>Ga0160467_100928_pt1 | contig 17189 bp, 15 predicted proteins | sample HID1972I_E11MG_FD_108221 | JGI IMG/M metagenome (GOLD analysis project Ga0160467, IMG submission 108221) | Enriched pill bug-associated microbial communities from UW Madison campus, WI, USA - HID1972I_E11 MG | ecosystem: Host-associated > Arthropoda: Insects > Digestive system > Unclassified ...
CTAGGATTCATCTTGATGGCATTATCTAATATGTTAAGAGTTCAAAAAGAAATTCTGAAAAAATTAGATAACCAGAATTCAGAATCTAATGAGAATGACCAATCCGCATGAAACAGAAAGTTTATTGAGGTCAGGGCATAACGTTATTTTTAGTGGTTTATCGCAGGTGGAGATTGGGAGGATGTATGGAAAATATAAAAAAGTGGGCAATTGTGTTACTACTCGTTAATATGGCTGTCGTAATCTATTATGGCCAAAGTATTAAAAAAGAATTAAGAGCAGTGAAAGATGAGCAAACAAGCAATTACCACAATTTATCTAATCAAATCATTACTCAAGGCAATAACATATCAAGCTCAATGGAATATTTCATTCGCGAAAACAATAATTTAATTGCCGATTATAAGCACAGAATTGTGAATACCGACTTGACTTCTAAAAGTGGCGATATCGAATATGAACTTGTAATAAAAGAAAGCAGCTCTAATAGCAAAATTATAGGTGAGTTTAAGGAACTAGACAGTAACAATAGCTATCGAGCTGAATTTGAACATACAGAAGGACTAACATATCGCAGTAAAACTACTCTTGCTTTAGACAAAAATTATGAGGTTCATATCTATGAACAAATGAACGATGGAGCTACTAAAAAGTTAAATACAAGTGAAATCTATTTACTTTTATATAATGAAGTTTATGCCGATCGTATTCAAGGTCTTGGGTCAGGAACTGTAACTTCTGATGATAGAATTACGTACGAACATAGTTTCAAGTTCACAGGTGACATTATTGAAGGTGCAAATATCGATAAAGTCATATTGCAAGTAATAGACTCCCAGCAGAACATTTTTAATGAATATGATATTACGAATCAGGTATCAACTAAAACCATTCATAATGCAGAACTCGAAGATAAATATAAAGTGGCATTAGCTTCAGGACAGCTTGAATATGAGATGACTTTCGATAAATACGTTGCTCAATATGGTAGTGAACTCGAAGAAAAGGGCCACCCTTACATATTATATAATGCAGAAAAATCTTTTACTAAAGATGAGTTAAATGAAGATTGGGAAATGATTAGAGACGGCAGATATTACTTCACCTTAAAAGTCATTTTTGAAGATGGAATTGAGGTTCAACTTTAATGTTTATGCAAAAGTCCTGTATTGATAAGCAGGACTTTTTTGTTATCTAATGATAACTGGCATACATGCAACAACTACATCAAATAAAATTGATTTAATTGTTGCATAAACATAAATGATTTATGTATAATTTAAACATCAAAAAAAATTGATGAAGGGAAATATAGATATGACCTCAATGACGCAACAGTTTGTGCAATATGAGAAAAAGTTCAAAGCTCTAGCTGATCAAAAGCGCTTGGAAATCATGTATGAGCTTTGCCAAAAAGGACAAACATGTGTATGTGACTTAACAGAAGCTTTTGGAATGTCACAATCCAAGCTTTCATATCATCTTAAAGTTTTATTGGATGCGAACTTAATCATTAAGGAAACAAAAGGAACATGGAGTTACTACGACTTGAATGATATTGAAGTAGAAAATTTATTGTCAGAGGAACTTTGTTGTCTGTTTAGAAAAACCGGAAAAGGAAGCTGTTGCTAATTTTTCCAGGGTACTAAATCAACTTCTTTAGATTAAGAGAACAAAGTATTTCAGCTGATACGAAAGAAATGTATACATCGTGTAAGTGATGGAGGTTTAATTTAGTGTTATTAGCAACAGTAATTTTTTTAACAACACTTATTCTCGTTATCTGGCAGCCAAAAGGATTAAATATTGGTTGGAGTGCATGTGGCGGAGCTATACTAGCTTTATTATTAGGTGTAGTTGAGTTAAATGATGTACTTGAAGTAATCGGAATTACATGGAACGCGACATTATCATTTGTAGCAATCATACTTATATCATTGATTTTAGATGAGATTGGACTATTTGAATGGGCAGCACTACATATGGCCAGAGCCGCTAATGGAAATGGTATTAAAATGTTTGTCTATATTAGCATTTTAGGAGCCAGCGTCGCTGCTCTTTTTGCCAATGATGGAGCCGCACTAATTCTAACACCAATTGTTTTAGCGATGGTTCGTAATTTGGAGTTTAAAGAAAAGATGATATTCCCATTTATTATGGCAAGCGGATTTATTGCAGATACTACATCTTTACCATTCGTAGTAAGTAACTTAGTTAACATTGTATCTGCTGATTTCTTTAACATTGGATTTGTAGAATATGCTTCGAGAATGATCATCCCTAACTTTTTCTCGATTGCGGCAACGATTATAGTCTTATTCATTTATTTTAGAAAGAGCATTCCCCGTACGTATAATCTATCAAAATTAAGAAAACCTGTAGAAGCGATTAAAGACTTTAAAATGTTTCGCCTTTCTTGGTATGTTCTAGGGTTATTACTGATTGGTTATTTCTCCAGCGAATTCACCCATATACCTGTTTCAATCGTGGCAGGAGTCATTGCAATCTTCTTTTTGTTAATAGCTCAAAGGAGTAGTGCAGTTCATACAAAAACAGTTGTAAAAGGAGCTCCTTGGGCAATCGTCTTTTTCTCAATAGGGATGTATGTGGTTGTATATGGTTTAGGAAATGCTTGGTTAACTGAAGCGTTAGCTGGTGTCATTCAAGCAACTGCAGATCAGGGACTATTTACCGCAACAATAGGTATGGGCTTTATCGCAGCCTTTTTATCATCTTTAATGAATAATATGCCCACTGTCATGATAGATGCGCTAGCTATTGCTGAAACCAATACATCTGGCTCGATTAGGGAAGCTCTCATCTATGCAAATGTTATCGGATCTGATTTAGGTCCAAAAATAACTCCGATCGGATCGCTAGCGACATTAGTGTGGCTCCATGTTTTATCTCTAAAAGATGTAAAGATCTCATGGGGAACGTATTTCAAAACAGGGATTGCTTTAACGATTCCGATTCTGCTTATTACGTTGATAGGTCTATTCATTTCACTATTAATTAACTAAAAGGAGATATACATCATGTCTAGAAGAATGATTTACTTTTTGTGTACTGGAAATTCGTGCAGAAGCCAAATGGCTGAGGGCTGGGCAAAAAAACATTTAGGAGTTGAGTGGGAAGTAAAAAGTGCAGGACTGGAAGCACATGGATTAAATCCAAATGCAGTTAAAGCTATGAAAGAGGCAAACATCGATATTTCCAATCAAACATCGGATGTGATTGATCAAGAAATATTAAATAATGCAGATTTAATTGTAACTCTTTGTGGTCATGCAGCAGACCATTGTCCGGTTACCCCTCCTCATATTAAACGTGTACACTGGGGCTTTGATGATCCAGCCGGAAAAGAATGGTCTGATTTTCAACGTGTTCGTGACGAGATTGGTGAACGGATCAAAAAGTTCGCTGAAACAGGAAAATAGTAAGTCACCATTGACAATTAATGAGTTTAAACCTTTAGAGTTATTAGTATGTGGACCAAAACAGACATACAATTGTAATTTTCTTAAGAAGCTGATAAAAAAGTATCTTAATGTTATAATTTCTATAAATATCCTTTAGCACTAGGTAATGAATCGTAGTTAGGGAGTTCAGTTTTTTTCTCAATCTATCATTTGTAAATTTAGTAGAAACGCATATATCTACCGCGGAGGGAGCTAATTCCGATGAATGTAGTCGCCAAGTTGATGAAAGAATTAAAAGAACGCGATACACGGCAATTGCTGAAAGGCTATCGTGACAAAGTGGAGCTCATCAGGAAACGGCAATTGGAAGCTTGGGACGATGAGCGTCTGCAAGCGGAATCTCTCCGACTGAGGAAGGATGCAGCAGCGGGTACCCCTTTAACTGAGCTGCTTATCGATGCATATGCTCTAGTCTGTGAAGTAGCGAAAAGAAAGCTTGGATTACAGCCTTACGATGTCCAGATCATGGCTGCCATCGCTCTCCACGAGAGATATTTGATCGAGCAGCATACCGGTGAAGGAAAAACGCTCACTGCTGTTATGCCCGCTTATCTAAATGCACTCACTGGAAAAGGCGTTCACGTGTTAACATTTAACGATTATTTGGCTAATCGAGATGCTGAGTGGATGGGGCCCATCTATCGTTTCCTCGGGTTAACAGTAAGTTCAGTTCAAGCAGGCATGAGCCTGACTGAGAAACGGGAAGCGTACGCCAAAGATATAACCTATGTTACGGCCAAAGAAGCGGGGTTCGATTATTTACGCGACACGATCGCACTAAACGAAGCCGACACCGTGCACCGTCCTTTCCACTACGTCATCGTCGACGAAGCAGATTCACTCCTTCTCGACGAAGCACGGGTACCTCTAGTTATTAGCGGTGAGTCAGGTTCTGCTAGCAACGAGGGCTTTCGTTTCGCAGAAGTGGCACGGCAGCTCGAGCCAGAGAAGCATTATGACTTCGATGAGTTTCAGCGAAACGTTTACTTGAACGAAGAAGGTTCTGCCCAAGCAGAGTCGCTGCTTGGATGTGGCAATTTATACGACAGCCATAATACTCATTTATTAACGGCATTAAATTGTGCGTTGCATGTGGAAACGTTATTTAAGAAAGACGTGGATTATATCGTCCGGGATGGGAGAATCCAGCTAATTGAAGAATACACCGGTCGTGTGGCGGAGAACAGGTATTTGCCGGACGGGCTGCAATCCGCACTAGCAATCAAAGAAGGACTGCGGCCGAATGCAGGCGGGAAAATTCTTGGAACGATTACCATTCAACACTTCATTAGCTTATATCCAATAATTTCTGGAATGACGGCAACCGCCCACGCTTCCGCTATGGAATTTTCAGCTATTTATGCGCTGCAGGTCATTCAAATTCCATCGAACCGCCCCAACATACGGATCGACCATCAGCATCGAATCTATACCCATAAAGAAGCCAAACTTAAGGCACTTGTACAAGAAGTATCGTCCGTCCATGCGACAGGACGTCCAATTCTCATTGGTACGTCAAGCGTCGAGGAATCCCACACACTGGCGGAGGAATTAACGGTTGCTGGTGTACATTGCCATGTTCTGAATGCAAAAAACGACGCGGAAGAGGCCGATATCATCGCAAAAGCGGGAGAAATCGGTGCCGTGACGGTGTCTACGAATATGGCGGGCCGAGGTGTCGACATACGGCTCGGTGGAGGCAACCCTACGCAAGCAGAGGTTGTCGCCAAGCTGGGCGGGTTGTACGTGATTGGTACACATGTGAACGAAAGTGTGCGGATCGATGATCAACTTCGAGGACGTTCTGGCCGTCAAGGTGATCCAGGAGCATCTGTGTTTTTCGTAAGCTTAGAGGACGAATTGATGCTTCGGTTCGGCATCAATCATTCGATTCGCATCCCGAGGCAGAATGAGGCTCTCGAAGAGCCGGGCCTCCGACGCAAAATCGAGCATATCCAGCGTGTTGTTATTGGCCAAAACTTCGATATTCACCAGGAACTGAACTGTTATTCAGATATGGTGGAGGATCAGAGGCGAATTCTATATGAAGAGCGTCTCAAAATTTTGAAGGGTGAGCTGTCAATGAGCCCTGCTGAGCAGCGGGTACGACTTTTTTATATCGATGAGTTCTGGGCTGACCATCTGGCATACGCTTCATACATTCGAGAAGGCATCCACTTGGAAAGTCTTACTAGCCGCAATCCGATCGACGAATTTCATGTTCAGATCACCCAAGCATACGAGCAAATTCCCGCTAAAATAAACAGTGAGTCGAAAAATATGCTCGTAAAGCTCGGAGGTTCGAATGACCCAGCAAAGTGGGAAGAATTCGGTCTGAAGAACCCACCTTCCACTCGGACATATATCATCAACGATCAATATATTCAGCATAAGCGAAGCTCATGGTCCGCGGGGACGATAATGGCTTATTGGCTTCGCAATATTTTGAAGCCAATGTTCAAGCTATCTAAATATTAATGAAGATTAAAATAACTTGAATTTTTTCAAAAAGGAGAGACCTTAATGAAGTTTCCAATAATTGTTTTAGATTTAGACGGTACACTGCTCAACTCGAAAAAAGAAATATCAACTCGAAACTACAATGCCATTATGGATTGTTCGAAATTGGGAATGAAATTTATTTTTGCAACAGCACGCCCTCCAAGGGCAGTGAGGTCGTTTATGAACGAGGAAATACTTAATATAGGTTCGTTTGTTTATTACAATGGAGCCTACATTAATTGTAAACATACAGGAATTAACGAGCATGTTGCAATTGAGTCTGAAGTTACAGCGGAACTTTTAGATTACTGCCTTAATTGTAATCCGGATCTGGACTTAAGTTTAGAAGTGAAAGATGAATGGTTGAGTATAAGGGATCATGACTACTCAGCTGTGATACAAGTTAAAGATAATCCGATTGTAAAGCCATTAGAAGAACTTAGATCGCTTGAGGCATCAAAAATCTTGTTTTCTGGGAAAATTGACATGCTTTCATTCCAAGAGAAATTTGGAAACAGGCTGAACATTTTGATTACAGACAATGGAAATCTTGTTCAAGTCTCATCATCGAAAGCTTCTAAGGAAAGTGCGATAGCTGCTTTGTGTAAAGAAATGAATGTATCTGTTGAAAACGTCATGGTTTTCGGTGATGATTTTAATGATATTGGATTGTTTGATATTTGTGGATGGCCCGTGGCAATGGGGAATGCAATTAATGAATTGAAATTGAGAGCTAAAGAGATTACAGAAACTAATGATAATGATGGGGTGGCAGCGATCTTAGAAAGGCTTTGTGGTTAATACTAGTGATGCTTTGGACAGCGAAGATGATCAACTCTACTAAATAATAAATAATAAAAAGGAAATAGTTCAATGATGAGAATCCTAAAATACTTTTTCACAACAGGAACATTATCACTTTTTTTTCTTAATACAGTTTATGCTACCAGTTGGGTTGATTTAAAACCAGAAGAAGTAATTGAAAGATCGTCAGTTATTGTTCAAGGGAAATATGACTTTTCGAAAAAGATAAAAGGAAGTAATTCCATATGGGTTGGATATAATTTCACAGTAGAGCAAGTGTATAAAGGTAATGTTACCGATACAATTATTGCTGGTATAGATGGATTCGACATAGGTTGGGTAGATGAGATTCAACAAGCCAATGGAAGTTTCGTTCTGTTTCTAGAACAAACGGAAGCTGTAGATTTTTTAACTCCTGTGGGTGGTCCTAATGGAATGATCCATATTCAGAACAGTGAAGTTCAGCATTTTGATGAAAAGAAGAGAGAAACTTTTACTGATTATTTGAAAAATACAAAGAGTCATTTACCTGATTCAAGTAAACAAGAAGACGGTATTGAAAACTCTACTAAATTAATAATTGGATTAATTAGTGTAATAATCGTTTTATTTGTTCTATATATGGTTTATAGAAACATTAAACACAAAAAACTCGACAGTAACTCAGTAGTTGTTTAATATAACAGTGGGTTTACGCATCGTTAGTGTTGGGAAGGTAACTGATCGAAATAAATTTACTAATTATCAAATTAACTATTGATTCTGCCAAGAAATTCTGTAAAAATATAGAAGTAACAAAGTTTCAATTATTTCCCATGAAAGGGGATGTTTTTAATGACTGCATATATGGTATTGGTGGTTTTAACTTAACCGAATATCAGGCATAGTAAATTCCAATCTTTGATTATAGCTTGGAATGAGAGCAACGGGAATATCACCCGTGTTTTTTGCTATGCCGTAAACAGTAACCTTTCATGAATACTGCTGTTAGCGAGACAGGTCGTTGCCTTTGGCAACTGCTCGTCCATGCAACCGGGATACGATGATTGTCGTATCCTTTTTTGGTTATAAGCCGTCTTAGGGCTTTTCGCCGCGAACAAGCAGCTTCTTAGGAGGCTGCTTGTTCGCGGCATTTTTATGCTCAAAAACAACTTTAATTTTTGGAGAGTGATCGATTCAATGATAGATTTGACACAATACGGCTATATTGAGGCCGAAACAGTTACTGTAGATTTGATACCAGGAAGGGTTACAGAACTCCAGCGCGATCAATATACCGTCATCACCGAACAAGGAGAAGTGACGGCTGTATTAAAGGGTGCGTTCTACCACGCTGCATTAACTCGAGAGGATTTTCCGTGCGTTGGTGATTTTGTATTTCTACAGTATAACGATAATGGTGCTTCGCGAATTGCCAAATTGCTGCCTCGTCGCTCAAAATTTTCTCGTGCGGACTATTCAGGACATACAGCGGGTTATGCAAAAACTATACTAGAGCAGGTCGTAGCTACTAATTTTGATTACGTATTTATCGTGTCATCCCTAAACTGGGATTTCAAGGTCAGCCGTATCATGCGCTACCTGACACAGACACGGCAGAGCGGTGCCCAACCTGTTGTAATCTTAACAAAAGCCGATTTGTCGCCGGATTTCAGCGCACCAATAGCGGAGGTTCAAAAAGCTGCACCTAACGTGCCGGTGCATGCAGTTTCTAGTCATACCGGAAGCGGTTTAGAAGAGTTAAGTGAATATTTGCAGCCAGGAAAAACCGTTGTATTCCTCGGCATGTCTGGTGTGGGGAAATCTTCACTGCTAAACGCCTTGATGAATCAGGAAGTTATGACTGTTAAGGATATCCGTGAGGACGACAGCCGAGGGCGGCACACAACAACACACCGTCAGCTTTTCATGCTCCCTTCCGGCGCGATGGTGATTGATACACCGGGTATGCGTGAGCTTGGGCTGTTCGGAGCGGACGATGGAATCAGTGCGGGATATTACGATGTGGAAGAATTATTCACACAGTGTCGATTCAAAGACTGTCGACATCAGACGGAGCCGGGCTGTGCAGTTCTTGCGGCTCTTACCAATGGATCATTAGCGCAAGATCATTGGGAGCGTTACCTTATACAGAAACAAGAAACTAAATTTGCAGATGATAAAACCGGATATCTCAGAGATAAACGAGCGTGGCAAAAGTCAATCGCTATGCAACATAAGCGGAAAAACGGAGGATACAAGAATGAATAACAATAACGATGTAAAGCCAGAATTACTAAAGCTTGTTTTGAGTAAAATGCTTGATAAGACGGTACTTCATGTAGATTATCAACTCAAAGAGCTTCAAGGAGGGACAATTGGAGATGTTCGGCTTGCAACAGGCATGGCTGAAATTTCCGATGGTGAACATCTGCCCTATAAAGTAGTTTGGAAAACACAGAAAAAATTTGAGCGTTATGGCGATCCTGATTCATGGCGAAGAGAATACGACCTTTACGCATCGGATTTCAAAAATATTCTATCCGATTCGTTCCGCAGTCCCGAATGTTATCACGCCGAAATTAATGGCGATGAGATTCAACTGTGGATGGAATATATTGATGGTGTGTCAGGCTTACATCTGACCTCGGAAATGTATGAACGTATAGCAGAAGAATTGGGGAGATTTCAAGGCAAGTTATACACTGAACGACCAAACGTATTGCAGAATCTGTCCAATTTAAGCAAGATTGAGTTTACGAAAAACTACTATCTACGTTACCGGTCATGGGATGTTGTGTATGATTATATTCGTTCCGATGACTGCGAAATTCCGCAGCATTTGTGCAAAATGATCATAGATATAGATAACAATGCGGACGATATATTCAATCGCATTGAAAAGTTGCCAATAGTACTTTGCCACAGGGACTTTTGGGTGGAAAATATCTTCTTTACGGATAATCGAATCGTACTAATTGATTGGGATACCGCAGGATGGGGGTACATGGGCGAGGATATCGCGAGTTTCATAGCGGATGAAGCGGACGTCAGTCATATGATTGAATACTACCGTAAATGCATTCCAGCGTATTACAAAGGTTTTTCAGAATATACAGATGTGTCCAATATCTCTGATCATTGTATCTATGAGCTAATCCTTGTTATGTTCGGCTACAGACTTGTGGAGTGGTACAAATTCGCTGAGTCACCCGAAGATCAATCATTGCACCTTAATACGTTGCAAAAAATCTATGAGATGGGAAATATGTAGTTGAACTAAAATTGTTTTAAAAAATAGATGGAGGTAACTAATGCAAGAAGAACAAACGATACGCTTTAGAAGTTGCTCGTTATGCTAATGTGAAACTTAATTACATTGTAGCCGATGTTCTTAATATTCCAGCTGAGATGAATCTTAGGAATTATGATTTAGTTCTAATGGAATTTGGGATTTTACATTACTTCTCTGATCTAAACCCTATTTTTGAGTTGATTAATAATTTGCTAAAAAACAATGGACGACTCATTTTGACTGATTTTCATCCTTTTTCAAGCAAAGGTTCTAATTACTTTGATGCCAATCTTGTTGAAGGTAATTAGAAGAAGAGCCACATCATATTAATAGTGGAGTCCCGGCTTTTTATACAATTGTAGCTGATAAAATAAATGAACATCCATCACCTCTAATTCCATAGAGCACAATTTATTTAAACTGCACAAAAAGTCGCTTTCCATTGCAAAAGGAAAGCGACTTTTTTATTTAGCTGAGGGTCTTTGGAGTATTCCTCTGTATCAGTGGTGTTATATATATATGAAATTGCTGTTTTAATACAGTTTATCAATTAAAACAAGGAATTACATCCTAAATTATCATCCTGTTATATACATTTTGTTTTCTGTATTATATAGTTAAAGTGGAAAATATAGGAATGAAAGTAGATTAATAAAATGCCGTGGCGGAAAGGAAGATATGAATTGGCCTCTCTTAAACTGGATGATTTGTTTGTTAAAAGTACTGTTGGATCTCTTGCTCGCCTGCTACTCGATTATTACATATTTCCTAACACTGCCGAAATCATGAAGGCTTCATTGCTTGAAAAGCTATCTGACGGTGATTATTACAAGGCTGATAATGGTTTTACTTTAGCAGAGAAAATTACGGGGGATCTACAAAAGATAAGTAATGACAAACATTTGACTTTTTTCTTTAGTGAATCAATTCTGCCCATTCAACAGTACGATCCGATAAATGATGAAACCTTATTATTGCGACAAAAACTAAATAATTATGGATTTGAACGAGTAGAAAAACTACCAGGAAATATAGGATACGTCGTCTTCAACGAGTTTGCTTATCCGGAACATGCTGGAAAAACAGCAGCTCACGCGATGAATTTTATTTCAGGTACAGACGGGTTGATCATCGATCTGAGAAACAATCACGGCGGTTCTTCATTAATGAGTGCATTTATTGCTAGTTACTTGTTAGACGGCTCCCCACCAGTACATTTAAATGATATTTATTGGGGACAATACGATAAAATCCAGTCAATTTGGAGCCATCCTTTTGTACCAGGAGAAAGATTTGGTGCAAATAAGCCTGTTTATATCTTAACCAGTCACAATACTGGATCCTGTGCTGAAGAGTTCGCATACAGTCTACAAGCCATTCAAAGAGTAAAAATTATCGGCGAAAAGACAGCTGGCAAAGCAAATGCAGGCAGTGTTCATCGCGTAAATGATCATTTCCAAGCTTTTATTCCAAATGCTTATCCAATTAACCCTATAACAAAAGGTAGTTGGAATGATATAGGAGTGTTACCCGATATCGAGTGTAACAATAGTGATTCTTTTGAAAAGGCATATCATTTGCTTCTAGAACAGCTATTGCAGCAGTTCGGTGAATCCGTGGAGCCTGGACGAGAGCAATTAATTGCCGAGATTAAGAAATTATTGACATAATACAATTAGTCGATTTTATAAACGAAATATATTACAATCAACGAAGGACCTGGTCAATTATCGTGATTATCCAGAAATATGTGAGCATAAAAACAAAAGGGGATTTACATGATTACAATTACATCAATGCCGTTCAATACAGAAATGCAAGCTAAGCTAGTAAATATTCATGATACTTATCATGCCAATGAGCTCTCACAAAAACCTGTTGCAGATTTACCACCACTTATTAACCTTATTGAAGTAGATGGGGAATTAGCAGGGTATGGAGTTATTTGGGAGCTAACTTCACCTAAAGAATTGATTCAAAAAGCAGAGAAATATTATTTTAGTGAAGATGAGAAGTATTTACAAAAAGATTTCTATATAGAGATCAAAAATAGTAAAAACTATGTTTTTATTGAAGCCCTTGATATTTTAAAAGATTTTGAAGGTAAAGGATATGCTAAGCATTTCGTAAATTGGCTAAAAGAACAATATCCAAATAAACGAATGTATGTATACTCTATCGATAAGTCACAGAACTTCTGGTTCAAGCAAGACTTTGAAGTACTAGGCAAAACCGCTTGGATGACATTTAACTGAAAAACGACTGTCTCAATCGAAGTGATTCAACTGCTTAATCATTTGTAACACCAATGATAGATCTGTGAGTTTTAATAGACGTAAAAATATCTCTCGGCTGTATGCAAAAACATTTCAATGCTAAAGAAATATTGCTATAATAAAGAATGTATCTTTTAAATTAAAAGTCTACGATCAACCATTATCGTTGATCGTAGACTTTTTTGAAGGAGATATCATCACTGCTAGTTTATTTTTTTTTGGAAGGAGACCATAACAAAAAAGTTAAGAAGATAGATTACGTTTAGAGAGAGAATTTATATGAATATTGGAGGAACACATATTGGAGAATGTTATGAAGTCAACTGCTTCGCAACAGCAGCAAGAAACAAAACAATATAAAGTATTGCCTATATTGTTCGCAATGCTACTTAGTGGTTTTATTGGTCTCTTTGGTGAAACAGCACTTAACGTTGCATTAACACCGTTAATGAGCTTACTAGAGGTTGGTCCAACAACGATTCAATGGTTAACTACAGGCTATTTACTCGTACTAGGTATACTAGTACCCGTTTCAGGTATGCTACTACAATGGTTTACTACAAGGCAATTATTCACAACATCCTTACTTTTCTCTATAGCTGGAACGATTGTAGCAGCACTTGCAGGAAGTTTTGAGATGTTGCTTGTAGCTCGTGTGTTACAGGCAATTGGCACAGCATTATTGCTGCCGCTTATGTTTAATACGATCTTAGTCATTTTCCCTATTGAGAAGCGCGGCTCAGCAATGGGACTTATCGGACTTGTCATTATGTTTGCTCCTGCAAGTGGACCAAGTATTTCCGGGTTAATTCTAGCTAATCTGAGCTGGAACTGGATTTTTTGGATATCACTACCGTTTTTCATTATTTCTATCGTTTGTGGTTTATTATTTTTACCTAATATTTCTCAATTAACTAAACCAAAAATTGATATCATTTCTATAATTCTTTCCACTTTAGGCTTTGGTGGTATCGTGTATGGTTTCAGTAGTGCAGGTAGCCATGGTGAATCAGGTGGAGGATGGAGCAGCCCTATTGTAATCATCACTATGGCAATAGGAATTATATCATTGCTGATTTTCTGTATTCGTCAGTTGAAAGTAAAAGAACCGATGATGGATCTTCGTGCGTTCAAGTATCCTATGTTCACGATTGGTTTAATTCTCATCTTTATTTGTATGATGATGATGCTTTCATCCATGCTTATTCTACCGATGTACTTACAACAAGGACTCGCTGTAACTGCTTTGACTGCTGGTCTTGTTCTGTTGCCAGGTAGTTTACTGAATGGATTTTTATCTCCTGTAATGGGAAGATTGTTTGACAAATTCGGTCCAAAATGGCTAGTCACGATAGGGTTAATAGTAGTTTCCATTGTTTTATTTTTGTACACAGGCATTAAACCTACAACACCTTTAAGTATGATTATTACACTTCATGTCTTTATGATGATTGGAATATCAATGATCATGATGCCTGCTCAGACGAATGGATTAAATCAGCTGCCGCCACAATTTTATCCTCACGGTACGGCAATAATGAATACGCTACAGCAAGTTTCAGGTGCGATTGGAACAGCAGTTGCGGTAAGTATTTTAAGTGCCGGACAAACTCGTTACTTAAGTAACGTCATAGATCCTGAAAATCCAGAAAACATTTTAGCTGGTTTTACTTCGGGTGTACAGCATGCATTTGTATTTGCTCTAATTCTTTCACTAATTGGATTAGTTATTTCATTTTTTGTAAAACGAGTGAAGGTTGATGATCAGCAAGGTTATCAAGGATCTACGCATTAAGTTAGTGAACGAATCCTTACAAAAAAATTATTAATGATAAGCAAGACTAAATAAAGAAACAAAGGCTAATCTACGAATTGTTGTAGATTAGCCTTTGTTATATCAGGTGTAGATTAAGCTAAACTTTGTGTTTCACTTACAGAGTAACATCCGCTTACCGCAAGCATGATTGCAGATATAAAGATGAGGATGAAGCAGAAAACAAAGGAATACCGATAACCTACAATACTAGCTAATCCCCCACCAACAAGACTACCAATCAGTCTTCCAATCGTGGATGAATTAGAGTAGAGCGTAGATGCATAGCCAGGCATGCTTGGAAGCAGATCTTGGATGTAGCTAATACCTATCGCTGAAATAACAGCAACAAAAACGGCGAGCAGAATTTGGGCTGTAAGCATCTGCCACATTGCGCCTGAAACAATGACAATGAGATAATAAACTCCTCCGATGATGGCTCCACTCAGCATTAAGATCCGGTTACTGTACTTTGCACTGAGTAGACCGAGCATGATCATAAAAGGAATTTCCAATGCAGCACAAATACTGCTGACTAGCCCGACATCACTTGTCGTTCCTCCTAGATTATTTGTAATAAAGAGGGCGGTATTGAGGCTGCTCGTCCAGTGTGCGATATACATCAATATTAGAATCAGAAATGGGAGCAGAATCCTTGGGTTCTGACCCAATCGGAAGCTTTTAACCTTCGTTTGAACAGTAGTTTCTTTGAGAATCGTATTTGATTTAAGAAATAGAAATACGAGTAAGGTAACAAGCAAGAAAACTCCGATCGTACCAGAGAATATTCCCTTAAATCCAAAATTAGCGATTAGAAGGGTACCGATTAAAGGACCTGTAATAAAACCGAGAGAGAAGGCAGAACGCAAGGTAGAATTAGCAAAAGCATGATCAGTAAAACTACTATTACTCACTGCTTCCCGAGAAATGGCGAACAATTGAGGCATCCCTGGTGCACCAAGGGCAGTGAATACGATCATATAGATAAACAAGATCGTAAAATTCTCAATGAGCAAGTATCCGCTATAAGCCAAAGCATTACAAAGCGTAGAGACAAGGTAAATATGTTTTCGATTCAAACCGTGATCAGAGTGTCTCCCGATGAGCGTACTGATAAATATCCCAGCAATTAACGTGACGGCAAGAAAAACACCAAACATACCAACAGATACTCCAAGTTGTTCCGTGAAATATATTGATAAAAAGGGGACGCTGAGTGAAATCCCCATTCCCTGTAAGACCATACATAAAAAGAGTAAGGCATAAGAGGGAATCGAAAATAGTGCAGTGAGTCGTTTGATCATGATGTGTAATTACTCCTATCTATTTGTACAGATACTCAAACTCATTATAGTATACTTAAAAAAATAACAATAATATACACATATGAAAACTTTACTAGAAACCGATTGTTAGATATCGAGTTTTCTGGTGCCGATCCATTTCACCATTTCAGGATCGTTATGAGAAAAGAACAAGCTCTGTTTCGTATCTAACGTAGTAATCGACTTCATATCCTCTGGACTTAATTCAAAATCAAAGATATTGATATTTTCAATAATTCTTTCTTTACGCACAGATTTTGGAATCACAACAATTTCTCTTTGTGTCAACCAACGTAATACTACCTGAGCAACGGATTTATTATACTTTCCAGCTATGGATACTAAAATTTCATTCTGGAACAAATTATTTTTCCCTTCTGCAAAAGGCGCCCATGATTCGATTTGAACATTATTCTCTTTCATAAATTTTTCATTTTCGATTTGCTGGTTAAAGGGGTGTGTTTCAACCTGGTTTACGGCAGGAACTACTTCATTATGAATAATCAGATCGATCAGACGATCTGCCTGAAAGTTGCTAATACCAATAGCACGTACTGTTCCATCACGATACAATTCCTCCATAGCTTTCCATGAGCCATGTACATCACCAAATGGCTGATGGATCAAATACAAATCCAAATAATCCAATTGCAATCTGTCCAGTGATTTTTTAAATGCTTTCTTTGTATTCGTATAACCGGCATCCTGAACCCAAAGTTTCGTAGTGATAAACAAATCCTCTCTTGCCACTCCACTACGTTTAATCGCTCTGCCTACTGCTTCTTCATTTAGATAAGAGGCAGCAGTATCAATCAGACGATAGCCTGCCATGATAGCGTCATAGACGCTTTGTTCACATTCATTCGGATCAGCAATCTGAAAAACACCAAAACCTAGAATAGGCATCTCAACACCATTGTTCAATATTATTTTTTCTTGCATATAAATCCTCCCGTGTTTAAAAATAAAGTGTAACATCCTTATTATGTATCGAATGACGAGCAGACCGATATCTCATTCATGTCAAATGTTTGCCTAATCCTCTCACTTCTACTTATATAATAGGTAAACATGAACTATAATTAATCTATCAAAAATTACGAAAGAGGGGGGATCAAATGTCTGAAATAATTACTAAGCTGCAGAATGAGCTCGCCCAGATTATTGAGCTTTACTCAGAAAAGGACGGTGTTCATCTAACCGATATTCAGTCATTATTTTTCTTGCGTGACTCGAATTCGTCCGTACCGAAACATGGAGTTTACAAACCTTCCTTATGTATGGTTGTTCAAGGAGCGAAGGATGTATGGCTGGCACAGGAGCGTTTTAGTTATAGTCCTGCGGATTATCTTGTTGCATCCGTTCATTTGCCTGTAAGCGCCCAAGTCACTGAAGCCTCTCCCGATGCTCCGTATTTGGGTTTAAAACTTGAATTTTCAACGAGTCAAATCTTAGAAGTCTTACATAGCTCCCAAAATCGAGTTGATCTGAAAGAAAATCCAAAGCGAGCTATGTTTGTCAGCCAGATGGAATCGTCATTATTGGATGCAGTCCTCAGATTAGCTCGTTTGTTAGACAAACCTGAAGATATTCCGGTTCTTGCCCCTCTTATTACGAAGGAGATTCTTTATCGGATTCTGCAAGGGCAGCATGGGACTGTTTTAGAGCAAATTGTTATGGAAGGAAGCTCTACCCATCAAATTAAAGATGTAA
>Ga0160467_100930_pt1 | contig 17059 bp, 13 predicted proteins | sample HID1972I_E11MG_FD_108221 | JGI IMG/M metagenome (GOLD analysis project Ga0160467, IMG submission 108221) | Enriched pill bug-associated microbial communities from UW Madison campus, WI, USA - HID1972I_E11 MG | ecosystem: Host-associated > Arthropoda: Insects > Digestive system > Unclassified ...
TGAGGACAGACTTAAAGTAAGCCTGCATGGTTAGCAGATTGACCATGGAAAACTCTATGTGGGGAGTTTTCCTCAATCAATCTGCCCTGGGCGCCAATGACACAGTTCATATTACACTCCCAGCTGAAACGATTTTGAGCTATTTTGATAACAACGTGTAGTTTATACGCCAAAAGGTATAAATTTGAACTTTAGACAAGTGCCTTTTTAAGTCAAAATTCTTTAGAATCGTCTCTTAACTTTCGTATCTCCTCAAGTGCTAATACGTCTATTTGATCCTTCGGACGATTAACGATCTTCTTATTTTCGATCAGTTGATTAATATGAAGAAAGGGAACGCTGACATCTTCAATTTCAGCAACAGAAGCCATCTGTAAGGACTCATGAAAAGTATATCCTTCCAAGCCTTTCATGTCTATCAATATATCCAGGCGAAGACCATTATTCAGATGAAATTCGGTCCAGCCAGGCACAAATTGCATATAGTCGATCATTGGGTAATCTCCCATGCTGCATTTCAGGAAAGCTCTACGCAGCGCCCTTCTGTTTTCAAGATCATCCTTTAACCAGATATCCAGATCTCCGGTAAAACGTTGGTAGCCGTGTAAGTTGGTTGCATATCCACCAACCATTATGTATTGCACTTTAAACTCTTGCAACGCCCTCCAGAAATTTAGAATTTCTTCATCAAAAGCATCCACAAATTACTTGCTAATAAATGGTTTGTGTGATATTGAAGCTTTACGCATGGTTTGCTGTATTTTATAAAGGCGGGTTGCCATTTCAAATCGCTCTTTATAGCTTCGTTTCAAACCCTCTTTTAGAAGGTCTAGTTCAGCCTGGTCAAATGCTTTTTTGATTTTCTCCATGACGTACTTGTCTAAAATCCTATATCAAATCTCGGTAAAATCCCGCACAAAAGCATTGTTTAAACGCAAAAAAAGCCTCTAAGTAATAAAACTTAGAGGCTTAATCTTTCCGGATTTTTATTCCCTTGATGTCGGGGTGGCAGGATTCGAACCTACGACCTCCACATCCCAAATGTGGCGCGATACCGGGCTACGCTACACCCCGAATTTCAACTCTTTTGATCTTTAAATGATCTCTTTGTTGAGGGTCTGCAAAGATACTAACTTTGTTTTTTCTTGCAAATATATTTTAAAATATATTTTGCTGTTTAAAACGCTTTGTTTCTCTCTCAGCGGGAGCAAATGTAAGCGCTTTATTGGGTTTTCCAAAACATTTTACAGCTAAAAACAGGCGTATAGTCCCTTTCTATAATCAACATCAAGATAATGTGTGAATTACAATTCAAATATTTTTTAAAAATTTTTCTGATGCGCCCGCTAGTAGTTAAAATCTCCTCATTCCTTTCCTTAATCACAGCCAAACTCCCACCAAAATAAGATATAAGGCTTCATACGAATTATGTAAAACCATCCGCAACCTCCGTTCGTACCTTTGTATGGTAAGATAAAAGCTATGAAGAATCAATCATCAGCAAGCAAATCAGTCGTCAGGCAGACATTCCCGGTAACCGGAATGAGTTGCGCTTCCTGTGCATCAAGCGTAGAGTCTATGCTCAAGACAGCGCCTGGAGTACAGGATGCAGGGGTTAACTTCGCCAATGAAACCGCCTGGGCCGAGTATGATGAAAAGCAAACTGACCCTATACAGCTCCAGAAAGCACTACGTTCTGTCGGTTATGATATCATTGTCAACGTAGAAGATCCATCAAAAGTTCAGAGCGACCTGCAGCTGCAACATTATAAAGAAACCCGACGCCGCACTATATGGGCTTCAGCTCTGGCATTTCCAGTGTTCCTTATAGGTATGTTCTTTATGGATATGCCCTATGCAAACTGGATTTCCATGGTGCTGACCCTGCCGGTACTATTCTGGTTTGGTCGCTCTTTCTATATCAACGCCTGGAAGCAGGCACGGCACGGAAAAGCTAATATGGATACGCTGGTAGCGCTCAGCACCGGCATCGCCTATATCTTCAGCGTATTCAATACAGTCTATCCTGAATTCTGGCACAGCCGGGGCATACACCCGCACGTATATTTCGAAGCAGCGGCTGTCATTGTTGCTTTCATCCTCTTGGGCAAGCTTCTGGAAGAAAAGGCCAAGTCAAATACATCCTCGGCCATTAAAAAGCTGATGGGGCTGCAGCCAAACACCGTGAGAATTCTTGAAAACGGGCAAGAAAAGGAAATGTCGATCGCCGAAGTGCAAACAGGCAGCATCATTGTGCTTCGTCCGGGTGAACGTATTCCGGTCGACGGCCTTATTCTCTCCGGAAGATCTTATGTCGACGAAAGCATGATCACAGGAGAGCCGGTCCCGGTCAGGAAGGAAAAACACGATAAGCTCTTTGCCGGAACGATCAATCAGAAAGGCAGTCTGCAGTTCGTAGCAGAAAAGGTCGGAAGTGAAACCCTGTTGGCACACATCATCAAGATGGTCGGCGAGGCTCAGGGCAGCAAGGCTCCCGTACAAAAGCTGGTAGATAAAGTGGCAGGCATATTTGTGCCCGTGGTCATTTCTATAGCTATCGTCACCTTTATCGGCTGGATGATCTTCGGCGGAGAGGATGCCTTTACCCATGCGCTGCTTACCTCCATCACCGTGCTGGTGATCGCTTGTCCCTGTGCCCTGGGGCTCGCCACACCTACGGCGATCATGGTAGGAGTGGGGAAAGGTGCGGAAAATAACGTACTGATCAAGGATGCGGAAAGTCTGGAGCTCGGACATAAAGTGAATGCCCTGATCCTGGATAAGACCGGCACGATCACCGAAGGTAAACCCAAAGTTACCGAAGTGGTCTGGAGCGCGCTCTCCGAGGTCGATAAAGAGCAGGTGAGTAATATCCTGTACAGCCTCGAGATGCACTCCGAACACCCACTGGCAGAAGCCATTGTCGGCCATTTGAAGGATAAGGGAGCAGCCGCCATTCCTCATGACTCGTTCGAGAGCCTTACGGCAAGAGGGGTGCGTGCGACTTTTCTTGGAGAAACATACTTCGCAGGAAACAGGCAGCTGATTGACGAACAGCAGATCCATCTTGATATTTTCCTTGCCGACCGGGCAAAGGCGCTTCATGAAAAAGCCAGTACGGTCATTTATTTCGCAGATGAAGATAATGTTCTCGCATTAATCGCCGTCTCGGACAAAGTCAAAGCCGGGTCTAAAAACGCAATCCGGACTTTGAAGGAGATGGGAATAGACGTCTACATGCTCACCGGGGATAACAAACAAACCGCCGCTACTATAGCCCGGGAGCTTGGAATATCCCATTATAAGGCGGAGGTGCTCCCGTCAGAGAAAGCTGACTTCGTCAAAGAACTTCAAAGCCAGGGTAAGGTGGTTGCTATGGTGGGCGACGGAATAAACGACTCCCATGCACTGGCGCAGGCAGATGTGAGTATAGCCATGGGCAAGGGTTCTGATATAGCGATGGACGTCGCGAAGATCACGCTCATCACTTCAGACCTGCAGTCTATCCCGAAGGCCCTCAGGCTCTCCCGGAAAACCGTTCAAACGATCCATCAGAACCTTTTCTGGGCATTCATCTATAACATCATCGGAATTCCCCTGGCAGCCGGGGTGCTGTACGCTTATAACGGTTTCCTTTTAGACCCGATGATCGCAGGTGCGGCCATGGCTCTCAGTTCCGTTTCTGTCGTCAGCAATAGCCTTCGACTCAAAACAGCAAAGCTCTAAACCGCAAATAACAACGCAAATACAAAATCAATTTATTATAAATATCATGGATACAACAAAGTTTAAAACCAATATCAAGTGTGATGCCTGTGTGGCAAAAGTAACAGACGCATTGAACAATGCAGTAGGAGATAGCAACTGGGAAGTTGATCTGAAGGACCCTCAACGGACATTGACGATCTCTGAGGCAGTCCCTGCAGAAACAGTAGTATCGGCTCTGAAGTCTGTAGGCTACCAGGCGGAAAAAATTTAATTCTAAAAGATCTTGTAGGATTTTATCTTTTGTGCTAAAATCAGAATAGAAGGCTTGTTTATACGCTGCATTGTGCGTTATTTTATATAAATAATGTAAACTATCGCATAAAACGGCAACCTAATGAACAGGTCTTCTATTTTTTTTGCTTTAATCTTGCTTTTTCTTGCAAAAGTCTCGTCAGCAGCCTCCGAAAAATCCTGGATCAGGATAAATCAATTGGGTTATCCTCCCCGAGGAGTGAAAGTAGCTGTCCTCGGATCCAAAGAATCCCGCAATTTTAAAACTTTTGAGCTGGTAGATGCCAAAACCGGGAAGCCTGTGCTAAAACGAAAGACGGGGAAAGACTTCGGGGCTTACGGCCCTTTCAGTGCCTCATTCCGTCTTGACTTCTCTGACTTCAACCAGTCGGGAAGCTATTTTATAAAAGCTGGCTCCGCACGTTCGCCGGAATTCAGCATCTCTGAGGATGTTTATAAAGGAACTGCCGACTTCGCCCTGCGCTACATGCGTCAGCAGCGATGCGGCTTCAACCCCTACCTGAAAGACTCCTGTCATACCCACGACGGTTACTCGCTATATGGTCCCATGCCCGAAAAGACGCACATCAACGTGGTTGGCGGCTGGCACGACGCATCCGATTACCTGCAATATTCAACCACATCGGCAAATGCTACCTATCATTTGCTTGCCGCATACCGCGATTTTAAAGGCGTTTTTACAGATCAGTATCAAGCCAACGGCCTGGAAGGTGGTAACGGCAGGGCTGATGTGCTGGATGAAGCCAAATGGGGACTAGACTGGCTGATGAAGATGCATCCCCGCAGCGACTGGATGTTCAATCAGATAGCAGACGACCGCGACCATGCCGGTTACCGCCTGCCTAACAAAGACTCCGTTGATTATGGATATGGCAGAGGCAAAGGTCGGCCTGTCTATTTCATTACCGGAGAAATGCAGGGTTACAACAAGTATAAGAACCGGGCGACAGGCACATCTTCCACCGCAGGAAAGTTTGCCAGTGCCTTTGCTCTCGGTGCCCGGCTTTTCGCGGGTCAGGACAACGCCCTTGCCGAAGAGCTAAAGAGCAAATCAATCTCCGCCTACCAGTATGGCCTTATCAAACCCGGGGTATCGCAAACAGCGCCAGGCTCTGCTCCTTATTTTTACGAGGAAGACAACTGGGCAGACGACATGGAGCTTGGTGCGGCTGCGGTTTTCCAGCTTACTGATGATAAAAAATACTTTGACCAGGCCCTGAACTACAGTGCACAGGAAAAGATTACTCCCTGGATGGGCGCAGATACAGCAAGGCACTATCAATGGTATCCCTTCCATAATTTTGGCCACTATGAGCTGGCTGTAAAGAGCGATGCCGCAAACAAAGCGAAACTGATCAGTTACTATAAAGAGGGCATTGAAAAGGTATGGGCAAAATCAAAGAACAACGCTTTTTACCGCGGCATTCCATTTATTTGGTGTTCCAATAACCTCACTACTTCCTTTGCAATCCAGTGCGTTTTGTACCGCAGACTGAGCGGAGATAATACGTATCTGGAACTTGAACAAGCTGCGTTCGACTGGCTTTTCGGACTCAATCCCTGGGGGACATCCATGGTTTATGGTTTGCCAGCGCATGGTGATACTCCGGTAGATCCGCACTCTTCATTGACAGTACTGCACAATTACCCGCTGAACGGCGGACTGGTAGATGGTCCCGTTTATGGAAGCATCTTCAACAATCTACTTGGTATCAATATGAAACAAGAAGATGAGTATGCCGGGTTTCAGTCGCAGCTGGCTGTATACCATGATGATACAGGTGATTTTAGCACCAACGAGCCTACTATGGACGGAACAGCTTCGCTCGTATACCTCCTTGCCGCCAAAGAAAGCCGTTAAAAATGAAGGCCGACCGACCCGCCTGCTCTCCGTCGATCAAATCTTTCTTATTTTCGTTGTTAACCATACAGATAACAGCCCTTCTAAATAAAAGAAGAATACGTTAAAAACTATAAAATGATAGAAGTATTAAGTAACGGACAAATATATACAGGCGAAAGGCTGGTGAAAGATAAATCCATTCTGATAAAAGATGGCATTATCAACGACCTGATTGATGCCCCCAACATCCCGCAGCAGGCAAAGGTCACCGACTGTCGCGGAGCCATCATCGCCCCCGGCCTTCTCGATCTGCAGATCTATGGTGGAGGAGGATACCTGTTTTCCGCCAGCCCGACAGCCGAGTCACTGCACGCGATAGCCGATGCGCTTGTCGCCCGGGGAACCACCGGCTTTCTGATCACCCTGGCTACAAACTCTATGGAAGTATTCATGGAAGCGATCCGGGTAGTGAGAGATAATCCGCATCCGGCCGTACTTGGACTCCATCTTGAAGGTCCATATATCAACCCAGAGAAACGTGGCGCACATATCGAAGAATATGTAAAGATTCCCGAGAAAAGAGAGGTGGAAATGCTTCTCCATGAGGCTGAAGGAGTCATTAAGATGATGACACTCGCTCCGGAAGTAAGCGATCCTGAAATTATCCGTTTGCTTACCAGTAACCATGTTATTGTTTCAGCAGGCCACAGCTCTGCGAGCTTTGCGCAGGCACAGGATGGGTTTGTTCAGGGGATCACCTGCACAACGCATCTCTTTAATGCCATGTCCCCCCTGCACCACCGCGATACCGGTTTGCCGGGAGCCACTTTTCAATCCGGTCACGTAAGGGCCAGCATTATAGCCGACGGAATTCACGTCGACTATAATGCTATTTCGATTGCTAAAAAGATCATGAAAGAACGTCTGTTCTTTATCACTGATGCGATAGAAGAGTCCTTAGAAGGTCCATATATCCACGTCAGGCAGCCAGATCGTTTCACACTTCCCGACGGAACACTGTCCGGCTCCAACCTCACGCTCCTGAAGGCGGTATCAAACGCAGTGAAGCATGCAGGCATTCCCCTCGAAGAAGCACTTCGGATGGCCAGTCTATATCCTGCGCAGATCCTCGGAAGACCTGACCTGGGAACCATTCAAACAGGAGCAAAAGCAGATCTACTGGTGTTCAACAAAGACTTTGAAGTAGAACAGGTATGGTCAAACGGTACCAGACACAACTAGAAACAGAAACACATCCAAAAGAATATGAAGAAAAAGCTGATAATTGCACTACTATGCTGTGCGTTCACGGCCTCGGCCCAGCAGCGAACCAAGGAGGTAGCCATCATCCCCGAACCGGTAGAGATTATTAAACAAAGCGGTACATTCACACTGCCCGAGCATGTAAGCATCCGGATCGGCACGAGCCCCGGATTGCAGCATGTAGCCGACTTCCTCAAGGAACGACTGAGCGCCCCTACCGGATCACAGGTAAGTATTACTCCTTCAAACTCCTCAGCAACCATCTACTTTCAGATCAACAGAGAGCCCGATGCGCTGATCGGCGACGAAGGCTACCGCCTGGAAGTCAGTCCGAAGCAGATCATGATCAAGGCAAATAAGGCGGCGGGACTTTTTTACGCATCCCAGACGCTGATCCAGCTTCTCCCAAAAGAGATCGAAAGCGCGACCAAAGTGCAGAAAGGCAATTGGGAAATCCCTTGCATGGAGGTGACCGACTATCCCCGTTTCGGATGGAGAGGGCTGATGTTCGACGTGTCGCGCCACTTCTTCACCAAGGAAGAAGTAAAACGCTACATCGACAATATGGTACGCTATAAATACAACCTGCTGCACCTGCACCTGTCTGATGACGAAGGCTGGAGAATCCAGATCAAGAGCCTGCCAAAACTGACCGAAGTAGGCGCATGGAGCGTAAAGAAAGTTGGATATTTCGGAAAATTCAGTCCGCCCACAGCCGACGAACCCCGCAACTATGGAGGGTTTTACACCCATGAAGACATAAAGGAGCTCGTAGAATACGCCAAAGCCCGCTTCGTTGACATCATGCCCGAGATCGACGTACCCGGACACAGCTTAGCCGCAATCGCCTCATACCCTGAACTATCCTGTACCCCGGAAGCAAAGAACTACGTGGTACGCTCAGGAGAGCAGATCATGGACTGGTCTCGTGGTGCACCTCCGATCGCCCTGGTCGACAATGCACTATGCCCTGCAAACGAGAAGGTATATGAGTTCGTCGATAAAGTCGTGACTGAACTGGCAGAACTTTTCCCATTCGAATATATCCACATGGGAGGCGATGAAGCAGCACACAACTTCTGGGCTAAAAACCCGCAGGTGAAAGCCCTCATGCAACGCGAAAACCTGAAAACCATGGAAGAAGTACAGGGATACTTTACAAAGAGAGTAGAAAAGATTGTCGCGTCGAAAGGTAAGAAGTTTATCGGCTGGGACGAAATTGTAGCAGGCGGAGTTCCTTCGAGTGCAGCAGTGATGAGCTGGAGAGGAGTGAAGAACGGGATAGAGGCGGCTAAGGCAGGTCACGAAGTGGTGATGACTCCCATGCAGAACGCCTATATTGACCTGATGCAGGGCGACCCGGCAATAGAGCCCAGGAACTACTCTTCAGTCAGACTCAGTCAGTCCTACCAGATGGAAGTTCTTCCCGACGGAGTAGATCCTAAGCTGATCAAGGGAGGACAAGGCAACCTGTGGACCGAACAAATCTACAACATGCGCCAGGCTGAATACATGACCTGGCCGCGTGGCTGGGCTATTTCGGAAGCACTCTGGTCGCCAACCAAGAAAAGAAACTGGAACGATTTCATTGGACGCGTAGAAAAGCAGTTTGAGCGGATGGACATCGCCGAAGTAAAATACGCACCCAGCATGTATGATCCGATCGTGAATGTAAGTCGCGATAAAAACAGGCAGCTGGTAGTGAGCCTTACACCGGAGATTGAAGGCCTGGACATCTACACCAGCTTCGACAACTCATTCCCCGACCATTTTTATCCAAAATATGCTGCGCCGCTTGTCGTTCCCAAGGACGCATCTAACCTGCGGGTCATCACCTACAGAGGTAAAAAGCCTGTTGGAAGGATGATGACAATCACCGTTTCCGACCTTGAAGGCCGCGTCAAGAAATAAATAAAATTTCAATCTATCATTATGGTAGAATTTATATACTTTTGTAAAGAGGGCATGTGTCCCTCTTTTTTTTGATTAAAATTTACCAAATGCAGCAAGTTACGGAGATATCAAAGCTCAGTGGTGTAGAAAATAAGAGTTTCGAGATCTTAGCAGTAGGAGCGAGCTCCGAAGTGTTAAAAGCAATCTCTGGCTTAGCATATAAGAATAAGGATATCACCGTCGACCTGTTGAAGGTAGAGGGCGAAGAATCTGCTTTGGATGCCGAGAATCTGGGGCCGGATATCCGCACCTTCCACATGGCCTACAGTGACGATCTCGTAACCTATTACGACCTGATCGTTTTGCAGTATGCAGATACGGCGCTGATTAAAACCATCCTCAAAGATGCAAGCGACGCCGGAGTAATGGTATCGACGCTTAATGCACCCATTCCTTCAGAGATCCCAATCCCGGCAAACGCACACCAAAAAGAAGCCGTAACCGCCCGCAACAAAGAAGAAAACTATTGGCGTAAAATTGCCAACAGATGCCTCTTTGCATTGGCGTTCATTCTGCTTGGTCATGTCGTTTCCTCTTATTACCCGCTGCACAATTTCGCAGGCGACTTCCGGATATTTATTCAGAACCTCGATCTGGATGCCGCCTTCGGCTGGATGGTGCTTGCCGGTTTCGTAGCCCAGATGGTCGACGGAGCGTTGGGAATGGGTTACGGCGTAATATCCACAACCGTGCTGCTCTCCACCGGACTTAACCCCGCCGCTATCAGCGGAAGTATCCATACCGCCGAAATGTTTTCCAGCGGAGCGTCAGGCTACAGTCACTATCGCTTCGGTAATATCAATAAAAAGCTCTTTAAGGCCCTGGTTCTTCCAGGCGTATTAGGAGCCATAATCGGAGCCACTTTACTTGCCTATCTTGGCGAAGAGTATGGAGACTGGCTTCGTCCGGTTTTATCTGTTTACACACTCTTGCTTGGTCTGCGCATCCTGGTAAACGCGTTCAAGAAGCGCAGAGAATCACAAAAAGTTAAAAATGCCGGCTGGTTAGCAGGCGCAGGTGGCTTTCTGGATTCCTTCGGGGGAGGAGGATGGGGACCTCTCGTTACCAGTACACTTATTTCAAAAGGAAAGACACCTCGTTATATTATCGGAACGGTCAGCCTCACCGAGTTCTTTGTAACGCTTGGAAGTGCACTTACCTTCTTCGTTATACTGGGTACCAGCCACATCGAAACTATAGCAGGACTGATCATAGGGGGACTGCTTGCAGCACCTCTTGCAGCAAGATTAGCCGGTAAGCTGAAAACGAAGACCATGCTGATCAGTGTGGGTGCATTAGTTATTATTTCCAGTGTGCGCACTTTGTGGAAAACCATTAGCGCCTTGTACTAGCCATGAGCCGGTATTGGTTGGCCAGGTATAAAAGTATTCTCTTTGCGGTGACCGGGATCCGGTCGTTTTTTAGCAAGGAAGTGCACGGCCGCCTTCACTTGATCCTGGCGCTTATAGCAATAATCCTATCGCTGTTCTGCGGATTGAACGCTCTGGAATGGCTCTTCATTCTGCTTTCTCTCACCCTGGTGTTTATTTCTGAGATGTTCAATACCTGCATCGAGCGGATCATGGACTATATGAATAAAGACTATGATCCACGGATCAAAATTATCAAGGATATAGCCGCGGGAGCCGTTTTGATAGCCGCCGTATTTGCCATTATCGTTGCCGTGGTTATTTTGTTACCCAAACTCTTCGACCTCTTTTTCTGATGGCGTCTTTGTACAGACCTTCATATAAAATGTTGGAGAGCTGATCCCCTTGGGCGACGTGAAGAAGATATACGCATGGCAGATATCCTCTTCCTCGAGGAGCGATGACATGATCTCCGCCTTTCCATCCCTGCGCAGATACTGCCCTACCAGCACCAGCGCAGTCCAGCTTTTCGGGCAGAAGATTACGATGGTTGCCTCGTCTTCGGGACAAGTGCTGAATGAGCGTATAACAGGATTCCAGTCTATACGTATCGTATCTGGACTTAGCCAGGTCACCGTGGAGTCTGACGGTTTGGGTAAAGCCCCGTCGCTAAGCTTGATACGTTGAAACATAATTCCTCCGCAGCCAGGATGAAGCGCATGCCGGGAATTATAACTTACCGCGTCGTTAGTAACGGTTGTTCTCGTTTTCCTTGGTTTATCCCAGCCTTTGTTAAGAGCATCCTGAACCTGATAGAGAAAGGTGGTGATATTGGGAAACCTTTGTCTCTGGATGATCTGGGCTTCAGAAGGTTTACGATTTTTGACGAGCGTTAAGCCCTTTATATAATCAACATCTCTCCAGTTGCTGCCGACCACGCTGCCCACCTTGCCTCTGAATGGACCATTTGGTCCGCCTTTTAAAATTGCCATTGTTTGTATTTCTTGGTTTCGATTAGTTTACCATGCCCAACGCGGATCTTTATTTCTGAGCATTTCATTGCCCCGATAGCCGTCGAGGGGCAGGTAGTTGTCTCGGTACTCTGTAGCTGCATGACTGGGATCAGGCGGTATGTGGTAAGCGGCGATCAATTCTGCCGGTGAAAACTCTCTGATATTAAGCGCTTTTTGTTCTCCCGCTGCACCCTGGATGTAATAGTGAAGAGACATGCATGCGATTGCGAGTGACCCGGGAGGCAGGCGTTCATCAAAATTCCAGTCAAAACCATCAAATTGCGGCTGGGTGATCTCCACTTCCCTGAACCCCAGTTGTATGTAGAATTCATTCCGGAAGTCGAAAGCGTATTGTGTTATCCTGACGATACAACCGATGTGGAAGCCCGACTTGGGGTAGCTGAGTTCTTTTCTAGCGTGGAACCCCGGGAGAGTGACATTAAGCATGTCGTTATCAAGAATGCTAACCTGGGGACGTACCTTCAGAAGTTTATTCAACGGCGCATGTCGGTTGAATTGAAGACCTGCAAGGGGGCTAGGCTCTGCATCGTGTATGTCGCGCCGTCCGGATTCGGCCTCGGGAGACTGGCAGAGCGCTGCGATCACTGCTCCGTTAAACCGATTGTTCAAGCTGCCATCCAGTCCAACGTGGTAGGTGGCGAGCGCCATGCGAATCGCTCTCGCCGTATTACTGGCTAAGCCAAATTCGGAGCTTGAAGCTATAGATGGTCCGGTTTGTTTCTGGCTTTTAGGTGCTTGTGATAGGACTTGCTGGTTATTTACCCGGCGTAAAATGCTGTCGCCTTTTTTGCCGCGCCAGAAACCGTCTTTGTCTTGAATGGCCATGATAAGTTTAGGTTAGGTAATCAAATATAAAACACCGCCTGATTTAAAAAAGTTATCATAAATGAAAATTTATTTAGTGGAGAAATGGTGACCAACTTGAGGGCAAGGAGTGAGTAAAGCCAGCGTGATGCCGCAGTGATGCCACGTTGATGCCACGTTTTTACGTAAAAACGTGGCATCAACGTGGGTGGAAGCTGGGAGAGATGTGGTTGGGAGGAGAAGCTGACCAGAAGTTGGGGAGAGGCAATATGCATGCCATGTGGAAGCAAATGTAAATTGCAGCAGAGATGTTCAACCTTAGTCTATAATATGGGTGTTTTGTTTGTGATTTGAATCAAAGATCCTGTTAATTGATGTCATGGTCGATGATTATTATTCTCTATTATTTAACGTCTTGAATCTAAGGCCTATTGATAATGGATAGAACGCTGTTTCTCCTGACTGCAATGCTTGTTTACGCGAGTTTTAGCTACGGACAAGCGTATACAATCAGCGGATCTGTCATCGATTCATCAGGAGTGCCTTTACCTTACGTGACGATATCGCTCGGCCAGGACTCGCTCATCAAACGTGGCGGTATTACAGACTCCTTAGGAAAATTTGAATTCCGCAGCTTGTCCGGTGGAAACTATATGCTGAACGCTTCATACCTCGGATACGCAAGCATCAGCCAGGCCATCAGCTTAAAAGAATCTTTAGTACTAAAACCACTCCGGTTTTCGCAATCCGCTAAAGATCTGGATGAGGTAGTCGTGTCGGCTCGTATGCCAGGCATCCGGCGGGAAGCAGACCGGTATATTGTCGACATGCGGAATACCATTGTTGCCAAAAATAAGAATGCACTTCAGGCATTGAATTATTCTCCGGGCGTCATAGTGGGGCGAAACAATATCATTACGCTGAATGGGAAAGACCATGTAGTGGTAATGCTGAACGGCAGAAAGATGAACATGACGCAGACCGACGTTTCTTCCTTTCTAAGTAGTTTGCGGGGCGATGATATTGAACGGATAGAGGTGATATCAGCGCCGGGAGCTCAATACGACTCGGAAGGACAGGGAGGAGTCATCGATATTTACCTGAAGAAAAGTGCGCGAAGGGGCATAAACGGAAGTGTTTATAGTACGCAGGACCAGGCGCATCACCTGTCCTCGTCTGTAGGAACATCACTGAATTACGGCATCGATAAATGGACGCTGTATGGATCAATGGCCTATCGCCACGGGAGGGATTTTACTAAACTGAGTGAGTGGATCAGTTATCCTGCGGCTTCGGAAACCCAGTCTTCGTCTGAAAGAAATGAGGCTTCCGGGGATACGTATAATTATCGGGGAGGTGTGCAGTTTTCGCCGTCGCCTCAACATACATTTAGCCTCGAGTCGTACGGCAATTCGGGAAATGATCAATCCGACGGTTATTCCTCGGTGCGTGTCCGTTCCCCTCAGTTCGATTCGGTACTGATTTTGAGTAATGAGAGGGAACTTGAGAAGGCGACAGCTTCCTATAGTTTGAACTACCGGTATAAGGATACGCAAGGCCGAACGCTAACCTTCCTAAGTGATTATACCAGGGTGAAGAATTCTCCTCTAAACTATTATGACTATTCGGGGAGCGGTCATTATTATGTGCGAAAAGAGCAGATTTCGGACAATGACTACCATATTTTCAGCTTGCAGGTAGATTATATGCATCCGCTCAATAAGGTGTTTAAGTTTTCTGCCGGAGTGAAGTATTCGCTGTTGAAGTCTACAATAGATGAGGTTCTTAATGATTGGGTTAATTCGGGCTGGATTCCTGATCCGAAATATAATTATACTTACCGGTACAAGGAGGACCTGGCGGCGGGCTATTTCAGTCTTGATTATAAGACTGGAAGATGGGAGGGAAATATGGGATTAAGAGGCGAGTATGACCACCGTGATGCGGTTGGGAAAGGGGATGGTAATATGGATTTGTTTCCGACGATTTTGGTGAAATACCATGCGAGTGAGAAGGTCTATCTCTCTGCTAATTATGGAAAGCGGATTAACCGTGCGCCTTACCGGTCCTTGGTTCCCTATTTTTCTTTCTCGACGCCGTTTTTTATTCAGGAAGGTAATCCGGCGCTAAAGCCTTCTTTTGTGCATGCGTTCGGCTTCAATGCAGGGTATTCTTCGTATCATCTGTCGCTCAACTATGACAGAATTCGGGATAATATTTACTATTTGTCGGAGTATGATCCGGCGACAGGCATCAGGCACGGGAAGAATGCGAATACTGAAGAGGGGCAGATCTTGAGTATAAATTTGAGTGTTCCTTTAGTTCTTTTTAAATGGTGGGAAAGTTTTACCAATGTCCTTTACCGGTATAAGCGGTTTGAAGATCGGGGCTATTCTCTTTTTTCAAAAAACCGGATGATCATGGTGAGGTCTGGTCATTCCTTTGCATTGCCTGCTGATGTGGATTTTGAGGTTACTGGAACAGTGATGAGTAGTCCCTTAGCCGGTCCGATGGTTAAGCAGCAGGGAGGCGTTATGCTGGATGCCGGTATCTCAAGGGATTTTTATAAAAGGAAGTTGAATGTTTCGCTGAGTATGGAAGATATAACGGGGCTGCTGAATGATTTCAGGGAAACAACAGCGTATAACGGGTATCTGAGTGAGTCGGTTCAGTTCTCGAATTCGCAGGTGGTGTCGCTGTCTGTCAGGTACAGCTTTAGTGGCGGGAAGGCTTTGAAGGTTGGTAATAATAAGAGCTCGAATCAGCAGGAACAGTTGAGGGTTAATGAAAAGTAGGTTGTGATATGGTGATATTAGTATGTTTATCTTAACTTCAAACGAATCCAATTATTACTTATGAAAACGTATATTAAGTTAGTCGTTTTACTCTTTGCCAGCTACTTTTCAGTTGCGGCTTCCTTAGCTCAGCAAACTACAAAAGAACGTTTTGCTATTTCAGAGAATAGAGCAGAAAAGCGTATTGACATATTCGTAGATGATAAGCCTTTTACATCCTACATTTATCCAGATGTGCTGACGAAACCCGTATTATATCCGCTTCGTACATCCCGCGGTACCTTGATAACCAGAGGGTGGCCTATGGATCCGCGACCGGGAGAACGCGTCGATCACCCGCATCATGTGGGGATGTGGTTCAACTATGGTAATGTGAATGGGCTGGATTTTTGGAACAGCACGCCGAATATGCCTGCGGAGAAAAGAAATGCTTACGGTGTGATCAGACACCGTAGGGTTGTTAGTATGAAGAGCAGTGATGAGAACGCGGAGCTGGCGGTTGAGCTTGATTGGGAGAAGCCTGACGGTAAGGTGCTGTTAAAGGAACATACGCGGTTTGTATTTGCCGGAGAGGGAGATATGAGGACGATTGAGCGTATAACGAAGTTAACGGCTGTTGGGGAGGGTATATCCTTTGCTGATGATAAGGAAGGTTTATTCGGGATTCGATTGTCTCGGGAGTTGGAACATCGGTCTGAGGAACCTTGGGTTTTTACGGATTCTTTGGGGAGGGTAAATAAGAAGGCGGCTGTTAATAATGAGGGTATTACGGGTGTTTATAGGAGTAGTGAAGGGACGAGAGGAGATGATGTGTGGGGAACCAGGGGGCAGTGGGTGAGTGTGGATGGGGTTATCTCCGGAGAGCCTGTTTCGGTGGCCATACTTGATTATGAGGATAATCCTGGATATCCTACGTATTGGCATGCGAGGGGGTATGGCTTATTCGCTGCGAATCCGCTGGGGCAGAAGGCGTTTAGTAAGGGAGAGAGGGAGCTTAATTTGAAGGTTGCTAAGGGAACGTCGGTGATTTTCAGGTATAAGGTTTTGATTAAATCGGGCGGACCTTTGACGAAGGAAATGCTGAACGGTTTAGTCGACAGATGGGACTAATTAGCTCAGCTATAAATTTTTTTTAAAGTTTTAGTTTACTGCAATCTGGCTGCAGTGTAACTCTTTACCTTCGGCTTCTAGTTATTCTGGAATTAAGCTATAGAGTTATGAGACAATTTTTATCTTCCCTAATCATGCTGCTTGGTGCATGTCTGACAATGGCAACTGCTCAAGACCGAACCCTGAGCGTCTATAACCCTGCTGAACCTGTTATAAGTGCCGGAGGAAGCATCACCCTTTTGCCGGGCTTTCATGTGCCTGCAGGCTCCAGCTTCCATGCTTACATCAGCCAGTATAATACCACTCCTCTGGCTCCGGCTTTGAGCCAGAATCAGAACTATATTGTTACGTACACTCCGAGGCAGCCCTTTGCTTCAAGTACAGACCTTTCAACGAAAGCAATAGGAGAAGTGATGCAAAGCGTGCAGTATTTTGACGGGCTGGGCAGGCCGCTGCAAACGGTACAAACTAAGGGAAACCCGGGAGCAGATAAAGATATTGTCATCCCTATCGAATACGATGCTTTCGGCCGGGAGGTAAAGAAGTACCTGCCTTATGCCTCTACCAGTAAGGACGGCAGCTACAAGGCCGATGGGTTGAGCGCCCAGGGGAGCTTCTACCAGACTCCACCAGCAGGAGTACCGGCTATCCCCACCCCATATGCACAAACCGTTTTTGAAGCCTCTCCGCTGAACCGGGTGCTGGAGCAGGGTGCTCCGGGCAACCCCTGGCAGCCATACAGTGCTTCGATTTCCGGAAGTGGTCATACAGTGAAACAGGAGTACAGCACCAATACGGCAACGGGCGACCGCTCGGTGCGGCTGTTCCGTGCTGACGCTGTTCCTGCAGGAGGGACCTACAAACGAA
>Ga0160467_100931_pt1 | contig 17057 bp, 13 predicted proteins | sample HID1972I_E11MG_FD_108221 | JGI IMG/M metagenome (GOLD analysis project Ga0160467, IMG submission 108221) | Enriched pill bug-associated microbial communities from UW Madison campus, WI, USA - HID1972I_E11 MG | ecosystem: Host-associated > Arthropoda: Insects > Digestive system > Unclassified ...
CTCCCTGGTGAAATCAGCGCTGTGGAACCACCCGATCCCATCCCGAACTCGGAAGTGAAACGCAGCTGCGCCGATGGTAGTGTGGCTCAAGCCATGCGAGAGTAGGTCATCGCCAGGGTTTATACCCCAAAACCCCGCTGCCCGCGCAGCGGGGTTTTTCTTTATGCCGATGACGTCTGGGTAGAGCCGACCCATGGTCGGCTGCACAGAACCAACAGGTCCGACATGAGAAGCAGCCGACCATGGGTCGGCTCTTCCGGATGCGCGCCCCGGCGCTGCGCACAAAAAAGCGGCGCCCCGAAGGGCACCGCTTCCCGCAGAATCCAGACGCCGGCGAAGAGCTTACTTCGCAGCCGGCGCCGGGGCCTTGTCCTTCATCATCGCATCGCGTGCCGCCTTGAAGGGGTTGCCCTCATACCAGTTCGGCCAGCGATCGCCCGCCGCCAGTTCCTTGCCGACGCCGTGCAGCAGCTGCAGGTCCTCCACCGTGCCGTCCAGCTTCCACGTCGCGGCGTCGTACTCGTCCTTCGGGCCGTGGTAGCGGTTGCGGCCATAGTCTTCGCTTGCCTTGCGGCCGGCATCCACGCCGCCCTCGCGAAGGTCCTCGCCGCCATCGGCATACAGGGCCGGGACGCCGGCCTTGGCGAAGTTGAAGTGGTCCGAGCGGAAGTAGAAACCACTCTGCACCGAGGTCTCGCCGTGCAGGGTTCGGCCCTGGGCGGCGGCCAGCGGCTTGAGCATGTCTTCCAGCTCCGAACTGCCGAAACCGGTAATGGTCATGTCCTTCGCGCGACCGGCCACCGACATCGCATCGATGTTGATCACCCCGGCGATCCTGTCCAGCGGGAAGGTCGGATGGGCCACGTAGTACTTCGAACCCAGCAGGCCCGATTCCTCCAGTGTCACCGCGAGGAACACCGCCGAACGCGCCGGCTTCGGATCCTGGTGCGCCATCGCGTCGGCGACCTCGAGGATGCCGGCCACGCCGGTGGCGTTGTCCACCGCACCGTTGTAGATGTTGTCGCCGGTTTCGCCTTCATGCCTGCCCAGATGGTCCCAGTGGGCCATGTACAGCACCGCTTCGTCCGCCCGCGAGGTGCCCGGCAGCACGCCCACCACGTTGCGCGAGGTCTTCCCGGCGGTGGTGCTCTTCAGGTCCACCGACAACCTGGCCTTCAGTGGCACCGGCTTGAAGCCGCGCTTGTTCGCATCCTTGTAGGCCTGTGCCAGGTCCAGGCCGGCACCAGCGAACAGGGCCTTGGCCGCCTCGGCGCTCAGCCAGCCCTGCACCGGCAGGCGGGGTTCCGGATCGTCCTTGGCCGGCAGGTCGTACTGCGGTCCGGCCCAGGAGTTCCTGACCACGTCCCAACCGTAGGAAGCGCCGGCGGTGTCGTGCACGATCAGCGCCGCGGCGGCGCCCTTGCGCGCGGCTTCCTCGAACTTGTACGTCCAGCGGCCGTAATAGGTCATGCGCTTGCCATCGAACAAGGTCGCATCGTCGGCATGGAACCCCGGGTCGTTGACGAACATCACAACCGTCTTGCCTTTCCAGTCCTGGTCGGCGTAATCGTTCCACTGCTGCTCCGGCGCATCCACCCCATAGCCGACAAAGACGATCTCGCTGTCCTGCACCTTGACCTCATCGCGCCCGGTGCGGGTGCCGACCACCATGTCGGTGCCGAAGGCGAGCTCGCTGGCCTTGCCCTCCTGTTCGATCTTCAGCGTGGTGCTTTCATCGGCCGTGGTTTCGGTCATCGCCACATCCTGGAACCAGCTGTCGCCGTTGCCGGGCTGCAGGCCGATGCGCTGCATCTGGTCGCGGATGTAGTTGACGGTCAGCTCTTCGCCCCTGCTGCCCGGAGAACGGCCTTCGAATGCATCCGACGCCAGGGTCTTCACCAGTTCGGCGAAATCGGCTTCGTTGATTTCCGGCGAGAAGGCATGGGTACTGGCGGCAGGTGCCTGCGGCGGCTCGGCAGCGTCGGACACGGGCGCCGGGGCCTGTTCGCCCTTGCACGCGGCAAGGGCTGCGGTGGCGGCAAGGCAGAGCAGTAGTTTGCGGGGCATCATGGGTTCCTGTCGGGTGGGGCCGGCGCACGCGCGTGGGCGGCCATGGGAATCAATTCTCGGGGGCGCTGTCGCTGTCGAAGCTCACCGGCACGGCGCCGCTCACCGCGCCGATCCTGGCGCTGCGGTGCACGTACAGCACCACGTCCCGTTCGAATTCCAGCGCACCTTCGACGACGGCATTCGGGCCGACGATGACGCGCGCCTTGCGACCCGGCGTGAGCGTCAGGCTGAAGCTGGGTTTACGGATATGGATGCCACCGGATACGACCGAGCCGACGCCGACGGTGATGTCTCCGTTGACGGTCTCGATATCACCGGACAGCCGGGTCTCGACCAGGCCGATGCCACCGTTCACGGTCTCCACGCCGCCCTGGATCTGGCTGCGACGGTCGCTGAAGATGCTGCCGTTGACGGTTTCCACGCTGCCGCGGGCAATGACATCCGACGCCAGGCGCACACCGCCGTTCACGGTGGAAATGCTGCCGGTGCGGGCGCGTTCACCGACCCGGATGCTGCCGTTGACGGTCTCGATGTTGCCGGTTTCCACGCCATCGCCGACGCGGATGCCACCGTTCACCGTGTCCAGGTCGCCGTAGCGCTGGCCGGGTCCGGCGCTGATGCTGCCGTTGACCTTGCTGATGTCCTCCTGCGCGAGCGCGGGAGTGCCCGCGGCAAGCAGGGCCAGCATCAACGTGAGGGAATAGGTGTTCATGGGGTTCCTTGTAAGCTGCTGGCGGCTGGCAGGCCGCCCGGTAAAGATGTCACCATGCATCATTGCAAACCGCATCTGCCTGAAGTCACTGGAAAGCCCTTGCGCCACAACGCTTTTCCCTCACGCCTCGCTCACGTCCGCTGGCCGGCACTGGCCTGCGGCCTGATGGTATTGCTGTTGCCGGCACTGGTTTCCCCATCGTCGGCATGGGCGCAGTCCTCCCGTGAAGCCGAGCGCAAGCTGCAGAAGCTGCGCAGCGAGCTGAAAGGCGTCGCCCAGGAGCGGCGGCAACTGGACAGCCAGCGTGGGCAGGCCACCGTGCAGCTGCGCGAACTGGACGAGAAAGTGGCACGCAGCGGCCGCACGCTCGCGCAGACCGAGGCGGCCCTGAAGGAACAGGACACTGCGCTTGCCGGGCTGGAGAAGCGCCGCGCCGCGCTGGAAGAGAACCTGGAACAACAGCGGGGAGAGCTGGCCGGCCTGCTGCGCGGGGCGTATCGGCTGGGCAACCATGCTCCGCTCAAGCTGCTGCTTTCGCAGGATACCGTGGCCGATGGCAACCGCTCGCTGGCCTATCACCGTTACCTGCAGCGCGAGCGCAGCCAGCGCATCCATGCGTTGACCGCCGACCTGCAGGAGCTGGACCGTGTGCAGGTCGAGATCGGCGAGCGCCGCGAGCAGCTGCAGGCTACCCGCCAGCAGCAGAAGCAGCAGGTAACCGCGCTGGCGGGCGACCGGCGCCAGCGCGAACAGGCCGTGGCCGCGCTGGAAAAACAGTTCAAGGACCGCAGTGAACGCGAGAAGGCGCTTGGCCAGGATGCCAAAGCGCTGGAAACGCTGCTGGCCAACCTGCGCGCCGCTGCGGCACGTGCCGAAGCAGAGCGTCGTGCGGCTGCGCGGCAGGCCGCTGCGGACAAGGCGGCGGCCGAAAAGGCGACGGCGCAGGGACGTACACCGCCGCGCGCGACCAAGGTGCCACCTGCCGTGGCTTCGGCCCCGGCGCCGAAGGTGGGCGGACTTGGCTGGCCGTTGTCGGGCAACCTGCTGGCGCGCTACGGCGGCAAACTGCCGGACGGGCGCACCAGCAACGGCGTGCTGATAGGCGCACCGGCCGGCAGCACGGTGACAGCAGTGGCCGATGGCACCGTGGTGTTCTCCGACTGGATGACCGGCTACGGCATGATCCTCATCGTGGACCACGGCAACGGCTACATGAGCCTCTACGCCCACAACGATGCGCTGCTCAAGGACGCCGGTGCCACCGTCAAGCGTGGCGATGCGCTGGCCAAGGTCGGCAATTCCGGAGGCCAGGGAGTGACCGCGCTGTACTTCGAACTGCGTCGTGGCGGCCAGCCGGTGAATCCGGACAGCTGGCTGCAGCGCCGCTGAACCTTCGCGTGCTGCGGTCGTCGTCCGTTCAACGGGAATTTACCGGCGGCTGACGCATAATCGGCTTCATGCATCTCTCGCGCCCAGGCTGCACGGGAGCAGCCGCAACCGTCCTCCAGGAGTGCTTCATGCGTCGAGTCCGAACCGCCACCCTGCTGCTGGCCCTGCTGCCTTCGCTCGCGCTGGCCCAGCACGCGGCCCCGGCTACGGACAACGAGCCCGGCTCGGCCAGCAACGAAGAGGCGGCCACATCCAAGGTGCCGCTGGAAGAAATCCGCCGCTTCGTCGGTGTATACAACGCAGTACGCGCGGCCTACGTGGATCCGGTGGACGACAGGAAGCTGATGCAGGACGCGGTGCGCGGCCTGCTGCTGGACCTTGATCCGCACAGTACCTACTTCGACAAGGAAGATGCGGAAGCCTTCGACGAACAGGCCACCGGTGCCTATGAAGGCATTGGCGTGGAGCTGCAGCAGCAGCCGGACAACAGCAGCCTGAAGATCATCGCCCCCATCGACGACACGCCTGCCGCGCGTGCGGGCATCCTGGCCGGTGACCTGATCATCGCCATCGACGGCAAGCCCATCAGTGCCATCCAGGCCAGCGAACCGCTGCGTGGCCCGGCGGGCAGCAAGGTGGTGCTGACGCTGGTGCGCGAAGGCCGGCCCAAGCCGTTCGACGTGACCCTGGCGCGTGAAACCATCCGCGTGACCAGTGTGCGCAGCCGCATGCTGGAGCCTGGCTACGGTTACATCCGCCTGAGTACCTTCCAGGCCGATACCGGTGCCGATTTCCAGAAACACGCGCGCGACCTGACCCGCCAGGCCGGTGGCCAGCTGAAGGGACTGGTGCTGGATCTGCGCAGCAATCCCGGTGGCCTGCTCACCGCAGCGGTGCAGGTGGCCGACGATCTGCTGGAAAAGGGCAACATCGTCAGTACCCGTGGCCGCATCAGCATCAGCGATGCACGCTTCGACGCCACGCCGGGTGACCTGCTGAAGGGCGCGCCGGTGGTGGTGCTGGTGGACGCCGGCTCGGCCAGCGCATCCGAGGTGCTGGCCGGCGCGCTGCGTGACAACCAGCGTGCGCGTGTCATCGGCAGCCGCACCTTCGGCAAGGGGTCGGTGCAGACCGTGCTGCCGCTGGACAATGGCGATTCGGTAAAGCTGACCACTGCGCGCTATTTCACCCCCAGCGGCAAGTCGATCCAGGCCACCGGCATCGTGCCGGAAGTGGAACTCAGGCGGACGCCGCATGAAGGCGAAGAAGAACTTCCCGCCAGCCTGTCCGAGTTCAGCGAAGCCACCCTGCCGGGTCACCTTCAGGGTGACGAGGAAGGCGACGAAGGCTATCTGGCCGGCGACGTGCTGCCGGGTGATGGTCCGATCGACGATGCGCTGGCCGAACTCAAGCAGCCGGGCTCGGTAGCCGCGCGCCTGAAGGCGGAAGCCGCGAAGGCTGAGGCAGCGAAGGAAGAGACCGCGAAGGAAAAAGCCCTGGAAACCACCAGGCCGTAGTGCCGGGCGCCGCCCGGCATCCGGTACGCCGCTGCGCCGCGCTCCGCCCGGCAACCGGACTCAGAATCCCTGGCGTTTGCGCAGCCGCCGCGCGATCGCCGCGCGCACGTACACGGCATACAGCACGCCGAAGCCGAACCCGGCGATATGCGCCCACCACGCCACCATGCCGAATGTCGGGCCGATGTAGGCGAACACCACCTGCAGCACCGCCCACACGCCGATCAACAGATAGGCCGGAGCCCGCACGAATTCCAGGAACAGGCCCAGCGGGATGACCACACCCAGCCGCGCCCCCGGGAACAGCGCCAGATACGCGCCGATCAGCGCCGACACCGCTCCGCTGGCGCCGATGATGATCTGGTCCGGGTTGCCCATGGTGTACACGGCCGCCAGGTTGGATATCGCGCCGCCAAACAGGAACAACAGGATCAGGCGCCAGGGCCCAAGCACGCGCTCGGCCGGCAGCCCGAAGATCAGCAGGAAGACCAGGTTGCCCAGCAGGTGCGACCAGTCGGCGTGCAGGAACAGCGCGGTGAACAGCCGCAGCACGCTGCCGTCCTTCAGGGTGAGCCACCAGTCCTGGGGATGGGTCAGGCCGGTCGCCAGCGCGCCCCAGTCCATCCACAGGCTGCGCCGGGCCTCGTCAGGCCGCGATATCGACCACAGGAAAGCCAGCCATACCGCCAGGAACAACAGCGGAGTGGCCCAGCGGAAGGCCGCTTTTCGGCGGGAAGGCAGCGAAACGAACATGGTGGCTAGCGTAGCCCGAGCGTCAGCGGCATGGACTGCCGCATTCAGTATTTAAAGGGGAAATCCGACACAGGTGTTATTGTTTCATTAACAGCTCTGGGTGATACTCGCATACGGCGTCGTATGTCGGGAGGGGAATCCGGCGCGTAACGGAGGGCTTCGGCCCGGCCGGTACGCAGGCGCAGCTGAGCAAAACAACCGCTTTCCGGAGAGACATTACGATGCAAACCGCTTCTACTTTTGCCCGCATCACCGTGCTGGCCGTCGGCATCGCCGGCGCGCTGGCCGCAACCGATGCCAACGCCGCTGCCTTCCAGCTGAAGGAAAACAGCGCCAAGGGTCTCGGCCGCGCTTTCGCTGGCTCCGGCAGTGCCGAGGGTGATGCCTCGATCATCGCCGTCAATCCGGCAGGCATGCGCCAGCTGGATGGTCGCCTGGTCCAGGGCGACGTCAGCGCGATCAGCTTCAAGGCCGAGTTCGAAGGCACGGGCCGTACGCCCGTCGGCACCCCGCAGACGGGCGGCGACGGCGGCGACGCCGGCATGATCGCCGCGGTTCCGGGTGGTTATTTCCACACCCCGATCGGCGAAAAGGCCCATTTCGGCGTCTCGCTGACCGCACCGTTCGGTTTCAAGACCGAATACGACAATGGCTGGGTCGGCCGTTACAGCGGCCTGAAGACCGACCTGAAGGCGGTCGACCTCGGCTTCGCGCTGTCCTATGACGTCAACCCGTACGTGTCCTTCGGCGCGTCCGTGTTCGTCGAGCACCTGACCATCGAACTGAGCAACAACATCGACTTCGGTACCGCGCTGGCACAGGCACGCGTGCCGGGCTTCGCTCCGGGCAGCGCCGATGGCAAGCTGACCGTCGAAGGCGACAACAACGCGGTCGGCTGGACGGTCGGCGGCCTGTTCAGCATCGATGAGAACACCCACATCGGCCTGAGCTACCGCTCCAAGGTTGAGCACAAGATCACTGGCGGCGATGCCACCTTCGACGTGCCGGGCAATGCAGCCACGGTGCTGGCCATGGCGCAGCCGGGCAACTTCGTGACCACCAGTGGCAAGGCCACCGTGACCCTGCCGGCATCGGCCACGCTGAGCGTGACCCACAACGTCAACGATCGTTGGACGGTGATGGGCGACGTGACCCGTACCGCATGGTCCACCGCGTTCGACCAGGTGACCATCGACTACGCGTCCAGCCAGCCCGATTCGGTGCTGTCCTTCGGCTACCGTGACACCACCTTCGTGTCGCTGGGTACCGATTACAAGCTGAGCGACACCGTGACCCTGCGTGGCGGCGTGGCCCTGGACCAGACTCCGACCACCGACGCCCATCGCGACGTGCGCGTGCCGGACACCAGCCGCAAGTGGCTGTCGATCGGCCTGGGCTGGACCCCGTCGGAGAACGTCGAATACAACTTCGGCTATACCCACCTGCTGACCAGCGACCCGAACGTGTTCGTGACGCCGACCACCAACAACCAGGGCAACTCGCTGACCGGCAAGTACAAGGTCCGTGGCGACGTGCTGGCGGCATCGATGCAGTACCGGTTCTGATCCCACGCAGCAATGCGTGACTGCAGTATCCGGAAGCCCCGCGCAAGCGGGGCTTCTTTTTTGTCGTGACGTCGCGCAGTTCGATGGCGACAATGGGCGATGGATCTATCCGACCCCACGTTCCAGCTTGAGATCGCCGCCAATGTGGCCGCCGCCGCGGCCATCCTGCTGGCTGGCCGCAACAGCGTGCATGGCTGGTGGCTGAGCATCATTGCCGGCGGGTTGTTCGCGCTGGTGTTCCTGCAGGCACGGCTGTACGGGCAGGTGGCCCTGCAGGGATTCTTCATCGTGGTCAGCGCGCTGGGCTGGTGGCAATGGCTGCGCGGTGACGGCGGAGCACCGCTGCGGATCAGCCGGACAGCCGCGCGCGCATGGCCCTGGCTGGTGCTGCTGGCGCTGGTGGCCACGCTCGGCCAGGGCTGGTTGCTGTCGCACTACACCGATGGCCAGGCGCCGTACGCGGATGCGGCGATGCTGGTGCTGAGCATGATCGGCCAGCTGATGATGATGCGACGCAAGCTGGAGTGCTGGTGGGTCTGGCTGCTGGTGAACAGCATCGCCATACCGCTGTATTACAGCGGCGGCCTGTATGTGACCGCCGTGTTGTACGTCGGCTTCTGGATCAACGCAGTGGTGGCACTGCGCCACTGGCGGCGGCTGATGCGCTGACAGTGGTAGAGCGGGTCCATGACCCGCTGTTCCTGTTTCCAACCTCATGTCTACGGCGGCGGGTCATGGACCCGCTCTACCGTTTCCTGAGGGTCGTCAGTCGCCCAGCGTCAGCAGCGAGGCGTTGCCGCCGGCGGCGGTGGTGTTCACCGTCACGGTCTTTTCGGTGGCGAAACGCAGCAGATAGTGCGGACCACCGGCCTTCGGACCGGTGCCGGACAGGCCCTGGCCGCCGAACGGCTGCACGCCCACCACGGCACCGATCTGGTTGCGGTTGACATACACGTTGCCGACATGGACGCCGTTGGTGATGCGGTCCACGGTCTCGTCGATGCGCGAATGCACGCCCAGGGTGAGCCCATAGCCGGTTGCATTGATCTGCTCGATCACCGCGTCCAGCTGGTCGCCCTTCCAGCGGATCACATGCAGCACCGGCCCGAAGATCTCGCGGTGCAGCTGGCCCAGGTCCTTGAGCTCATAGGCGCGGGGTGCGAAGAAGGTGCCGTTCGCGGCCTCGGTGGACAGCTCCGCCGCGGCGATCAGGCGTGCCTCGCGATCCATGCGCACGGCATGGTCCTGCAGGATCGCCAGCGCATCGGCATCGATCACCGGACCGACATCGGTCGACAGCAGGCCCGGATCGCCGACCTTCAGTTCCTTCATCGCGCCGGCCAGCATCGTCATCACCTTGTCGGCGATGTCGTCCTGCACGAACAGCACGCGCGCCGCCGAACAGCGCTGGCCGGCTGAGGTGAAGGCCGAACCGATGGCATCCTTGACCAGCTGTTCGGGCAGGGCCGAAGAATCGGCGATGAAGGCGTTCTGGCCACCGGTTTCGGCGATCAGCACACCGATCGCGGCGTCGCGTGCGGCCATCGCACGGTTGATCGCACGCGCGGTGTCGGTGGAGCCGGTGAAGGCCACGCCGGCCACGCGCGGATCGGCGGTGAGCGTCGCGCCGACGGTGGCGCCATCGCCCGGCAGGAACTGCACCACATCGGCCGGCACGCCTGCATCGTGCAGCAGCTTGACCGCGTAGTAACCGATCAGGTTGGTCTGTTCGGCCGGCTTGGCGATCACGCTGTTGCCCGCAGCCAGCGCGGCGGCGACCTGGCCAAGGAAGATCGCCAGCGGGAAGTTCCACGGGCTGATGCAGACGAACACGCCCCGGCCGTGCAGCTGCAGTTCGTTGGATTCGCCGGTCGGGCTCGGCAGCGTTTCGGCATGCCCGAACTGCTCGCGCGCCTGCTTGGCGTAGTAACGCAGGAAGTCCACCGCCTCGCGCACTTCGGCCACGCCATCAGGCAGGCTCTTGCCGGCCTCCTTCACGCACAGCGCCATGAACTCGGCGATACGTGCTTCCAACTGGTCGGCAGCGTTTTCCAGGATTGCCGCGCGGCTGGCGGCCGGCGTGCGGTTCCAGGTGGGCTGCGCCGCCACGGCATTGGCCAGCGCCTGCTGCACGGTGGCGGCATCGGCCGCCTGCCAGTGGCCCACCACCTCTCGGTTGTCGGCCGGATTGGTCACCGGCATGGAGGTGCCGCTGATCGTGGCCCCCGGCACCAGCGGCATCGCCTGCCACGGCTTGATGGCACCGTTGAGCTGCCCCGCGAGGGCACGCAGTTCATTGTCGTTGGCCAGGTTGATGCCCATGGAATTGTTCCTGTCGTGGTTCTGGCTGCGCAGCAGGTTCACCGGCAGCGGGATCTTGGGATGCGGGATCGAATCGAACGACGCCACCATGTCCACCGGGTCGCGGACCAGGTCGGCGATGGCCACGCGCTCATCCGTGATGCGGTTGACGAAGCTGGAGTTGGCACCGTTTTCCAGCAGGCGGCGCACCAGGTACGGCAACAGGTCTTCGTGCGAACCCACCGGCGCATACACGCGGCAGGGCAGGTCCAGGCGGTCGGCCGGCACCACTTCGGCATACAGGTCATCACCCATGCCGTGCAGCTTCTGGTGCTCGTACACGCCGCCCCTGGCGATGGTGCGGATGGCCGCGATGGTGTGCGCGTTGTGGGTGGCGAACATCGGGTAGATCGCATCGGCATGGCCGAACAGCCGCCTGGCGCACGCCAGGTAGGACACGTCGGTATTCTGCTTGCGGGTGAATACCGGATAGCCCGGATAGCCTTCGATCTGCGCGCGCTTGATTTCCGCGTCCCAGTACGCGCCCTTGACCAGTCGCACCTGCAGGCGGCGGCCGTTGCGGCGGGCCATGTCGGCCAGGAAATCGATGGTGTAGGGAGTGCGCTTCTGGTACGCCTGCACGACCACGCCGAAACCATCCCAGCCGGCCAGCGAGGCATCGGAGAACACGGCTTCGATGATGTCCAGCGACAACTCCAGGCGGTCGGCTTCCTCGGCGTCGACGGTGCAGCCGATACCGTAGCTTTTCGCCAGCTGCGCCAGCTCCAGCACGCCCGGCACCAGGTCGTGCAGCACGCGTTCGCGCTTGGCGTGTTCGTAGCGCGGATACAGCGCCGACAGCTTGATGGAGATGCCGGGCGCGTTGTTGATGTCGCCGTCCGGACGGCCGCCACGCGCGGTGTGGTCGCCGCCGATCGCATGGATGGCGCGGCGATAGTCCTCCAGGTAGCGCAGCGCGTCCTTCATGGTCAGCGCGCCTTCGCCCAGCATGTCGAACGAGTAGCGGTAGCTGGCGTTGTCGCCCTTGTGCGAGCGCGCCAGTGCTTCGCTGATGGTACGGCCCATGACGAACTGATGGCCCATGATCTTCATCGCCTGGCGCACGGCCAGGCGGATCACCGGTTCGCCCACGCGACCGACCAGGCGCTGGAACGCACCACGTGCGTCGGCACGGGTGGCATCGTTGATCCGCACCAGCCTGCCGGTCAGCATCAAGCCCCATGTCGAGGCATTGACCAGCACCGAGTCGCTGCCGCCCAGATGCTTCTTCCAGTCCGCATCGGCCAGCTTGTCGCGGATCAGCTTGTCCGCGGTGTCCTGGTCGGGAATGCGCAGCAGTGCTTCGGCCACGCACATCAGCAACACGCCTTCCTCGCTGCCCAGGTCGTACTGGCGCATGAAGGCCTCGATGGCACCCTGGTCCCTGGCGCGGACGCGTACCCGGGCCACCAGATCGGCGGCCAGCGCCTGCACCTGCGCCTGCTCCTCGGCAGGCAGGCGTGCCTGTGCCAGCAGTTCAGTGACGTGGGATGCCTCGTCCTTCAGCCAGGCATCAGTGATCGCCTGGCGCAACGGGGAGGGGGAGGCCGGAATTTCCGGCGACAGCAGCACGGCTGGCTGCGGCGTGGAGCCGGAGGCAGCGGGCGAAAGGGAGGGTGCGTTCATGCCGGTCCGGCCAGTGGAAAACTTGGCGATTCTAATCATTTTTCGTCCGCGTAAAAGCCCTTTTCCACGCGCCTCCATGTTTCCTCATAGCACCGCCCTGTAAAGGATTCAGCTATCCCTGCAGGCGTACGGATGTTTGTGCTGAATTCGGCAAATCGTTCGACGGCATCATGCTGTGCCGCAGCATCGACATTCCGCGTGAATGGACCTTGCTACTGGCAAGAAAGCAGGGCTACCATCAAGACGTTTCCCGCGGCAGGAATGCGGTTGCGACATGATCGAGGTGCTTTCAGCTCCGGATGGGTCAGGTACGCAGCTGCGGCTGCGTCCCCCACGGGCGCTCGATGCCCGGCAGTTCGTCCTGTTGTTCGCTGTGTTGGCGGGTGCGATGTGGCTGGTGGCCGGCCTGGGCTGGTTGGCCGGCAATGTATTCGCACCCGTGTTCGCGCTGCTGTACAGCCTCCTGCTGGCAGCCGCGCTGCGTGCCTTATGGCGCAGTGGCGAACGGCAGGAGGAGATCCGGGTCGTGCCGGCGTGCGTGGAGGTGATCCCCGCGCCCGGCGGGTCGCCGGTGTTCCAGGCCCACCCTCACTGGGTGCGCCTGCTCACCGATGGCCAGAGAGTCCGGCTGGCGTCCAGCGGCCGGCAGGTGGAGGTAGGCGGTTTCCTCGCACCAGCCGAACGTCAGACGCTTGTTGAAGCGCTTGAAAGCTTGCTCGCCGCCAGCGATGGCGGTCACCGACGACGTCAAGGGTCTAGGCAATGAAGCAACGCAGAGGGTGGGGTGGTAAGTGGTTCGCTGGGGCCGGCGCGGGGAGCGTGGGCCTGCTGGCGCCGCTGTCGGGATGGGCGCAGTCGGCCGATCCCAAGCCGTGGCAGCTCAACATGGGCAAAGGGGTGACCCAGACCTCGCGGTTGGCATGGGAATCCAACATGCTGTCGCTGATCGTGGTGACGGTCATCGGCGTGATCGTCTTCGGCGCGCTGTTCTACGCATGCTTCAAGTTCCGCCGCTCCAAGGGCGCGGTCGCCGCCACCTTCAGCCACAACACCCGGGCGGAGATCATCTGGACGGTGATCCCGGTGATCATCCTGGTGGTGATGGCCTGGCCGGCCACTGCCAACCTGATAAAGATGTACGACACCCGGGATGCCGAGATGACCGTCAAGGTCACCGGCTACCAGTGGATGTGGCGCTACGAATACCTCGGCGAGGGCGTGGAGTTCACCAGCCGCCTGGACCGCGAGTCCGACCGCGTGCGCCAGAGCGGCCAGGTGCCCGACCGCGAGAGCCACCCGCATTACCTGCTGGACGTGGACAACCGCCTGGTGCTGCCGGTGGACACCAAGGTGCGTTTCGTCATCACCTCCGATGACGTGATCCATGCCTGGTGGGTACCCGCGCTGGGCTGGAAGCAGGACGCCATTCCCGGCTTCATCAACGAAGCATGGACCAGCATCGAAACGCCCGGGGTGTACCGCGGTCAGTGCGCCGAGCTGTGCGGCAAGGACCATGGCTTCATGCCGATCGTGGTGGAGGCGGTGTCGAAGGAGGACTTCAGGCGCTGGCTCGCGCAGAAGAAGCCGGCGCCGGCGGGAGGTCCGCAGGCACCGGCGCCCGGAGGCCCGGAAGCGGCTCCGGAACCGGGCCCGGGCACCGAACCGCGGCAGCCGGCCCCGCCGGTGACGTCACCGGCTCCGGCAGAACCCACCCAGGACGGAAACGCCTGATGCAATCCGCCCGCGGCCTGCTTGCAGCCGTGGACCTGAAGCGATCTGAAGAGGTGTAGTGGCAATGGCGCACTCGGCAGTTGGGCACGACGATCACCACGGACATCAGCAGGGGTTCTTCGCCCGTTGGTTCTTCTCGACCAACCACAAGGACATCGGCACGCTGTACCTGGGTTTCAGCTTCATCATGTTCATCATCGGCGCGGCGATGAGCGTGATCATCCGCGCCGAACTGGCGCAACCGGGGCTGCAGTTCGTCAAGCCCGAATTCTTCAACCAGATGACCACCGTGCATGCGCTGGTGATGATCTTCGGTGGCGTGATGCCGGCCTTCGTCGGGCTGGCCAACTGGATGATCCCGCTGCAGATCGGCGCGCCGGACATGGCGCTTCCGCGCATGAACAACTGGTCGTTCTGGCTGCTGCCGGTGGCCTTCACCCTGCTGCTGGGCACCCTGTTCCTGCCCGGCGGCGCACCGGCCGGCGGCTGGACGCTGTATCCGCCGCTGTCGCTGCAGGGTGGCTACAACGTGGCCTTCAGCGTGTTCGCCATCCACGTGGCGGGCATCAGTTCCATCATGGGCGCGATCAACATCATCGCCACCGTGCTCAACATGCGCGCACCGGGCATCGACCTGCTGAAGATGCCGATCTTCTGCTGGGCCTGGCTGATCACCGCGTTCCTGCTGATCGCGGTGATGCCGGTGCTGGCCGGCGCGGTGACCATGCTGCTGACCGACAAGTTCTTCGGCACCAGCTTCTTCAACGCCGCCGGTGGCGGCGACCCGGTGATGTACCAGCACATCTTCTGGTTCTTCGGCCACCCGGAGGTGTACATCATGATCCTGCCCGCCTTCGGCGTGGTCAGCGAGATCATCCCCACCTTCAGCCGCAAGCCGCTGTTCGGTTACCAGGCGATGGTCTACGCCACCGCGGCCATCGCGTTCCTGTCGTTCATCGTCTGGGCCCACCACATGTTCACCGTGGGCATGCCGCTGGGCGGGGAGATCTACTTCATGTTCGCCACCATGCTGATCTCCATCCCCACCGGGGTGAAGGTGTTCAACTGGATCAGCACGATGTGGCGCGGTTCGCTCACCTTCGAAGCGCCGATGCTGTGGTCGGTGGCGTTCGTCATCCTGTTCACCATCGGCGGTTTTTCCGGGCTGATGCTGGCCATCGTGGCGGCGGATTTCCAGTACCACGACACCTACTTCGTGGTGGCGCACTTCCATTACGTGCTGGTCACCGGCGCGGTGTTCGCGCTGATCGCCGCGGTGTACTACTGGTGGCCGAAGTGGACCGGGCGGATGTACAGCGAGAAGTGGGCCAAGGTGCATTTCTGGTGGTCCATCGTGTTCGTGAACCTGCTGTTCTTCCCGCAGCATTTCCTCGGCCTGGCCGGCATGCCGCGACGCATCCCGGATTACAGCGTCGCCTTCGCCGACTGGAACCTCATCAGCTCCATCGGCGCGTTCGGCATGTTCGCCACGCCGTTCATGATGGCCGCGATCCTGCTGTCCTCGCTGCGCAACGGCGAAAAGGCCGCCGACCGCTCGTGGGAAGGCGCGCGCGGACTGGAATGGACGGTGCCGTCACCGGCACCGGCGCATACCTTCACCACGCCACCGGTGATCCGTCCGGGCGACCTCGCCCACGACGACATCGTCCACTGAGGTGCACATGCGCGATACATCGCACGGCAGGGCCGACTCGTGGTCGCCCACCCCGCGGACAGATCCCGGTAGAGCCGACCCATGGTCGGCTGATGGACAACAGCCGGGCACGGCCCGGCTCCACCAGCAGCGGCGCAACGCCCGCCGTACCGCGTTGTGGGTGGGTGCCGTCGCCGTGCTGGTCTACGTGGGTTTCATCCTCAGCGGAGTGATCGGCCGATGAGCACCCCGCAGGCCACCGCTCCGTCCCGGCATGCCGGACTGCCGCGCCTGATCGGCGTGGCGGTGGCGGTGTTCCTGCTGACTTTCTCGCTGGTGCCGCTGTACCGCATCGCCTGCGAGAAAGTCTTCGGCGTGCGCCTGGAGCGTGGCCCCGGCGCGCAGGCCAGCGTCGGCGCTGCGACCGGCAGGCGCACCGTGCGCGTGGAGTTCGATGGCGGCGTCAACTCGAAGCTGCCGTGGTCGTTCCATCCCGAGCAACTGACGATGGACGTGGTGCCCGGCGAGCTCAACGAAGCGTTGTATTTCGCCCGTAACGACGGCGGCGTGGCGGTGGTTGGCAGTGCGGTGCCATCCGTCGCGCCGGCACGTGCCTCCGGCTATTTCAGCAAGACCGAATGCTTCTGCTTCACCGCGCAGACGTTGCAGGCCGGCGAGAAACGCGACATGCCGGTGCGCTTCATCGTCGATCCCGACCTGCCGCCGGAAATACGCACCATCACGCTGTCCTACACGTTCTACAAGAACGACGCGCTGTCTGCCCGGCTGCTTCCGGCCGCGGTGACCGCCAACGCGCATGCCGCGCCCTGATACGGACCCTTGACCATGGCCCAGCCTCCTACCGACGCCAACGTTTACTTTGTTCCGGCCCAGAGCAGGTGGCCGTTCGTGGGCTCCATCGCGATGATGGTGACCATGGTCGGCGTGGCCAGTTGGCTCAACGATGCCACCTGGGGCAAGTGGACCTTCTTCGTCGGCCTGGCGATGCTGGTGCTGACGCTGTTCTGGTGGTTCAGCGACGTGGTGCGCGAGTCCCAGGCCGGGCACTACAACCGCCAGGTGGATGGTTCGTTCCGGATGGGAATGGTGTGGTTCATCTTCTCCGAAGTGATGTTCTTCGGTGCGTTCTTCGGTGCCCTGTTCTATACGCGCACGCTGGGCCTGGCGTGGCTGGGCGGCGAAGGTGACGGGGTGATGACCAACGAGCTGCTGTGGCAGGGGTATTCGGCTGGCTGGCCGACCAACGGACCGGGTGCGATCGGCGGACAGTTCCAGACCATCCCGGCGTGGGGCCTGCCACTGATCAACACGCTGATCCTGCTGACCTCCGGCGTCACCCTGACCATCGCCCATCATGCGCTGAAGGCCGGCCATCGTCGCCAGCTGCTGACCTGGCTCGGCCTTACCGTGGTGCTCGGCCTGGTGTTCCTGACCCTTCAGGCCGAGGAATACATCCACGCCTATACCGAGCTCAACCTCACCCTGGGCTCGGGTATCTACGGTTCCACCTTCTTCATGCTCACCGGCTTCCATGGCGCGCACGTGCTGCTGGGCACCATCATGCTCATCGTGATGTGGCTGCGTTCTGCGAAGGGACACTTCACCCGCGACAACCATTTCGGGTTCGAAGCCGCCGCGTGGTACTGGCACTTCGTCGA
>Ga0160467_100932_pt1 | contig 17018 bp, 16 predicted proteins | sample HID1972I_E11MG_FD_108221 | JGI IMG/M metagenome (GOLD analysis project Ga0160467, IMG submission 108221) | Enriched pill bug-associated microbial communities from UW Madison campus, WI, USA - HID1972I_E11 MG | ecosystem: Host-associated > Arthropoda: Insects > Digestive system > Unclassified ...
ATATTTAGGTTATTCAACAAAATGAAAACTAAACATATCCTGATGCTCCAACGGATTTATGGAGCTAAGGGAACAAATGGAACGATTAGCTACAAAGGGGAGCTCATCTGCCATACCATCGAATTACCGGATCGTAATAACATCCCGCGCATAAGCTGTATCCCGATAGGTCAGTACAAACTGGAAAAGCGGCGTTACCCAAGACATGGGGAACAGATTGGTATTCCGCATGTATTAGGACGAGAAGCGATCCTGATCCATGCTGCAAATGATGCGCTAAAGGAGCTTTTAGGGTGTATCGCTCCGGTCACAACTTTAACTGGTGAAGGTAAAGGTGATTTCAGCGGAAAAGCATTGGCGAAACTGAAGGCTTTAGTCTACGAAATGTGGGATAAAGGGGAAGAGGTTTATTTGGTGATTAAATAGTGACACAGTAACGTAGTAACGGAGTAACCAGTGACGAAGTAACGGAGTGAAGGAGAGGTCGCTCGAGCCGCGACGGGCTTTTACTTTTTGTCTTGACACAAAAAGTAAACAAAAAACTCAAGACTGCATTCCTTCATGCTATTTCACCTTGAATAGTCTAAATGAATTTAAACTCGTTTCACTCAGACAGAAATTCATTTTTAACGCCTCTTCATCGGTGCAATTATGCAGTCGGAATGCTAGGTCTTTTGGTTAAACCTGTGGCTTTATATTCTTAGCACAAATAGTAATCAAAAGCCGACCGTAGGGAGACCATGGATACCGGATAAACAAACACGAATCCATAAACTCAAGGCTGCATTCCTTAATGCTATTCCACCTTGAATAGGCTAAATGAATTTAAACTCGTTTCACTCAGACAGAAATTCATTTTTAACGCCTCTTCATCGGTGCAATTACGCACTCGGAACGATAGGCCTTTTGGTTAAGCCTGCGGCTTTTGGGAGAAACAAGTGATTGGTGACGAAGTAACGAGTAAGACTTTCTAACCTAATAACTTACTCTCCACATAACTTTCTATCTAATCTAATAAAGATCTCACTTTCTAACTATTTACTAACAATTAAAAAAAACATGAAAAAGATAATTCAAAAAATAAGCAGAGCACTACAGGTTGTACTGCTAGCGCCGATAAAATTGCCGGGAAAGGCACTAAATATTATAAAATACATTGCTCTGGGTCTTGGTGTGGTGGAGACTGTGCTAGAGGATAAAGACAGAAAAGGAGCGGAGGAATCACCACCAGATCATACGCCAATTAATGAAGAAAAGGAGGTGCGGGATGAAACTCAATGATATCCGTATCGGCACTTTGGGTGGTACATTATGTTCGATATGGGTAAGCTTTTCTTTGGGTGATGTCATGCAAACAGCTCTTATGGCTATTGTGGGGACGGTTGTCAGTTATGTGACCAGTCGGCTATTGGGAAGAATGAGGAAAAAACCATGATTACGAAAAAGGAGATTCTGTAGGGAGTCTCCTTTTTCAAGTATGCCAATTGATCATTTTAAGCTTTATTAATCTTGGAAACCTCTATTCAAATTATATCACTTTATTTTTTCAAGTATTTTCTTGGAGAAACTCCAAACTTCTTTTTGAAAGCGGCAGAAAAATGATTGCTTCGAAGATAGCCCACGCGTTGTGCTATCTCTGAAATATTCCAGCGGTTAGCATAGGATTCGGTGAGTAACTGATAGGCCAAATCCATTCTTTTCTCAATGATAAAGTCGTGGATTGTAAGACCAAAGAGCTCTTTAAATCCTGCCTGAAGTTTTGTTCGGTTCATCATGGATAAATACGATAATTCTTCGATGCTATAGTTTTTTGAAAGATTAGCAACAATCATTTCTTTTATAAAGTGTAAGTTCTCGACATTTAACTTTGACAGTTTATTGAGATGATTTGAATTGGCTATGGCATGCACGGCATGAAGCTGATGTGCCAGTAATTCCACCAATTTTGCTTCTAAATATAAACGCTTGATGTGACCCGTATACGGGCACTCGTAGAGATCACTGATTGTTTTAGCAATCTGTGGCGTGATGATATGCGCTTTACCTCCCAGTAGGCTGGGCCTTTGGGCACTGATATCATCGACAAAATTAAGGGCTAATGAAGGAACATTTCCAATATGTGCTCTGATCCAAGCTTCTGAAAACTCTATTTCTACGGTAGTTGCATTTTTACAAGGTGGATCGATTAGTTTACCGTCTAAGCAGGGAACATAAAACGTGTTAAATTCGCCTTTGGATGTAAGCACTGCAAACTTTTTATTTTTATGATAATAAAAGGCTGAGCCTCCAGAAATTTCAAAATGCATCTGTATGTATGGTGCGTTAGAACGTACCCAGATTTCTCTTGGTTCTGCCAGCGACCGTTTGTAGAAGTTGATATAAACTCCGTCCAGATGTATCCGTTTTCGCTCTTCATAGAGCTCTTTCCCTTTTTTGAAATCCAAGGTTTCGATGATATTCTGTTCTTGTGGAATAAGATAACCCTCAGGTTCTTCTAGTAAAGAAATGAGCTGCTTTCTATCGTTATTTAAAAATTCAATATGCATGCGCTGACTTTTTATTCCTAATAGGCATGGTCGAAACATCTCATTTTTTAACCGACTGATATGCCTAACGGATTTTGTAATACTGCAGAATCTGTACTTATTACTGCAATTTTCGTACACAAATATAGATACTTTTGCTTCTAATTTAAACTAATTCTAAATAAGAATTTCAATGAAAAACAATTACCACAAGTGCACGCTTGTATTTTTCTTGCTTTTTGCCATGGTACAGCTGGTTATGGGCCAGACGAAAGTTGAATATTTAAAAGGAACAGTCCGTTTTGAAAATGGAAGCCCCATTGCATCGGCAACAGTAGAGGTGGTGAAAAAAAATATCAAGGTGATGACCGATGATAAAGGAAATTTTTCAATTCAATTGCCCGTAGGAATGGAATATATGATTCGTGTGAGTCATCTCGGTGAGCATGCGCAGATTAAGACTGTACGTGTTTTAAAGGATTATGCGAATAAGCTTGATTTTATGCTTACGAAGGATACCCGTCAATTGTCTGAAGTGCAGATTGTCGGTCAAAATGAAAATCAAAAGGCACGGAATGAAATTGTAAAAGCTGAAATTGTTGATACGAAAGCGGCTCAAGCCAAGGCAGTGACATTGGTCGAGCTGATGAATAGATCGGCTGGGGTGCGCGTACGCCAATCTGGTGGGTTGGGAAGTAACACCAATATCATGCTAAACGGTTTTCAAGGAAAATCGATTAAAATGCTGAAAGACGGTATTCCTACGGATTATCTGGGAGCGGGTTATAACATCTCGGCAACACCGGTCAATCTGCTGGAAAGGGTAGAAGTCTATAAAGGTGTTCTTCCGACAACAATAGGTGCTGATGCCTTAGGCGGAGCCATTAATATGGTGTCAAGAACAGAAGCTAACCGCTTTATCGCAGTTTCGTACGAAATTGCATCTTTTAATACGCACCGTCTTTCCTTAAATCTGAAGCATAAGAAAGATGGCAGCCACATATTCTGGGGATTGGACGCGTTCTATAATTATTCGGATAATAACTATAAGATTACAGCCAATATCCCAGATCCGGAAAAATCAACGGTAAGTCCGGGTGTTGTCCGACTTTTTCACAATAAGTATAAGCATGCTTATGCTGAACTTTATGCTGGATTGACAGGACTTTCCTGGGCAAATGAGCTGCGGATTGGTTTAACAGCATTCGATATTCATCGGGATAACCAGTTTGCAGGACTGATGGAAAAACCTTTTGGTGCTTCTGTAGCGACGGAAAAGGCAACGGTAATTCCCACTTTACGTTATAAAAAAGATTTTTTCGATCATAAACTTTCGATCGATCAATTTTTGGCCTATAGTGAGATCAAGGGTAGTCAGACGGATACATTGAGTGGTTTTTACGATTGGTATGGTACTTATCATGCCGCTGTTGACCGCAATAGAAGAGGCGAATCGGGCAACCCCACACAATTGACATTTACCACTTCAAATTTTACATCAAGAACGGGGTTGTCTTACCGGTTTTCGGAGAAGCAGTCTGTTGCACTTAATCTAGTTATTAACGATTATGGACGCACCGGTAAAGATCCATACGGACCTACTTCGATCGGGGAGCATCCGGTCGATCTGCAAAGTTTACCCGCTGATTATACGAAATTGGTAACCAGTTTGGGATGGAATGGACAATTTGCAACGGACAAAATTGAACATCTTTTTCAACTTAAATATTATAGCGCGAGGACAAGTGGGCAGGAAGTGAATGCGAATACAGGATATCTTAACCAGAACACTTCAAAGGCAAATACCTCCAACTTCGGGGTTGCAGAAGCTTTGAAATACAATCTGTCGAAACGTACCTATATCCGATTATCGGGAGAGCTGGCGACACGGTTACCTGAGCAGTCCGAAATCTTAGGGAATGGTTTTTATGTGCTGTCAAACTTTAACATTAAACCTGAAAAGAGTACCAATGCAAATCTGGGTTTACGCACTACACCTCATGACAAAGTGGATATTGAAGTCAACAGTTTCTACCGCATTACGAAGGATCTGATCTTATCAACTCCGGTTAATTTAATTTATGCGCAGAGTGTGAATGTTGAATCTGTTAAAGGGATCGGTATTGAAGCTGATATCCGTTATAGACCGTGGTCTTGGTTGGCGTTGAACGGTAACAGCACCTATCAGGATTTTCGCCTTTATCGTATCAAAGATCCGTTGATGTCTTATCTGGAAGGAGCAAGACTGCGCAATACGCCTTATTTCTTTTCCAATATCGGCGCTTCGCTGCAATTTGGTAATGTGCTCGCTAAGACTGACAAACTGCAGGCTTACTACAATATGGGCTATGTGCACCAATACTTTTTAAACTATATCCCGAAGAATACGGAACCTGACGGTTTCTTGGGTCTCTGGGGAAAAGCAAAGGTGGATGCACCTAATATCATTCCATCACAGACAGTGCATTCCATCGGATTGTTATGGCAACCGAAGGACGCACTTCCCTTAACTGTGAATATCGAGTGTAAAAACCTGCTTGATGCGGCCGTTTATGACAATTTTAAAATACAGAATGCGGGTAGAAGCTTTCACCTGAAATTAAATTACACAGTGAAACCTAAATAGATTCACTTTTATGTGCAAAATAACTGCGTGGACATATAGAATGAATTTATTTAGCTCTTCTCTGCCATTGAAGAATTATTTTATAGAGGAAATATTAATAAATAACATCAAATGAAAAAACAAATTTTGAATGTCATGACCTTATTGTTAATGACATCTACTGCACTTGTTTCATGTAACAAGGATGACAAGCCCAACGATGGTAACGGAGAGAATCCTGCAAATGGTAAATATATCTTATTAACTGCGGAGTGGGGTGTAAGTGATGGTGCCGGATATTATGCTGCCTATGATAAACTGCCAACTGGAGAAGTGGACAATATAGGCGGACTTTCTCTTCAGGCTCGAAATTATGGCGGTTTTAGAACGTATAAAAATTGGATTTTTAATCGTCAGACGTTATCGGGTGAGACTGGTGTGGTTCAATACAGTTTGTCTGCAAATGGAAAATTTGCACAAAGTGGCTTCATTAAATGTGGTACTTCTGCGCAACATCTCGTCGTGAATGAGAACACGGGTTTTTATTACGATGCAGATCGCGGGAAAACGAAGATTCAGAAGTTTAATCCAACAACCATGGAACGTACGGGAGAAATTGATCTTTCTGCTGCGATCGAAAAAGGGGCAGGAATCAGTACGAATGTGACAACAGGGGAGCAAACGATTATCTCAAAAGAGGGTAAGCTTTATGTCAACATCACGTATGCGAGCGAAAAAGTTAACGGTAGTGCTGATAATATGAGAAATTACAGCCTGGCGGTGATCGATATTTCAACAGAAAAAATTGAAAAGGTCATTGTACATCCAAAAGCTAAAAATCATGGAAGGGCAAACTCCGAATTTCCAGCATGGATCCATGGATCGGATGGTGCGCTCTACCTGCTGACAACGGGCTGGGACACTAATGAAGACAGGGTAATGACGCCTCAAAATTCTTTTATTTTCAGAATTAAAGCTGGAGAAACAGATTTTGATAAAAGTTGGGAACTTTCGGCTACGGATCTAGGTCTACCTGCTGGTGCTCTTTTATGGAGTTTCCGTGAGCTGAACGGAAAACTATATGTTGATGCATCACAGGATAAAATTATCCTACCTGCTTTAACGAACCTAAATACGAATATCTATAAGTTCTTTGAAGTCGATATAAAAACTAAAAATGTGAAACCTATTACCAATGTGCCACTAACCGTATTTGGTCTGTCTACGGGTAATGTTGAAGTAGTGGACAATCAAGTATTCCTGCGCGTGGTGGATAGAGCAAAAGGTTTAAACGGTTACTATAAAGTCAATCTATCGACGCATGTCGGCGAACCGGCTTTTAACGTGAAGCGGGGCGGAGAAGCCAGTGGTTTTATCAAGTTGAAGGGTGAGTAATTTATTTAAACAGAAAAAAAAGCATAGTATGGAAATTAGTAAAGTAAATCTACTGGCAGAGGTAGATCAGTTAAATGAGTTTTGGAAGTTGAAAAAGGTGGCGGATGTGAATGATCATGTGGTCAATATTATCAAGTTAAAAGGGGAATTTGAAATGCATACACACGAGCACGGTGACAAGCTCTTTTATGTCTTGAAAGGCAAATTATTTATCGCCTTTATAGATGGTGATGAGTCTGAAGTGGGGGCTGGCGAATTTGTTGTGATTCCCAAAGGTTCGCAACATAAACCCTATGCACTGGAAGAGACCACTATTTTATTTTTTGAACCCAGGTAGCAGCTCACAGCTAGACAAATAAAAATGAAACGCCTCTCTATTGCAAAATCATAGGAGGCGTTTCTAATCCTTTAGAAAGTAATGATCCAAATTTCAAAAGTTTATCCTAATCATGCGTATAGGCGCGTACTCGCTTTATCATTATTAGTACTCTGTTTACTCGTTATTTCACTAGTTTCTTTAACTGTCGGAGTAGAGTCGATTACATGGAGCGGATTATTTAATCGTTCATCTCAAGGGGTAGAGCTCTTATTTATTAGCCGTATTCCAAGGACTGTGACTTTGATCGTAACAGGGGCTGGTCTTTCTATTTCCGGAGTGATATTGCAGCATCTTGCACATAACAAGTTTATTTCACCGACAACATCAGGAACATTGGATGCTGCGAAATTGGGAATTTTATGTGGACTATTATTTTTTCCAGAAGCAGCCTTATTGACCAAACTGATGTGCGCTGTTCTATTTTGCTTTGGACTGACCGCCATCTTTACTTTTTCGATCAGTCATCTTGTTAAAAGAAATACAATCCTCATTCCTGTTTTCGGTGTGATGTCTGGTTATACTTTAAATGCATTAACAAATCTTCTCGGTGTACAGTTTAATATTATTCAGAATATAGAAGGCTGGATGGTCGGTAATTTTGCTAAGAGTGTAAAAGGGCAATATGAAATTATTTATATCCTTATCCCACTATTTGTTATTTGCTACCTGTATGCCTATAAGTTCACCATTGTAGGTTTAGGACGCGATTTTACAATGAATATCGGCGTTAATTATCGTGTCATTGTCAATGTCGGTCTTATGCTCACTTCTGTAATGGTGAGCACAACGGTACTGGCTGTCGGCTCTATTCCATTTATTGATTTGGTGATACCTAATATCGTTTCGATGATACATGGTGATAACATTCGTCGAAATCTCCCTTTTACTGCTTGTTACGGTGCTATCATTCTGTTGATATGTGACGTGGTTGGTCGCTTGATTATATTTCCCTATGAAATGCCGAGCAGTATGATTGTGGGTTCATTAGGAGCTTTGGTTTTCTTGATCATGTTAATAAAGAAGGGCCGATGAAGAAATTATACTATTTCTTATTTACCGCAGTCATCGTGCTGCTGATCGTGTTTGTGTTTTTTCAGGCGCCTTTGGGCAATACGTTTATCCTAACGGGACGGCTCCAGCGCGTTTTTGCGTTGGTTCTTGTAAGTGCTTCCGTAGCTTATGCAACACTGGTGTTTCAAACCATTGCAAATAACAAGATATTGACACCTTCTTTAATGGGATATGAGCATCTCTTTGTTCTATTACAGGTATTGTTACTGATTTTATTTGGCGGTAATAGTATTTTCTTTCAGTCAAAAGTGCTGAGTTTTTTACTGTCCACGGCAGTCATGATTCTGTATTCGTTTGTGCTTTACTTCGGTTTGTTCCGGAAAAATAAAAAACAGATCTACTATACCTTACTTATTGGTCTGGTATTGGGTATTTTCTTTAATACCAGTACACAATGTTTGCATATGACGATTGATCCCAATGAATTTTCATACGTGCAAAATGCCATGTTTGCTTCAATAGGACGGATTTCTCTTGAAACAATAGCACTTGCTTTCATGCTCATGGTATTGGTATTTGCCTATCTGATGCGGTATGTCAAGATGTTGGATATTTTGAGTTTAGGACGGTCTTATGCGTTGGGTCTGGGGGTAGATTTTGATAAAATAGTGAAAAGGCAATTACTTGGCATCTCTATTCTTGTTTCGATCTCCACAGCACTTATAGGACCAATAACATTTGTCGGGATTTTTGTTTCAGGTATCACTTACCGCATATCCAAAACGGAGAAACATCAGGTGAACCTTATTATCGCATTTGCTTTTTGTATGATCCTGATGTTAAGCGCTCAATTTTTGATCGAACACATTTTCAATTACAAACATACGTTGAGCGTACTGATCAATTTACTGGGTGGCCTGTACTTTTTAATCTTAATTCTAAAATTACTTCGAAAATAATATGATTGAAATTAATGCACTATACAAAAAATACGGACAGCGGACCATTCTAAACGATATTAATCTAAAAATTCCGCAGGACAAACTCATAGCCCTAATTGGTCCAAATGGAGCAGGGAAGTCTACGCTGCTGTCCACGATCGCCCGGTTGGAGAAAGCTGATCAGGGAAATATAACAGTGGATGGGAGGGAAATAAGTAGCTATACCTTAACAGACTTTTCGACCAAGTTGGGCTTTCTGAAACAACATAATAATTTTGAACTAAAGCTCAGGGTCGCAGAGCTTGTCGCCTTTGGCCGCTTTCCGCATAGCAGAGGTCGGCTTCAGGACAATGATCTCGAAGTCATCGATCAAACTATTGAGCGGATGAATCTCACACCTATCAGAAATGCTTTTATTGATGAAATTAGTGGTGGAGAGCGGCAACGTGTCTTTTTGGCCATGATCATCGCGCAGGATACGGATTATATCTTATTGGATGAACCTCTCAATAATCTGGATATGAAACATGCTGTTGAAATTATGCAAGTAGCGAACCGCCTGACGGAGGAGTTCGGAAAGACGGTGATCATGGTGCTGCATGACATTAATTTTGCAGCCAATTACGCCGATGTTATCATCGGGATGAAAGAGGGAGCAATCAGTTTTATGGATGAGACGCGCCATGTCATGCAGGAAGATATCCTGAAATCTTTATTTGATATTGAATTTCGCATGATTAAATCGGGCGCTCATGTCATCTGCAATTACTATAAAGTATAAACAACAAATAATAACAATCATGCATAGAAAAAATATAACAACATTATGTGCCGCAGTACTCATTACATTGGGTAGCTGCGCAAATAATTCAAAAAAGCAAAATGATTCAGCTGATGTGGTCAATGTGACGCATGAGCTTGGAAAAACCACAGTTTCTGTCAATCCTAAAAAGGTTTTTGTTTACGATATGGGGACGCTGGAAAGTTTACAGGATCTGGGTATCCCGGTAGCGGGGATTCCAAAAGATTTTGTACCTCCACATCTTCAGCAATATAAGGATGACACGAAGGTTGCGGATGTGGGTTCTATTCTGCAGCCTAATCTTGAAAAGGTCAGTACTTTAAATCCCGACCTGATTATTATTTCTGCTCTACATGCTAATGACTATAAACAGCTGACAAAGATTGCACCGACGATATCCCTGGGTGTAGATAATAACAATTATAAGGGATCTGTGGTCAATAATCTAAATCGGATCGGTGAAATTTTTGATATAAAAGATAAAACAGATCAAAAGATCCAGGTACTGGAAGAGGAAATTGAAAATGCAAAAAAAGTAATTTCAACGCAACCAAAGAAAATTATGATTTTACTTTATAATGCAGGGAAGTATAGTACGTTCGGATCAAAATCGAGATATGGATTTGTTTTTTCGGATCTGAAAGCGATACCTGCTGATGAGAATATAGAAACAGATCTCCATGGAACTGTGGTATCCGGTGAATACATCAGTAAAGTAAACCCTGACGTATTGTATATTATTGACAGAAATGCTATCATGCCGAATTATAAAGTAAATAAAAGTGAAATCGAGAATATGTTGGTTCAGAAAACAAATGCTTACATGAATAAGGCTATTTACTATTTGGATCCTAATATCTGGTATTTATCGGGTGGGGGTACATATTCGATGAATCATATGATAGCGGATATTCTACAAGGTTATCATTAGTTGACGGTATAAATCGTGCATTACAGGTCGTATTTCTGACGCTGAGTAAATTGCCACGTTATTATGTATAGTACTAAAGTAAAAAGGGTCGCTAGAACAATTGTTCTGCGACCCTTTACCTACAGGTTTCCAAAGAATATTTAATCGTTGTATGTAAAAGGTATTGGAAACCTTATAGTGAATTAAAGGTGGTTACCAGTCAAAACCTTTAGATTCATTTTGCGTATCCCATTGTTCTCCAACACTGCCGCTTTCATTTTCCGGCGAGGTAGCTGCAGAACCCGCAGCGATACTGTATTCTATTTCGACGATTTCAAGATTTACTCTTGGTTGTATATATTGTTTTTTTTCCATGATATGTAAGTACGTATGTTTTAATAAATTCGCTATAGTTTACTCAGCGATACAGCGAATAGTTGTTGACTGTAATGCTAAATATGCATTCGGTCCGTTTGATCCGATTGTAGCAGGAGCAGAAGTCATACGTAAATAGCGGAATGTATTGTTTGCTCTGTCGCTTGCCCAAACACTAGAGTAAGATCCTCTATCTGCAATAGCTGTAGGAACATAAGTGCTTCCTGAAGTTGTATAACTAAAATATCCTTGCATCGGAAATAAAAGCTTCACATTGCTGTTTCTTTTACTTGTGAAAATCTTTACACCTGTGAAATTGGTATTGCTAGTTGTAAAACTTCCTGTGTTAGATTGTACAGTCCAGTTGATCATATCTTGATATTCAGCTACTGAAGGTACACGGAATCCTGCTGGACAAGGATCATTTGTTGTGTTTTTGATCGGTGCTGCAGCCGTTCCAAGATTCCACGAGTTGTTTGCACTTGCAGGCGTTGCACTCCAGCTAGCGTTGGTAGTGTTTGCTGCTCTTGCTGCAACAGGAAGTCTTTTACCCCATTGGTAGTAATATCCGTGCTGATCTGAGATGTAAGGAACAACATCCGGGTCACGGGTGTTACCTGCTCCCAAATTGTAGCGCATCCAGATCTTGCCGTTAATTCTAGCTGATAATTGTCCACTGTGTGTCAAATAGACGTCCTTTGGATTCACTGTTAAACTCAGGTTGTATTTTACACCCGGAGTGATCACTAGGTCACTTATCGCATTTGCAGGAATAGATTGATTAAGCGGACCGATGGTCAAGTTTGAGATCACAAAACTTCCAGTAGTCGTTTCTGCATTCAGTAAAGCCGGTGCTGCCGTAACTACTTTTGTTCCTAAACCAGAAAATGTAAGATTTACATTACCTGCAGTGCCTGGACGGGTTAAGCTTCCATCCGCTAACTTAATATCAGCACTTGGATAGTTGGAATCAAAATTAGCAGCAAGGGCTGTAATGTTATAACCTGTTGCTGTGGCATCCATGGTTACATTTACCTGACTGAATTTATGGCTAAAAACAATGCCTAAATAATTTGTTACACCACTGCTCATTTGCATCGTCTTCTTAAAATACATCAGATCTGAACTCACATTGATGCCACTTACCGATGAGTTATCAAGAGTTTTGTTGTTAGGATCTGCGAATGTGATCGCTGGAAGATTGCCCGCGTTGTTAAGCGAGTAAGCTACAAACGTATAAGTTTTGTTAGACTCCAAGCTTAATTCAGCTGCGCTTGCTTCCTGATTTCTAATATAATCGCGCTCTGTCAGATATGCCCCATCAGCATCATAAACCGCTAATTTATATTTAACACCAGCAACGATCGCAGAAGTATCGCTTGCCGCTTTTGTTGAACCTCTTAAAGATTTTTGTGTTTCGGCTGGTTCTTCAGAATCTACAGCAGTAAGTTCGGCTGTAAGCGTAAACTCTTCATTTAAGGCTACGATTTTCCGTTGAACATCATTCAATTGAGAATCTGAACCCTTTTTTGAAGAGGATTTAATGTTGATGTTTTCTGTTCCGTTGAATTTAGCGTTTTCGACGTTAACGCTAAGGGTAGTTTTCCCCGCTCCGGCCACATTTTCACCTTCACTTTTACTACATGAAGTTGTAGAAGATAATAATGTGATTGCCATGATGACAGCAGAAAAGCGCGAAATCAATTTAGGGTAGAATGTACCCTTCTGTTGATTTTTTAATGTTTCTTCCATTTTTTTGATAAAATTTTTTTTTCAATTTAGCCTTATTGGCCCTTTCAATTTTTTTTTCACCTGTTGCAATTGGTTAGACGACAAAAGGTAACATACAACGATATTTTACTGTTATGAACACCAGTAAAATTAGGCGAAGATAAAAAAACAAGTATTTTATGTCTTATTAATTAATTAACTCAAAGTATTTTTTTGGTTACAAATGGTTTTTTCGTACTTATGCGAAGATTATCTATTGAAATTTAATTTCTTATTGTAACAAAGCCCATGATACCCCCATTTTTATATCAAAATCATAATCTTATTAAAATGGGTGTAAATTGTTTATGTATGATGTATAAAAAGTGTCAGATATGTATTATTGTCTATTTTAGTATTTATACGTATTTATGTGTGATTTATACGTACATTATTAAATTAATAGGTTTTATCTATATCAAATTTTAAAATACAATTTTCGTATACTTGAATGCTGTATTTGATGTTTTTGGGAATAATATTCTAATGATTTATGGATTGTAATGTTAATAATTAGTTTATTATTTTGAAATAACAAAATGTATTAAGAAAATTAATGTTGTAACATCAATTAAGTTTTAGATAAGATACTGCGTATTTATACTTAACCATAAGTTATTTGTTTAAACTTATAATTTGGGACGGTATATTTTTGTTTTTTAGTATTTTTTTCAGAATTGAAGGGTTAAGTAACGTAGTAATTCCTGGCGGAGTCACCGTCAAATCAGATGCTGCCTACCCAAGAAAAGGAGGTTCAGTAGAAAGTAATGGTTGTAGGAGCAATTATTTACGCTTCTTTCTACTGTAATTATGTGAAGAATGCACAAAACTTCTTAAACTAGTTTAAGCTTATTTCTTAAACTAGTTTATGGGTAGTATCCGTAAGAACTATCTAATTTTGTGATTTAATGTATTGGAGTAAAGAAAAAATGTTTTTAATATGATAATAAATAAAACACAGCGGATCAATAACCCTATGATAGGACGTATGAAATTGGTAGTTACATTAATATTAACAGCATTCTTGGTTAATCAAGCAACAGCACAGCAGATTAAACTAGAGGAAGATCGCTTAACCGCTTTACAGACGACTATGTCGATTACGCATATTAAAGGTCAAAAAGCTGTTCGAGTAGTGAAATCTCCCGCAGTTAAGGAAGATGATGAAGCGACTTATGTTAAGATCAATGATTTGACTTTTAAAAATGGCGTGATTGAGGTTGAGGTTTTATCACGCTTACTTCCAGATGCACCGGCACACGCCAGAGGTTTCATTGGTCTCGCTTTTCGTATAAATGAAGATGATTCAAAATTTGAAAGTATTTACGTACGCCCTACCAATAGTACAGCAGACGACCAGCTGAGAAGAAACCGCACCATTCAGTATTTTTCTTATCCTAATTTTAAGTTCACACATTCCAGAGCAACCGCTCCGGGACAATATGAATCTTATGCGCCTATAGCGCTTGATGAATGGATAAAATTAAAGATTGAGGTAAATGGTGATCAAGCTAAATTATTTATCAATGGCTCAAAGCAACCATACTTAATTGTAAACGATCTAAAAATGGGTGCTGATCAATCCGGATCTTTAGGGCTTTTTGTCGATATAGGCACTGAAGGATTTTTCAGGAATCTAAAGGTGAGCCAAACGCCATAAATCCTCGTGTTTATTGAGCTGTATTATTAATTAGATAAATAATAGCAGCAGATTCTTTATTGAGGTAGATGTTCAATTTAACCTCTCTAAATTTTATCGTACAGTGTAGTTCACTCATAAATTTATCCATAGAAGGTATGTTATTGATCTCAATAGATTTTTTTCTTAAATTGCTTATAAAAATGAAGTTTTTATATTTAAATGTTCTGTCTAATTCTAAAGTGTAGAAACTGATGATGAGCAAAAGCTTCATGAATAAATATTGTTAAACATAGAACTGCGGAAAATGAACTTAGCTCAAAAACTGGGATATCCTGAAGACAGCAAATTATTAATGATCCATGCTGATGATGCAGGGCTATGCCATTCCGAAAATAGAGCAACAATTCAGGCACTTCAATATGGAATTGTAAATTCGTACAGTATCATGGTACCCTGTCCATGGTTTTATGAAATGGCCAATTTCGCAAAAGAAAACCCACAATATGACAATGGAATCCATTTAACACTTACTTGTGAGTGGGAAAATTATAGATTTGGACCTGTATTACCGATCGATGAGGTACCGTCTTTGGTAGATGAAAATGGCTATTTCTACAAAAACAGAAGCAGTCTATTCGATAAGGCTAAACCGGAAGAAGTAGAAAAAGAACTCTGTTCACAAATCGAGAAAGCACTGCAATTTGGGTTGAAGCCAACGCATATTGACTCGCATATGTGCAGCGTCGGTGTATCTGCGCAATTTTTGGAGATTTATATTAATTTAGGAAAACAATATAACCTCCCGGTTTTCTTAAATAAGGAATTTACCGCGTCTGTTTGCTTAACAGAGGAAGAATATAATTTTGAGGATGTATTACTAGCAGATTTTCTTCATATTGGAAACTATACCGCTTTTGAACAAAATAAACTGAAGAGTTATTATGAAAGTGCTTTAGACAAAGTAGTACCAGGCTTCAATGTGCTATTAATCCATCCCGCTTTTGATGATAATGAAATGCAGGGTATTACGATCAATCATCCTAATTTTGGCTCACAGTGGCGACAGATCGATTTGGATTACTTTACAAGTGAAGCATGCCGATTAAAGATAGAGGAAAATAAGATCCAATTAATAACATGGGATCAAATTAGAAACAGCAGATAGTATTTTTTAAATTTCCATAGTTCCGTGATTCTATATTGATCTGAGTGAGATTAAGCAATTAGTTTCAGAATGATAACATATCTTTAGTATCGATGATACTTGTGAAGATGATCCTTAGTTTTCATTAAAATAATGCAAAGGATATAACATTTGAATATGATATTTGTTATACTATTAAAGCAAATCATAGTCATGATAATAACCTTAGAGTTAATCGATTTAAAAAGTTAGGAACTATCCGTAAATATTAGTATTTTAAATTATCTTTTTAGGTATTAGCGTGATTTATTTAAGTGAATTTTTGATTACGAAGTCCACCGTATTTTTTAAGCCGTTCAAATAATAATTTCAGAAATTGTCGTAACTGCTAATTCTAATAAAGAAAGTAAAAGACTTGTATACAAGTAATTGTGATTTGGAATGCAGTTTTAATAACCGAAAACCTTTAGCACTAGTGTTAATGCCTGATAATTAAAGTTTATGAATAAGCGAACAGTAAATATAAATGAGTCGGAGCGATTAGATGCACTACACAAATACGAAATATTAGATACACAACCAGAAGAAGATTTTGACCGTATTACCAAGATCGCTTCGCTGGTGTGCGGTGTACCTATATCACTGATTTCCTTAATTGATGAGGACAGGCAATGGTTTAAATCCCGCGTTGGCCTAGATGTCGCACAAACTTCCCGAAGCTTGGCATTCTGTCAATATGCGATTAAAGATCGTGATTTTATGGAGGTTCCAGATGCTCAACAAGATGAACGATTCAAAAATAATGAGCTTGTAACCTCGAATCCCTACATCAGGTACTATTTAGGATTTCCTTTAATTGATCCGGATGGTTTTGCACTGGGAACGCTTTGTGTTATAGACACGGAGCCTAAAGACTTAAGTTCAGATCAAAAACAGGTGCTTTCACTCCTTCGTGATGAGGTCGTATCCCTGATTATCAATCGAAAAGAAAAAGAAAGATATAAAGAAAGCGAACGGGAATTAAAAGCATTTTTTGATAATTCCCAAAGTCTGATGTGTACGCATGATCTGGAAGGTAATCTGCTTAAAGTTAATAATGCGAGTGCATCTATCTTAGGTTATACGAGAGCTGAAATTGAAAAACTGTCTCTTTACGATATTATTCCGACCAAAGGGCATAAAAATTTAGATGCGTACCTCAACCAGCTTGTTAAAACCGGTACGGCAAAAGGAGAGATGCGCACTAAGACAAAGTCTGGTGAATTACGTATCTGGTTATTCAATAACATTCTGCAACCGAATGGTGATAAAAAACCGTATGTCATCGGTAATGCTGTTGATATCACAGAACAGCATTTTCTTGAGAAAGATTTAAAAAATACTCAGGCGATGTTAACGCGGACAGGAAGGGTGGCCCGAATAGGTGGGTGGGAGTATAATCTGCTTGAAAAGCATCTGACCTGGTCTGATATAACAAAGGAAATTCATGGTGTTCCAGCTAATTATCAACCTGATATCG
>Ga0160467_100935_pt1 | contig 17001 bp, 12 predicted proteins | sample HID1972I_E11MG_FD_108221 | JGI IMG/M metagenome (GOLD analysis project Ga0160467, IMG submission 108221) | Enriched pill bug-associated microbial communities from UW Madison campus, WI, USA - HID1972I_E11 MG | ecosystem: Host-associated > Arthropoda: Insects > Digestive system > Unclassified ...
GCTTGCCCGCGCGATACCAGGCTTCGCCCAGTTCACCGCCGCCGCGCACATGCGCAATCGCAAACGCCACGCCGCGATCCAGCAGGCTCAGGCGTGCGTGGGAGAACCAAGGGTCGAGACTTTCGCCGTAAGCGCCATAGCCGTAGAGATAAAGCGGTGTCGGTTTGCCCAGCGCTTCGCGTTTCACCACCAGGCTGATGGGCACTTGCGTCCCGTCGGGCGCGGTTGCCCATAGGCGCTGACTGACGTAGGCATCGGCATCGAACGGACCCAGTACCGGGGTTTGCTTGAGGACTTTCTGCTCGCCATTCGCCAGTTCCAGCTGGCGGATTTGCGCCGGTCGGTTCAACGCTTCATAGCGCAGGCGGATGCGCTCGCTGACGAACTCCAGGCTGTTCTGTACATGCAGGCTGTAGGCCGCATCCGGCAGATTGACGCGGTAGCTTGGCAGGTCTTGCGGGTGCACCTCGATGATGGGCAAACCGCCTTCGCGCAGGCTCAGGGTCAAGGCCCCCGCGTTGAGGCTCATGCCGTCGATCATCGTGGTATCGCTGTGCGGGATCAGTTTCTGCCAATCGGCCTCGGCCGGTGCAACGCCGGTATCGACGGCGCGGTACAGCGCGAAATTGATCCCGTCGCGGTTGGTGCGAATGAACCAGGTCCATTCACCGTCGAGCGCGCCGTGATCGACATCGTATTCATGATCTTCCACGCGCGGTGCAACACAGGTGAACGCTTGCTGGGGCTGCGCGGCGTCGAGGACCCATACTTCACTGGTGGTCTTGCTGCCCAATGCCAGCAGCAATTGCAGTTCGGAACTCGAGCGGTAGCAATGAAGGAAGAATCGACCGTCCGTCTCATGGAACACTTCTTCGGCCGCCGTGCCATCCAGTCGATAGCGGAACAGCTTGTGCGGGCGATGGGTGTCGTCCAGTTCGCCAAAAAACAGCGTCAGGCTGTCATTGGCCCAGGTCATGCTGCCATCGCAGTCCTGGAACTCCAGCTCACTGACCCTGCCACTGGACAGTTCCTTCACGAACAGCGTGTACACCTCGTCACCCGTGGAATCGATGCTGTAGGCCAGGCGCTGGTGGTCCGGGCTGATGCTGAACGCCCCAAGAGAGAAGAAACCGCCGTTGGCCAGTTCGTTCGGGTCCAGTAGCAGCTGTTCCTGGCTTTCATCCAGCTGCAGGCCGTCATCGGCCGGGCGCGGGCAGCGGTAATGGCGCGCGTACTCGTCGCCAGCGGTGGTGCGGGTGTAATACAGATACGGGCCCCACGGGGAGGGCAGGGACAGGTCTGTCTCAAGGATCCGGCCCTTTATTTCTTCGAACAGGGTTTCACGCAGCACGGCCTGATCGGCGGTCTGCGCTTCCTGATAGCGGTTCTCAGCCTTCAAATAATCGAGCACCGCGTCGGTGTCCCGCTCCTGCAACCAGGCATACGGGTCGGAACCTTCAGCCCTGTGGGCTATGGGTGCATCGGAAACGTTGGCGGATAGGGGCATGAAGGGCTCTCAAAGGCGTTGTACGGAATAAGGCTCAGCAGGCAATGTCTGCTGCCCGGCAGCGGTGTGGGAGCAAAGCTTGCTCGCGATTGCGCACTGGCATTCACAATCGATGTCGACTGGACTGACGCCATCGCGAGCAAGCATTGCTCCTACGGACAAGCCTGATGTGTGAAAAGTCGTTACTATAAGCGCCTCTTTGCCTCCCTTGCCATGGACACCATGACCGAGAACGACTATCTGATCGCTTGGGGCCTCTACGCCTTCGCCGCCATAGGCTGCCTGTTGGTGTGGATGCGCCTGACCCGCTGGATGTGGCGCTGGCTACGCGAGCCGCTGCGGCTGCTGGTGGCCGTGTTGCTGTTCAGCCCGACCATTATTGATCCCGTGAAGGAAAAAGTTGCACCGGCGATCGCCATTACCGCCCTCGACCTGATGTTCAAAGTCGGTAATAACGCCTGGCGGGCGATTTCCGACCTGTTCATGTACGGGATGATCGCCTTCGCCATCTACCTCATCTTTGTGGCTATCCGATTCCCTATCGAGCGCGCCGCCAACGCTCGCAAGGAACAGGCCGCCGCTGCACGGGAAGCTGCCCGGGCGGAAGAACCTGAAGACGAGCATCTGTTCGGCGGTGCAGGGGATGATCGTTACGGTCGTCCACCGCTACCGAGCAACCCTCAGCGTATGCGGGTCGAACCGCGTTTGTAACACTGGCCCCAGCTTTTCATCGAGAGACCGAGCATGTGTGAGTTATTGGGCATGAGCGCCAATGTCCCGACCGATATCGTGTTCAGTTTCACCGGGCTGATGCAGCGCGGCGGTCGTACCGGTCCGCACCGTGACGGTTGGGGTATTGCATTCTATGAAGGTCGCGGATTGCGCTTGTTTCAGGATCCGGCGGCGAGCTGCGAGTCTGAAGTGGCGAATCTGGTGCAGCGCTATCCGATCAAGAGTGAAGTGGTCATCGGGCACATTCGCCAGGCCAACGTCGGCAAGGTCTGCCTGTCCAACACTCACCCGTTCGTCCGCGAGCTGTGGGGGCGCAACTGGTGTTTCGCGCACAACGGCCAATTGGCGGATTTTCAACCGATCACCAGCTTCTACCGTCCCGTGGGCGATACCGACAGCGAAGCGGCGTTCTGTGACTTGCTCAACCGCGTGCGCGCCGCCTTTCCTGAACCGGTCGAGGTAGAAGAGCTTTTGCCCGACCTGGTCGCCGCCTGCGCTGAATACCGCAATAAAGGCGTCTTCAACTGCTTGCTCAGCGATGGCGACTGGCTGTTTTGTTACTGCTCGACCAAACTTGCCCAGATTACCCGCCGCGCACCGTTCGGCCCGGCGCGCTTGAAAGATGTCGATGTGATCGTCGACTTCCAGGCTGAAACCACGCCCAACGACGTGGTGACCGTGATTGCCACCGAACCCTTGACCGAAAACGAAACCTGGACCCGTTACGAACCGGGCCAATGGAGCCTGTGGCGACGCGGTGAATGCGTCAGCCAGGGCAAGACCGAATAAGGACCGTCCCGATGTTGCTCAGTTATGTACGACTGGTGTTGTTCGCGGCGGGCCTGTTGATCGGCGTGCAGGTGCCGGGTTTCATCAGCGATTACGCCAAGCGCGTCGAAGCGCATCTGATTGAGGCGCAGACCGGCTTGAGCGGTTTTCAAGGCACCGCCAATCAGTTCTTCAAAGGCGACATGCAGGCACTGGTCGCCCATTACCGCGCCAGCGAAGACCCGATATTCCGCAGCGACGCGGACAGCCTGAGCACCTTGCTCACCCGCCAGATCGCCCTCGATAAACAGTTCCAGGCCATGCAGGGCCCGTGGTACATCCGCGTCCTGCAAGTGGCCCTGGCCGCCGATCCGGATATCCGCAAGGAAACCTGGAATGGCTACAGCTACCAGATTCTGCTGACCCCGGAAGCGATGATCTGGGGCATGAGCGGCGCCTTGCTGCTGTCGTTCGGAATCGAATGCCTGTTCCGCCTGATCGACTGGGTGGTGCTGGGCGGCAAGCGTCTGCGCCAAAGCCGGCCGATTGAAGATCGGGATGTGCGAGGGTTGTAACCACCACCCAAACACACCCAAATCCCTGTAGCAGCTGGAGCAGCCTGCGTTCGCTCCGGGGTCGCGCTCGACCGAAGCAGTCGCAAACCCAGACGACACGGTCATTCAGATAGCTGCGTTGACTGGATTGACGACTGCTGCGCAGCCGGACGCAGGCTTCGCCAGCTGCTACAGGTTGTCGTGAGGCTTTACTGATCGGAATGCCTGCTTAACTTTCACCAATCTACCGAATAACTCATGCTCAGCGTCCGGCCTTGGGCGTTCGCGTAAGGCGCTCGCGCATTGGCTTGAGCGAACAGGTTTTTGTACGTGCGGTCAGTCAGGTTGTACACCCCGCCTTCAAGACGCCCGACCGGCAAGTGCACCGAACCGAGTAAATCCACCAGCGTATAGCCATTGATATCGCGCCCGTTGTTGTCCTTGGCGGCGGCATCGTAGTTGGCCAGGCGCATGCCTTGCAGACGCAGGGCGTAATCATCCTTGGCGTAGCCGGCAAACAACGTGGTTTTAGCGGGTGAAATACGGGTGGCTGGCAGGTCGACCCATTTGCCGTTCTGTTCGGTTTCCCCTTTGGCCCAGGCGTATGTGCCGCCGAGCGACCAGTCATCGGTGACACGATACGTCAGGCTGCTTTCGATACCTCGAACCCGCTCTTTCTGATTGATCAGACGCAACACGCGATCATTGGCATCGTAGAACTGGGTCACATCCGACGTGTTTTCATACGCCGTAACATCGGCTTGCCACTGGCTCCAGTTGCCACGCCAGCCCAGCTCGTAACTGTCGACCTTGATAGCCTGCGCGTTGAGGCTCTGGATGTCGAAAGTGCTGCTGACATCACGCATGAAACGCTGGATGTCCGGCAGCGAAAAACCCTGGCTGTAGTTGACGAAGATGTCCTGGTTTTCGCTCAGGTGGTAGACCGCACCCAGGTTAAAAAGCGTGGCGCTGTACTGGAGGGCATCGCCCGGCAAGGTCGCGCGCACCCCGGTTTGAACGATTTCACCGTAAGCAATACTGTCGGCGACCTCGCTTTTGATCCATTCACGGCGAATACCGCCACGCAACGTCCAATCACCGACTTCCCATGACATCTGCCCGAAAAGCGCTTTGGTGGTGGTTTCGATGTCAGGTCCCATTTCGTAGGTCGTGCCGGTTTTTGTGTAGGTCAAACCATTGAGGGTGTACTGGTCGCCACGCTGTCGGGAGCGTTCGTGATCGTAGTCGGCGCCCCACACCAGATTACCCGTGGCATTGCCAATTGATGGCAGCGCCGTGTCAATGGCTGCACGCAGGCCGTAGACATCCTGCACGCTGTTGTTGTCGGCGATGCCGGCCTTGCCCCGCGACAGGTCCGGAAAAAACAGCGCGTCGGCCTTGCGCCAGTAGCTTTCCAGTTGCAGACCCTGGCTGTAGAAGTCCTTGTCGGTGTAATTGAGGTTGACTGCCTGATTATGGGTGTAAGGCTGGTCGCCCAGTTTCAACCCTTTGACCGCCACGGCTTGCTGCCGGTTTTTCGGATCCTTGGTGTAGTCGGTGTCTTGTTGGTCCTTGTAGTTCTGCAGCGACAGGCTGAGTTTCTTGTCAGCGTCCAGCTCGTACCCGAATCGACCTTGCAGGTCATAGGTTTCGGTGTCCATGTTGCTGCCCTGGGACGTGTCCTGAGGGATACGCTTGCCGCTGCCGTCGTATTGGTCGTTGCGCTGGGTCAGGTCGGCGGACACGTACCAGTCCAGCGCATCCCTGCGCCCGGTCGCGCTCTGGAAGACTTCATAGGCGAGGCCTTTTGCATTGAATTGGTTGCCGCTGCTCAAGCCCAACTTGCTGCTATAGGCGATGTCCTGACCCTGATTACGCTTGGTGATGATGTTGATGATGCCGCCTGAGGCACCGGCACCGTAGACGCTGCTGGCGCCGGAGATCACTTCGATGCGTTCGATGCTCGCCGGCGCAACGCTGTTGAGCTGACGAAAATTATCGCGCGTGGCGTTCTGTGACACGCCATCGATCAGCACCGGCATGTTGCGCCCGCGCAGGGTCTGTCCAAAGTTACTCATTCCGCCGCTGGAAGGTGCAAGGCCGGGAACCAGTTGCCCGAGAATGTCGGAGACCCGACGACCTGCGCCGCTCTGCTCGCGGACCTGCTGTTCATCGATGACCTGAACGGAGCCAGGAATCGAGGCGATGCTCACTTCGTTGCGTGTAGCGGAAACGACGGTCGCCTGGAGGTCCAAGGTGCCGGGCGGTTGCTCGATCTCCTCGGCGAGGCTGGAGGGGCTGAAAGCGCCGAGCAGGGGAATAAGGTACGAAAGTCTGGATTGGGTCATGTTGTGGTCTTTTTTTATGATTGAAGTGGTAGAAAGCGTTGTGCTGCCAGGTGCTGAGGCGAGCTAACGAATCCAGCGAATCCCGAAAGCAGCCAGTGCGTAAGCCACCGCCACCAGCCAGAAACTGTGAGCCAGGCCGATCACACCCATGCCGACGCCGCCGACAACAACGCCTAGCAAGGCACCGGCTTTTGCCGCGCTGTTGCCAAGGCCCAAGGCGAAACCGAGTTGATTTGGGGTGACGGTGCAGGCGATCAATGCATAAGCGACGGGAAGGAGGGCGCCTTGCCAGATGCCCCAGATGAGCCGACTGACGAGAAAACCCATCCATTCGTTGACCAGTGCTGTCGCGGCGAGCGTCAGGGCGCAAAGCCAGGCCACACCTTCGATAACGCGCAAGGTTTGAGCCGGCGCCCAACGATCGAACAAGCGCCCCCACATCGGTGCGGACAGTGCAAGGGTCGCGGCGCTTGCCGCGTAGGTGACCCCGATCAGCCAATTGGGTGCTTGTAAAATCTCGGCGACATACAGGGCGTAAAACGGCTGCGGTATCGTCTTCGCGGCCTGTATCAGTACGATCACCAGCAGCATCGAGCCCAGCCAGCCTTTTGGCAGATTCACGGGCGCAACAGGTTTTTCACGCGAACCCCGAGTGGTGTCGGCCGGCAGGAAAAGGCTTCCCGCGACGCAAACGAGGCACACCACTGTGGCGCCATAACAGAGAAGGGAAAATCCCGAGACGTCCATCAACCATCCGCCTGCAACGGGGCCGATTAACGAACCGACAGCCGTTGCTGACTGCAAGCGGGCAAGGGTGTGACCGCGTCTGTACCCGTCGCAGAAAGCCAGCGCGTAGGCTTGCGCTGCGGCGAGAAAACCGGCCAGCGCGCCTTGCACCACGCGTATGCCTACCAGCCACAAGGGATCGACAATAACGGCCGCCAGGCCTTGGCATAGCGCGAGTGCCAGCAGTGCGCGGATGATCATCGCCTTGTGCCCGGTACGATCTCCCAGTCGGCCCCACACGGGCGTCATCACCATGGCTGCGAGCATCGGGCCGGCGTAGACCAGCGTTGATAACACCGAGGTGTAACCGGCATCCTCTGGCCCGAGCAGGTGCTGGATCTGCAAGGGCCAGAACGGGCCGCTCATTTCCATGGCCCCCATGGAAAAGAACTGGATGCTGATCAGCAGTGGTAGCGCCCGCCCGTCAGCGCGCATGTGCGCTTGATCGCAATGGATTGTTCAAGCGCCCGACGATATCGGTATGGCAGTCGAGCAAACGCATGCGCATGAACGATTTGGCTGGCCAATCCTGTTCCAGCAAAGCGAGGCGCTCGGTTTCCCAACGCTGAGGTTCAACGTGCTCGCGCAAGGTATCGAAGCAATGGGTAACATGAGTGGCCATCCGCTCCCAAAGCAGGCGTTCAGGCACGTTCCAGTGTCGGGCGCACAGCAACGCCAGCTCACCCAGGTGGCACATGAAGGTGGTGTGCAGAAGTTTGTCGCGGACAAAACCGGGGTCGTCGTAAAGGGTCATTTTCGGGTCATGCAACAGGAGGTCGAGACCCTTTGCGTGCAGCGTCTGGCGATGGATACGAACATCGCCAAAGTCGCGCAGCAGCAGTCGATTCAACTGCCCGTCAGCGCCCATCACCATGAAGCTGTTTTGCTGGTGGGCTTCGAACGCTATGCCGTACAGGAGGTACATACCCAGCAACCCCGGTACGGCAATCGACAAGTAGTCATTGAAGAACGCCAGCATCGCCTCCCTGTCGTCACTGCCCTGAGCCAGTTGGACCCAGTCCCGCAACAGCGGTTGTTCGAACTCATTGACGGCGAACAGACTGCCGACCGGTACCGCCAATTCACCGTCTTGGATCAAGGCATGCGGGTTGTCGCGGTACACCACGGCCAGATGCCGGGAACGTTCGTCATCGGCCGGTCGGGGCGAGTAATGAACACCGATTCGCTCTGGGACGATGTTCAGCTTCCGGTGAATATCTGGCTCCAGATCCAGAATGTGCAGAAGCAGTTGGCTAATACGTGGACCCATCCTGGCCGAGCGTGGAGAAACGGTGCGCTGCACGCTGGTCAGTCGTAATGACACCGGCAATTTGACCATCGGCGCTGTTTGGCTCTCCTCCGGTAATACCGTGCGGAAGGACATGGTCGGGTGGGCAACGAACGCAACGATGTCGGTGATTATCAACAGGTTGTCGGCGAGTTCCTCCGCGAAGGTGTGGGGCAGTCCCTCTTGCGCCTGCCAGGGATGAGCGGGCAAGGGGAGGTAGTCCTCGGACTTCAGCCCCATTTGCTCCAGATGTTGATGGAGTTGCTCGCAGGCCTGGGGGAAGTGAGCGTGCCACCATTCCCGATAATCGGGCGTACCGTCCAGTGCTTCGACATGGGCGGACCCGCGGTGTAACGCGCAAAGGACAATCGCAACACTCGCGTCGAATTCCGGGGACAGTGCAATGACCTGCGTGGCGCTCAAGCCCAGCTTGGTTTTGTAGTTCGGATGCCAGGGATGGCCAAGCGTGCCCCATTGCTCGAGAAGCAACGTCGGAATCTCTGAAGCGGCGCCAGCTTTAAGCCAGCCCAAAAGATTGCCGTCGTGTTCGGTGTCCATTTCCTCTCTTAAGCGCTCAGTCCATTTGTGGTGAAACGCCAGGCATAGGGTGTCGTTGCGCAGGCTGTCCTCCAGTTCCGTGGACAGGCGTTCGAGTAGATTGGCGCAGGGGGAGGGGGAAAAGTGAATGCTGAGCTGCGCGAGCAGTTCGCCGGGAGTCAGGATTTTGTGGGCCAAATGACCGGCAGGGAAAAGGGTCACACTGCCGCGCAGGTCCCAGCTGTCCATTCCTGCACCGGTCAAATGATCAAAGCAAAGGTGCGCGTCATCTCCAATGGGCAACCAACAACGACCGACATAGTCGTAAGTGCAAATATCAGGGTTGATCAGTTTCTCTCGAAACAGCGCCTGCATCAGGCGCTGAAAGCTCCGTTGAGTGGCGGGTTCCAGCGCTTTGATCAGATGATCAAGCGTAATGCGATGGGTCTGAAACGCCTCAGTTTCAAGGGCTTCACTCCAGTGCGTGAGCAATTGCTGCTGTAGTTGCGTGTAGGCGCGCATCGAGTTCGACTCCTTGTCGACAGTCGTTAGCTGAAAGCGCGCAAAGAGTATTATTTTCGAAAACAATGGTAATGAAGACGATTCCTATTATCGTGTAGGACGCTTCCTGTTCATACGTTTGGTACGGGTTTGCTTAACGCTGGATCAACGACTAAAGCCAATACACCCAAACATACGCATACGCATACGCATAAGTATAAAGCTGTAGCGGCTGGCGCAGCCTGCGTCCGACTGCGCAGCAGCCGCAAAACCTATATCCGCGATAACTAACTATCTATGGCACGTGTGCGCAATCGTTATATTTGCCGCTGCACCTCGACTATCTGCTTGCCGGCAAAAAATCTCTACGCCTCGGCGTTATCTCCACCGAAATGCCTGGGCCGGTTTGAAACGTCTCAAAGCGCGCCGCATTTCTTTCATTCTTTGTACTGCGTCAGGCGCCGGACCAAAGGACGAAAATTAGCGTGGCACCTTTTTTGACCCGGTTGATGGGTGTCTCATTTTTCCATGGCTTGCTTCATAAACCGATGTAGCTATCCCGTCCGGATTTGATTGCTGTAGACATTTAGTGATTGAAGTCTACCGGTGAAAAGTTGCTCGTCATAATGGGGTGGGGCGTCGAGCGTATAATTAAGAGCGTTACCCCCATGTAAGCGTTCGATCCTTTTATTAGTAATATCAAGAGCTCTTTGGTGCAAAAATCTATGGCTTCTCTTAAGGGTGAAATTGATCTCGGTTAGCGTGTTTTCGTCCAGAAGGAACTCGTTTTTGTTTCTGAGTTCACGAAGAACTCCACTATGGATTTCTACGTTATTTTTGGTTTCTGAGTAGATTCTATTTATTGTGTTGGTGTCGGTTATTTTAAATCTCGGGTTTTCAAAATAGTTGAAATCGTTGGTTATATTCCCTATCTTGCGATTGATAGTCTCTAGGACTAAATGCTTTTCGGGTGATATACCTTTTTGGGCTGCCACTGTGGCTAGCTCTGTGTTGGTACCAATATTCCGTTGCGTGAATTGCAATGCATCTATTGTGTGTTTTGGTACAGGGGTTGTGTTGTGTGACATAGTAATGAGCAGGCTTTTTATATAGGTATGTCCTGTCGGATCCGCCCTGTTGATAGGGTCTCCTGCACAATACGCATATGCATTCAACCCTCCCTTCCCAAACGGACTCCGACTATCCGGACTATTAAATCGCATCAACACCGGATTAAACGCGCGATACCCATTCCCCAATAGATAACACCCAGTTACCGGATCCGGCCGTTCTCCGTTAAATCCGAGCAGGCTTAGCAACCCGCTTTCAACAGGGCGGTGGCCATAGGGCGAGAAGGCGATGGGTTGCCGTGGATTATCGGCCTTGAGCATCTGTATCACCGAACGCTGCTGGTCGGTGGCCAGCAGCGTGGTATCAGGCGCAACGCCTCCAGAGCGTTGCTGCGCCAATAGCTGGTCATCATGCTGAATGATCGAGTCGTGCACTGCACCCTGTATCTCAGTAGTCAGCCTGCTTTTACAGTAAAAGCGCTGGCACTGGGAGACATCTGGCAGCGCGTGACTGGTCAGGCGATCAAGGGGGTCGTAGTGGTAACGGCAGAGCACGTTTTCGAGTGGCGACGGCATGTTTTGTTACTCCGTATCCGAAGTGTCGGAGCTCAGTATTGGGGAATTTTCAGCAGTTGGGTACTAGCAGAATTGCTAGGGAAGGTCTGAAAAAGCCCTGACTTAAAAATTAACCCCAGGGAATACGCGGCCTCCAGGTCGATGATTTTCAAAAGAGTGGGCTTTTTCAGATTTTCCCTAGGGTTTCCACGTCTCTGTCGGGACCTCCCTCGCCACATAATCGATGGTAAATCAGGCACTGAGAGTGGGTTTGCTCAAGCTGACATACCCTTCACCCACCTGCCGCGCATACGCCTCCAGCACCTGCTGACACAACGCCACAATCTCCTCGACCCATTCCACGCCCACCCGCCACGACACCACCACCTGCAAGTTCGGCGGCCGTTGATCGATGTTCAACAGCGTCAGTTCACCCCGCGCCAATTCCTCGGCGACCAGCACCGGCGGCAGTGCACCGATGCCAAAGCCGTCCCGCAGCAAGCGGGTGATGGCCGACACCGAATTCACGCAATTCAGCCGCGGTGCCATCACCCCATTCGCCTGCATCAGGCTCAAAATGTCCTGATGCGGGTGGGAGTTTTTCGAGTAGGTGATGATCCGTTCCCGCGCGAGGTCGGCGATGCCCGAATATTCCCGGTTGTAAAGGGAATTGCTGGCCGCGATCCAGCCAATGGGATGACTGGCCAGCTCCAGGCTGCGCACGCTTTCCTGGCGCAGCAGGTCGGTTTGCAGGATCACGTCGAGAAAGCCTTTTTGCAGCTGATCGCAGAGGTTGAGCGAGGTATCGGCGACCAACTCGATTTCCACCAGCGGATAGTGGTCCGTCATCTGCGCCACCAACGGGCTGAGCCAGGTGTGAATCACCGTGTCCATCACGCCGATGCGGATCCGTCCGACTTTGCAGGAACGGGTCTCGATCGAGTGCTTGAGCGCCTGCATGGTGTCCATCATCTGCTCGGCGTATTCGAGCACTTTCAGGCCTTCGGGCGTCAGGCTGACGCCGCGGGAATCGCGCAGGAACAATTTCACGCCAAGCTCGGTTTCGAGCACCGCGATCCGGCTGGAAATCGATGCTTGAGTGGTGAACAGCTTGTCTGCCGTCAGGCGGAAACTCTTGAGTCGGGCAACCCAGACAAAGGTCTCAAGAAACTTCAAGTTCATGGAATCAACTCGCGGGCTTGAATCGGGGGATAAATTTTTCTTATGCCTAAGGCGGGTTTTTATTAGTTGGACGCAGTAGGGGCGAGCGTCCAAAAATCGACGCATCCGGTTCCCACGATAGGCGTCGTCGGGGCTCAGAACAATACCAATAAAATTTGCGCGGAGATTCGCCATGAGTGCGCCCGACACGCTCGATACCCCCAAGGCCACGGCTCGCCCGGGACCATTCGACTGGTATCACAACATCAATCAGCAGGAGCGTCGCACCTTCTGGAGCTGCAAGATCGGCTATGGCCTGGACGGCATGGACACCCAGATGCTCAGCTTCGTGGTGCCCACCCTGATTGCCATGTGGGGCATTACCACCGGTGAAGCCGGGCTGATTCACACCAGTACCTTGATCGCTTCGGCCATTGGCGGCTGGGTGGCGGGGATTCTGTCCGATCGCATCGGTCGTGTTCGCACCTTGCAGCTGACGGTGCTGTGGTGCGCCTTCTTCACCTTCCTCTGCGGCTTCGCGCAAAACTACGAACAACTGCTGATCAGTCGCACGTTGATGGGCTTCGGTTTCGGCGGCGAATGGACTGCTGGCGCGGTGTTGATGGGCGAAGTGATACGCGCCAAGGACCGTGGCAAAGCGGTGGGCATGGTGCAGTCGGGATGGGCACTGGGATGGGGCCTGACGGCGATTCTGTATGCGCTGCTGTTCTCGGTATTACCGCCAGAGGACGCCTGGCGCGCGTTGTTCATCCTGGGGATTGTGCCGGCGATTTTCGTGATTTTCGTTCGACGGCTGGTCAAGGACCCGGAGATTTACCGTGAAGCCAAGGCCAGGCAGGAACCGGGCAATCAGGCGAAGTTCTACGAGATCTTCGCTCCGGGAATCCTGTTCACCACGATCCGCGCTTCAGTGCTGACCACGGGCGCACTCGGCGGTTACTACGCCATCACCTCCTGGTTGCCGACTTTTCTGAAGAACGAGCGCGGTTTGAGCGTGCTCGGTACGGGCGGCTATCTGGCGATGGTGATCGTCGGCTCCTACGTTGGCTATGTCATCAGCGCGTATTTGACGGACATCCTCGGCCGCAAGAAAAACTTCATCCTGTTTGCCGTCGGCTCTTTCACCATTGTGCTGCTCTATACCCAGTTGCCCGTCAGTAATGGCGTGATGCTCTGGCTGGGCTTCCCGCTGGGCTTCTTCGCCTCGGGGATTTTCAGCGGCATGGGGGCGTTTCTCACTGAGCTGTTTCCGACCCGGATTCGCGGTTCGGGCCAGGGCTTTTGCTACAACATCGGCCGGGCGCTGGCGGCATTGTTTCCGCTGTTGATCGGCTTGCTTAGCCAGAAGGTGCCTTTGAGTGTCGGCATAGGGGCATTTGCGGCGGTGTCCTACGGGGTGGTCATACTCGCGGCACTGAGTCTGCCGGAAACACGTGGCAAGCAATTGGATGCGCAGTAATCTCTGCATCTGAAAAGAATAAAGCCTACAGGAGTGTTCACCGTGAGCCGCCTGCTATTGAACTGCGACATCGGCGAGAGTTTCGGCAACTGGACCATGGGTCTGGACGCCGAGGTCATGCCCTTCATTGATTGCGCCAACATTGCCTGCGGCTTTCACGCCGGCGACCCGAGCATCATGCGCAAGACCGTCAGCCTGGCCGTGAGCAATGGCGTGCTGATCGGTGCGCATCCGGCTTATCAGGACCTGGTGGGATTTGGTCGGCGTTCCATGGCGTACACCGCCGAGGAACTGCAGGACATCCTGCATTACCAGATCGGTGCACTGGATGGCATTTGTCGCGCTCAGGGCGGGCGGGTGAGCTACGTCAAACCCCACGGCGCGATGTACAACGACATGATGGCCAACCCCGCGCAATTGCGGGCGGTGCTGCAGGCGGTAGCCGCGTATGACCGGACGCTGCCGCTGATGCTGATGGCGACACGTGACAACAGCGTCGCGCAGCAGCTTGGTAATGAATACGGCATCACACTGTGGTTCGAAGCGTTCGCCGATCGCGCCTACGACAGCGCCGGCAGGCTCGTCTCGCGTCAGCAGCCAGGCGCCGTGCACCACGACCCGGAAAAAATCATCGAACAGGCGCTGACCATTGCCCGGGGCGGTGACCTTACCGCCAGCGATGGCAGTGCCTTGCATCTGCAGGCCAACACCCTTTGCGTTCATGGCGACAACAGCAGTTCAGTCGCTGCCGTGCGACGTATCCGCGAAGCCCTCGATCAGCAGCGTGCGTCATGAAGCTGCGGGTCGAAGTGGTGGCGCTGGATTGCCTGATGGTCCGTCTGTTCGATGAGATCGCAGAGGCCAACATGCCGTGGATGCTCGCGGCCAGCGAAAGTCTGCGGGCAGCGTTCGCCGGGCATCTGATTGACCTGGTGCCGTCCTACACAACCTTGATGGTGCATTACGACCTCAGTGCGTTGAATCCGTCCCAGGCCCGGGAGTTGATCAGTGCCGCATTGATCGATCTGTCGCCCAACGCGCGCACCCGCGGCACCTGTCATGTATTGCCGGTCTGGTACGACCTGAGCGTCGGCCCTGAGTTGACCCTGTTATCGCAACGCAGCGGGTTGGCGGTAGCTGACGTCATCCGCCGTCACAGCGAGCATGAATATCAAGTATTCGCCCTGGGCTTCGCGCCGGGATTTGCCTTCATGGGGCTGGTCGAGGAAGTGCTGGCGGCGCCGCGCCTGGATACGCCTCGCAAAAAAGTCGCGGCTGGCAGCGTGGGTATTGCCGAGCGGCAGACTGCGGCTTACCCGGTCGTATCGCCCGGTGGCTGGAACCTGATCGGCCGAACCCCGGCCACATTGTTCGACCGTGAACGCGATGGCTACAGCCTGATGCAACCGGGCGATACGGTGCGCTTCGAGGCGGTCAGTCATGCCGAGTTCCTCAAACTGGGTGGCGATGACACGCCACTGGAGGCACAGGCATGAGCCGTCTGACGATTGAAGCGAGCACACCGTTGTGCCTGTTGCAGGACGCGGGTCGGTTCGGCGTGCGGCATTTGGGTGTGACACAGGGCGGGGCGCTGGATTGGCGTTCGATGTCGTGGGCGAACTGGCTGCTGGGCAATGCGCTGGATGCCCCTGTGATCGAAATCACCCTCGGCGGGTTTACCGTGGTCGCGCAAGAGGATTGCGTGCTGGCGCTTGCCGGAGCGGACCTCGGCGCCCAAGTGGATGGCGAGGCGCTGGCGCCATGGCGCAGTTTCAGGCTGAACAAAGGTCAGCGTTTGCAACTGACTCAGCCGCTGCTTGGGGCTCGGGCTTATCTGGCGGCGCCGGGCGGGTTTGATGCGCCGAAGGTATTGGGCAGCAGCTCGACCGTGGTTCGAGAGGCGCTTGGCGGGCTGGACGCAATGGGTCGGGCGCTGGCCAAGGGCGCGCAATTGAGTTATCGGGGGAGCTCGCTGTTGTTGCTGCGGGAATTGCCCTCGACACATCGACCGGACTTCCACGACAACAAGCCCTTGGACCTGGTACTGGGTGCGCAGATAGGCGAGTTCAGCGGTCAGAGTTCGTTCGACGCGTTCAACAATGCCTGGACCCTGGACAGCCGGGCCGACCGGATGGGCATTCGTTTGCTGGGAACGGCGCTGGAGTATCAGGGCAAACCGATGATCTCCGAAGGCATCCCGCTCGGAGCAGTGCAGGTGCCGCCGGATGGCCAGCCGATTGTGCTGCTCAATGACCGGCAGACCATTGGCGGGTATCCACGATTAGGCGCATTGACGCCGTTGGCGTTGGCGCGATTGGCGCAGTGTTTGCCGGGGGCGAAGGTGCGGTTAAGGCCGGTGGTGCAGGACGTGGCGCATCGGGAGCAGATCCAATACCTGCATCGATATCTGAATAGCTAACAGCATCGCGGGCAAGCCCGGCTCCCACAGGTTTTAAGGTGGTTCACATATTTTGTGAACGACATCAATTCCTGTGGGAGCCGGGCTTGCCCGCGATGGGGGCCGAACGGACGGCAAAGATTATTTGGACAGGTACCGCATCCCTTCCTCCAACCCCCGCAACGTCAGCGGGTACATCTGATCATCAATCAAGTCCCGCACGATGTTGGTCGATGAGGTATAGCCCCACGTATCTTTCGGGTAAGGATTGATCCAGATGACCTTCTTGTACTTCTCCATGAACCGCTGCATCCACACGTAACCGGCTTCTTCGTTCCAGTGTTCGACGCTGCCACCGGCCTGGGTGATTTCATACGGTGCCATGGCGGCATCACCGATGAAGATCACTTTGTAGTCGGCACCGTACTTGTGCAGCAAGTCCTGGGTCGATGTGCGCTCGGAAGTGCGGCGCATGTTGTTCTTCCACACCGACTCATAAATGAAGTTGTGAAAGTAGAAGTACTCCAGGTGTTTGAACTCGGTCTTGCAGGCCGAGAACAACTCCTCGCAGATTTTCACATGGGCGTCCATCGAGCCGCCGATGTCGAACAGCAACAACAGCTTCACGGTATTGCGCCGCTCCGGACGCATCTGGATGTTCAGCAGGCCGGCATCACGCGCGGTGTGGTCGATGGTGCCATCGATGTCCAGTTCTTCCGCCGCACCCTGGCGGGCGAATTTGCGCAGGCGCCGCAGCGCGACCTTGATGTTGCGCGTGCCCAGCTCGACCGAGTCGTCGAGGTTTTTGTACTCGCGCTGATCCCAGACCTTGACCGCCTTGCCCTGACGTTTACCGGCATCGCCTACCCGAATGCCTTCCGGATTAAAGCCACCGGAACCGAACGGGCTGGTACCGCCGGTGCCGATCCACTTGTTGCCACCGGCATGGCGTTCCTTCTGTTCTTCCAGGCGCTTCTTGAATTCTTCGATGAGCTTGTCCAGACCGCCCAGGGACTGGATTGCGGCCCGTTCTTCGTCGGTCAGGGAACGCTCGAATTCCTTGCGCAACCAGTCTTCAGGAATCAATGCCTGAAGGTGATCGTCGAGCTTTTCCAGGCCGTTGAAATATGCACCGAACGCTCGGTCAAACTTGTCGAAATGCTTTTCGTCCTTTACCAGAATCGCCCGGGACAGGTAATAGAACTCGTCCATATCGGCGAAGGTCACGCGCTGTTTCAGCGCGTTGATCAGGTCCAGCAGCTCACGCACCGAGACCGGTACCTTGGCAGCACGCATTTCATTGAACAGGTTGAGCA
>Ga0160467_100936_pt1 | contig 16979 bp, 18 predicted proteins | sample HID1972I_E11MG_FD_108221 | JGI IMG/M metagenome (GOLD analysis project Ga0160467, IMG submission 108221) | Enriched pill bug-associated microbial communities from UW Madison campus, WI, USA - HID1972I_E11 MG | ecosystem: Host-associated > Arthropoda: Insects > Digestive system > Unclassified ...
CAGCTGCCGGAAAACTTAATTTAATATCACTGCTCTTTTTACTGGTCATAATATGTGCCGCAGTAAAGTCCGATAATCCAGCTGAAGTTCCAGTAAATGGAATCCAATTCCCTGTGATAGTATGGCGGGTGTAATTTCCTAAACGGGTATATTCAGCAGGGCTAGGCACTCGATCACCCAAACCACATGGATCAACTGCAGCTTTCACTGGAGCAGTTGCCGTACCATTATTCCATGTACCATCTGCAGCAGGTGTAGTATTCCATCCTGCAATCGCTGCATCACCACTGTAGGCATTTGCTACTGGCAATTGACGTCCCCATTGATAGTAGTTACCATATAAAGCCTGTACAGAAGGGGTAGCATCCGGATTATTCGTTGCTGGGTTTACATTTGCTACCCCGAGGTTGTAGCGATCCCAACGATGGCCACCGATCACTGCATAACGCGCATCAGCAGCAGTTGCGCTTCTTGTTTCATTAAGTGCATTCACATAACGGTCACTGTTAAAACGCAATTTCATGGTGTAAGAATAACCTGGTTTTAAACCAAGGCCTGCATTTGAAAAATTAAAGTTTACTGCTTGTGCATTGACATCATGACCTATTTTGACTTGACCGCTTGGTATTGTTAATGCAATTGAAAAATTGGATGACTGATTCTGGTTGACAATAAAAGTCCGGGCAGTTGCATTAAGATTTGCAATAGGAGGTACATTTGTTACATTCGCAGCGGATACTGTTGCGCCAGTGCTTAGGTCAATAGTAGGATCCGCAAATGGTGAAACCCATTCCGCTTGAACCGGAACCTCTGAAAGATAACCTCCTTTTAGGTAGTTTGCGGTTCCGAATGTACCCGTCGCATCGCTATTGTCGACATGAACAGTTACACGGGTAAACATATGCTGCAATGGCGCCGTCAATGGCGTAGGGGTATTGTTACCAAGGATGGTAACATCTTTTTCGATGGCATACATCAAGTCACTTCCATTCTCTTCATAGCTTGTAAAAGCAAAATTAACCTGACCTGCAGTATACAGATTTGTTGTTGGAGCAGCTGGAGGAGGAGTAGTCGTAGAACCCAATGAATAGATCACAAAGGTATATTTATTGCCTGCGATTAATTTATCTCCAAAAAATACCTGGCTTGCATTCGAGGCATCGCCAACCGCCTGGTCAATATAGGTACCATCTGTTTCATAGACTACTACCCGATACGTTACCGCACCTCTTAAAGATAGCAACGATGTTGCAGCCTTTTTTCCAGTGGATACTTTAAGCCCAGTGCTGTTTGGGGTATTTTCTGTAAGCTCTGCTGTAATGGTAAATGGTCCCGACTGCACTTCTTGAGTAATTACTAACGGTTCAGTCGCGCTAGCCTTTGCTGATGCTTTGGCCACAGATATATTATCTCCACCAAATTGGGCTTCTGTTAAAGCCAGTTTTATACCACCTTTATTCGCTTCAAGAGTATTTTCACCCTTCTCCTTACTACAGGAAACGGCAACTGCTAGGAGAACGATTAAGGCTAGTTTTATCTTTATGATATGATACATTGTTTTCATAATTGTTATAAATAATTTTAGATTGGTATTAGTTCCACCATTCACCGCCATTCGGATCCTGAGTTTCCGTTCCGCCATTGTTCCAGTCAGTTTCGTTAACTCCAGTTCCGCCTCCAGGTTGACCTGATCCAGCTGAACCCGCAGCTACACCATGCTCCATTTCCACGTGTAACTGTTCGATTACGGGTTTCACGTAAATGTTTTTTTCAGTTCTCTTTTTCATGTTTAATATTTTATTTGGTTTATATTTTAAGATCTGCCACATCAGATACGGCGCCCAGCATGGCATTAAAGCAGTTATATCACCCTGATAAATATCCTTTATCAGCTCAGGTTTAAATTGCTTGTATTGTTCTTGACGATCTAAAAGTTAATGCTGTATATTTAATTTCTCTTCATTTAAATAATTAACGATTGAAATAATTTTCGCTATCAGCTTACATGGCATCATACATCAAACACATGTTGTATTCTGTACTTCAAAGTTAATACGCAAAAAGAATAAAATGGCATAATGCATATATCACAATAATATCACATCCCTATCTCAGTTTTTTAAATGCTTGATAATAAGTATTTAATGTTATTTTTATACAACTATTAAGAAAAATACTGTCTCTAATTTCCATAGCTTATCTAGTATTTTATTTTTGACACATTTTCATGATAATACTTTTCTTATGTTTTAATTATGATTCTTTATTAAGGGTGTTAATGTGTGATACATTTGTGATATAATCGTATTGTTTCTTTACGGGAAATTATTACAACATTTGCAACGAATTAATTAAAATGTATATTAATCATCAAAAAAATTAAAAAAATGATTTTAAAAACACAGACAGTAATAAGCTGGAAGGCACTGGTTCTATCGGCTTTGGTGTGTGGATCGATGTATTCCTGTAAGGAAAGCAAAGACAGTGTAGCGGCCAGTGGTAAAGCTAGCGTCAGCATTCATTTACTTGGCGTAGAAAACCCGATTGTCACAAGTAAGAAAGCAAGTAAGGGGAGTAGTACTGGAAGCACAGCCCAAACTCAGGTGATTCCGTTGACAAGCTCAAGTTCTTTTGAGGCAACATTGACAAACAAGTCTTCCGAGGCTAGTGGTAACCTATTACGGTCCTCATCGGGAAACCGTGCCGCAGTTACCGAAGAGAGGACACCATTGGCAGCTAATGTCAAGTATAAAATCGTGGTGTATAATGCAGATGGGGATTATGTAACAGAAAAGATCTACACAAATTCTGTTGACAATAATAGTGAAATCACATTGGATGCTGAAAAGACCTATACTTTTGTAGCCTATTCAGTCAATAGTACGGCAACAGTTCCAGGGGTGACTGCACAGAACGAACTCGCTAATGCCAGCCTGGATAACATAAATGCAGATCTGATGTACTTTAAGAAAGATTTAACAGTTCATTCAGGTGAGAATAATCTTGATGTGGTACTGAAACATCAGTATAGTGAGGTAACGACCAATTTAAGTATGGCAACTGAAATGACTGGAGCAATAACAAGCTTGGTTACGCCAACGATAAACCCTACGCATCCTAGTGCAAGTTTAAAATTAGCAGATGGTACGATATCCTACAATGGAAATACTGCAACTACTGCTGTACAATTTCCAGCTTTGGGAGCGGGCTTACGGACGGTATCGAGTATCCCTACACTGTTGATCCACCCTGGCGCTACCAATGGTGTATTTAGTTTTGGATCAATTACTATTGATGGAGAGACAAGATCTAATGTAGGCGTTGCTGGATTACAGATTATACCAGGTCAACGTTATAACTTAAACCTAAACTTCAAAACTTGTACAGAGTCAGTAACAGGAGGTGCGAATCTAAACTGGGATTATGCTGCTTCTGGATCAGGTGCCAATGTCAATGGTACATTTGTTCCTAACGGAGACTTAGTTACACAGACATTGACAGCACCAGGTGCTGATTATGGATTTGTATTTGATATTCTTCAATTAGACAATTCCTTTAATATGGAGGTTAATGGTATCAAGCTGTCCACACAAGAAATTCAATTTGAATCTGGTATTGCCATTGCGCAAAAAAATGTGAGATATGTAGATGGAAGTGTTTACGGCGGAAACAATGTGGAAGGCGGTACAATCCAACAAATTTATGATATGGTAGGTACAGTAGCGCAGCCGCTTATTAGAGTTGTTATTAGTCGTACCGGTGAGGTTACTATGTATGGTAGCAAGACCTCAGGAGGTGCACTATATCCACTTGAACTGACACAAGGTTCATTTAATACTGTGCCATGGAGTACGACTTCCAACACTGTAAAAATCACACAGGTAGTACAGGGTAAGACGATGATGGTTGGGTCAGGTAGTGGCAGAAAGAAAACTGCTTGTACCCTGTAGGTAGAATCACAAAATGTTAACTTTTTTTAAAATCATATTATGAATACTAATGAGCCCAAGAGAATCTATTTAAGTCCACGAATCGAATTGATGACAGTGGAAATGGAACAAGGTATTGCAGCTGCATCTGTTAGCTCCGACGTGCAACAATCATGGGATAATGCTGATGATGATAATCGTACCATCGACTGGTAATTTATCCGAACTAATTATTGTTTAATTCATCTTAATTGCTCGACAGGTTTTAATAATTCCTGTCGAGCTTTTTTATGAGATAGACTAAAGATTTTAAACTGGGTACAGGAACAAATTCAGTTCAAATAGACTTCGAAAAGTCCTTAATCAGGGAAAATAAAGTTCTTCTTTCATAAGAAGGACTTTCTTTTTTAGGGGGGGGGGCGGACGTTTCCTGAATTCTTATATATAAGTTATTCGTGTTTTTGTGATGTTAAATAGCTTTTTATCAGCTTTTTATAAAGTGTGATATGAATGTGAAAGGCGGTTTTTTTTGATTCATTCTTTTAATGTAAATATTTGTCAAACAGAATAAGGTAAGACATTCAGTCCAGGAATTGCGGGCTATAATGAATTCGCTCGAACCTAATTTGTGTGAAGGTCCGTGATAATATAGTTGGATTTAGTCTATGGGTATCAATGTGGAGCTGTCGATTTTAATTGCTATTTCTTCTAAAAAAAGCAAAATTGGCAGCTAGCGGTTGAAGGAATTTATCTCACAAGGATGGAAATATAGAAATGAGAATTTACTAAAAAATGATATATAATGGAAAGGAATAACTTCAATAATTTAATTGCTTTAGCGAAAAACAATAGCGCTGAGTTTTTGACGCTGTTCAGCGAAATCTATCCCGATTTTGTTGCCTCTTTAAAGACAATAAATCCCAAAATCCGCAGTAGTGAATTAGAATTTTGTGCCTTGACCTTTTTGAATTTTTCGACCAAAAATATTGCCCAATATACTTTTGTCACCATACGTGCTGTTCAGGTGCGCAAAAATAGATTGCGTAAAAAACTGAATATTGCTTCTGATATTGATTTTAATTGTTGGATGCGCGAGCAGATCCAGCGAATTCCAATGATTGAACAAGAGCAAATAGCTATCGAGACTATTTAGCAATGTGGTAAGTATTGAATTTGCCTTTAAAATTTTGAATTGATCAGTAATATTAAAGAAAATTTTAGGGAAAATTGATTTGCTTGCCGGAAAAGCTTTTCATGCACTAAATATTAAAATTTAATGGCATATATAAAAGGAGTACAGTGTTGATATAATATGAATTCAAAAAGTATTCCACTATTTATATTTTATATTAATCGATTTCAAGTTAATAAATGATGGTTAGTTTTTATGTGATATCTATGTGATAGGTCATTTATCATCGTTTGTATTTCAAAATCCTAATCTTTGTTCCAACTAGTTTAATTTGATTTTGCAATTGCTTACGGCTGTGTAATTCGAAGGTTTAATAAATCATCAATTTAAAATTATAAAAGGTCAGAAAGATTTATACCAAATATAAAATTGAAAAATAAATAGTCATGGAAACAAAAAATCAAAAGAAAAAGGAAAATTATATTCCTCCGATTTTGAGCATTATAATTGTAGAAATGGAGCAGGGGGTGGCTGCTGGTTCTGCACAGGTTTCCCAGGGAGGATCGCCATTGGACGATGATTATCTGAAGTTAGAGGATTAGACAATTCGGGATGAAAAATGTATTCTAGAGATGCTTTGATATCTGTTTAATGATTTAAAATATCTAGATTTGCATCGCAGTAATTTAGGGCTGAAGGGAGCCTTAAATTGTTGTGATTCATAACTATTTATAACCTACCTAATGAGAAAACAACTTCTTTTATTTATTTTATTATTATTTACGGTTAAAGCAATCGCTGGGGATGACAAGAAGCAAGCGGTTGATTCACTCTTAGCGAAGTCGATGGAATTTGCTAGTAGAGGAGATTTGGTGACCTATATTGAGACGGTGATAAAAGCGCTTAATTTGGCCAATGCCGCCAACTATGACGAGGGAAAAGCAAAAGGGGGCTCTTATCTAGCAGAAGGTCTTGTGACTATAGGTTTATTTAAGGAAGGACTGAAGCAACTTGACCGTATTGAAACTACGGACTTCTATAAGAATGAAATTTTCATGCAATCAGAAGTTCATCGGTTACGGGGAAGAGCTTATGGGGGGCTCATGCTTTATCAGCAAGCCCTTCGGGAGTTCCGTGTGCAGCAGGGAGTGATCAAAAAGCTGGCAGGGGAAAAGCAAATAAAATCCTACCAGTTTAACTAAGAAAATTTATCTGTTGTTTTTCAGCGTCTGGGACAACTGGATTCTATGCAAAAATATACAGAACTACAATTAGAGAACCTAAAGGTCTTTGAGGAAAAAGATGCGGCAATGCGTTATCAGATTGTTTATGAAAATCTGGGTAGGTTATATGTACAAAAGGGCGATTTAGTGAAGGCGCAACAATACCTTGACAAATCCGTGGAACTCATGGAGAAATATAAAATCCCTGTTGTTATGAATACCTATGGTGCTTTGGCTCTTTTGGAGAAAAAAAGAAAAAACTTTAAAAAAGCTGCAGCTTTTTATGAAGAGAGCCTAGCAAAAAAGCGGGCAGCCGGTAGCAGAATTGGAATGAAAAATTCATATCGGGAGCTGGCAGATTTATACCGAACAACCAACTTGGACAAAGCCAAAGCTGATCACTATGAAATGGCCTTTAGCCGACTCAATGATTCTTTGGAAAATGAAAATAGACAGGTCGTTGATCAGGTGCTCAATCAGATTTTGAAATTAAAAGATCAGGAATCTGATACCAAGGTGTCAAAATCAGTTACCGTTTCAATAATTGCTTTAATCGTGCTCCTTATCGCGATCACTTTTTTTGTATGGCGATCTAGGCACAATCGTAAAGTTTTGGGACAGAAAGAAGAGGCCCTACAAGAGACAGAAACCATTAATAAGGAATTGACAGAGCAGATCGGGGAAAATAAATTTAATAATCTGAATGATCTGGCCAAAAGTAATAATCCAGAGTTTCTGACTTTATTTACCGAATTGTATCCGGAGTTTATACAGGCGTTGAAATCACTTGACTCAAATCTTAGAAGCACCGAGCTTGAGTTTTGTGCTATGGCCTTTCTCAACTTCTCAACAAAAAATATTGCCGAATATACGTTTGTGACAGTCAGAGCAGTACAAATTCGGAAGAACAGATTGCGTAAAAAATTTGAAATCCCATCAGAAGCGGATTTTAATAACTGGATGCGTGGGCTGGCGGAACAAGCACAGTAAGATAACCAGTTGTGTCGATCAGTATTCCTGTATCGGACCAGTTATATTTATATCCATCTGTTTCAATAGATGGTAAGCCGCTTGAAACCAGTTATATCACGCATCAGCAATTGATGTCGGGTGCGACGTTGGTATTCGAAATGGGAAACAAACCTGGACCAGTATGGTATAAGAAATAAGTTGTTGCAGAAGCACTGTTTTAATTTAAAGCATTGCAAAAAGTTTAATGGCTTTTTGCAATGCTTTTAAATGGTACTGCCCGTTTAAACATGAACAATCCTTCCACTTCCTCCAACTACTTTTATTCCAGTAGGGAATGTTTTCCAGAAACGGATGTAATGAAACTTACTTTCAAAGTCTTCACCACTGTAATTTCCTTTTAATTCCATGGTCAACGTAATAACTGCTGTATCATCTATGATGTTTAGATGTTCCACATGTGGAATAAGCTCACTGATTTTTAAGTTACCGTCACGGTAGCTCTGTAAATCCATTTCCTTTGTGATGACGTCTCCACTTGGAAGTACAAAAAGAAGATCATCGTGCAGCAATTCTTCAAGCACGTTTATATTACTTTTCTTGATCGCTTCATAAAGCCTATTTTCCTGATCTAAAATATCTGTTTCTATCATTGGTTATTATATTTTTAGCGTCCAACTTAAATGATTTATTTTTACTCCACTACTAATTTAATAAACTTTTAAAGAATAATTCGCCTCCTACTCCTGCTACATATATGGATAATTGCTGTGTGCCGAAATTACTATTAAATGGTAGATTGATAATTTGAAAGTGGCAACTGCGAAAAAGATATTAGTCCAGGCCCTTCTAGAGCATTGTATAACCTTTGAATATCGCCTTCCTTCGCAATTTGGTGTATTAACAAGGTGTTATTTTCCATGGAAACACAGCGTACATTATAGCGATGTAAAATTTCCCAGATGTTCTCATTTGTGTCGAATGATATTTTAAACAATGCGGCATTTAAAACAGAACCAAAAGTGATGGTAACATCCAGTACATCGGCTATTTTTTTAAGATTGAGTATTGTATTATCGATTAACACTCCTGGCATAGCTACCTCAATCGTTATCAATACTATTTCCGGAATATCTGTACGGGATTGTGAAATGGTCTCAATTTCTAATCCTAATTGATACATTGTTGAAATGATATCTGATAGTAAATCACGTTGATTTTTGCAATTCAAGGTGAACAATTTAGAGGTCATATTTTTCTTTTTCATAACATGGAATCAAAAAAAAAGCTTCCCAAATTTTTTGGGAAGCTTTTTATAATATTATTTATTTTTAAATATCTTACAAAGTATTAACCTCCCATTTTGAACAAATAATGACGATGACCACGACTGTAGCGTTAATCAAGATGTTAATATTAATCTGTCCTAGATTGTTCATTATGAAAGTGTTTTCTTTTGTGTTTTTACAAAGAAAAGAAAATACTTTTATTATCCAATTTTTTTGAAGAATAATAATTTTTTTGATCAGAGTAAAATCACTGATCGTGTTTCATTGTCCATATTCATTTTGCAAGCCGCATGTATATCTCTGAACAGCAAGCCAAAAGGATGGTCTTATCATTCATTAAAACAGTAAATTAGAACTAATTACTTCTTTACTGCGTCAATTAAAATGGCAAGTTGTATACATGGATGATCGGAGCGGTTGCTCCAAGCGTGGTTAGTGCCCCTCTGAATGACAATATCTCCTGCTTTTAAAAGCATTTCACCTTCGTCCATGATCAGATAAAGTTCTCCTGAAAGAATGATGATGTAATCCAAGGTTGAAGTTTGATGCATCATCGGGTGGGGCTGTCCGATTTTTACATGCACCCCCAGTTCTTTATCAGGAGGGATGGAGACATAACGAAAATACGTTCCGTTTTTTGGCGTTTCAGGGAAACCCTTATTGGGGATCTGCATTTCATAATCCAGGCTTGCAGGCATCTGTTGCGTATTCCAAACATCTGATATCACCAAATTAGGAAAATGTTCTACAGCATTTGCCACAATTTTATCTTCAATGATCACAGACTTTCCGTTTTGGATTCCGGTGACGATTCTTCTTGGTATTTTATTCATGGATCATTATTAATTTATTTCCCTTTGTCTGGTTGTTTTTAAGCATACGATGAGCTTCCAGCACTGTTTCCTTGGAAAGCTTGCCTACAATTTTATAACTTGGCGGACTTATGGTTCCGTCTTGGATCATTTCCGCAATACGCTGGAGATTATCTTTGTAGTAAGCGTAATTTTTGGTCATGCTGTGTGCATAATTGGAGATATTCAATATGCTACTTCCTTTATTAAAGAGCATTTCACGGGATTTCGCGGTGGTCATAAAGGTAACATCAACATAAGTTCCATTAATTTTTAGCAATTCCGCTGTAATTTCGGCAATCTCGTTTCCAACCAGATCGATTCCGATATCAAAGGTTAGATTGTTGTTTGCTTTAAGCAGATTATCTCTTAGATTAGGCAGTTTATAATTGACGATCTGATTTTTCTTTAGGCCCATATTCAAGAGCAGTTTAGTACTTTCTTCATTACCTACAGTAGCAATGATCGGATCAATATTATGAGCCAATAATATCTTGACAAGAAAAGATCCGACTCCACCCGAGGCTCCCGTAATCAGAATTGTATCTTTCGGATTGATCTGGAGTCGATTAAAAATTTGTAGGGCTGTCAGCGCTGCCGATGGTACTGCTGCTGCTTCCTCAAAGGAAATTCGCTTAGGTTTTACAGCAACAATAGCTTCAGGAACTGCAATAAATGCTGCATATGTACCATTGCTGCCCATTGATCCACTAGCACAGAATACCTCATCACCGATTTGTAGATCAAGTGCTTGAGCACCCTTATCCACGACGATTCCTGCTAGTTCTCGTCCCACTATCGGCGAACTGATCAGTTTTCTTTCGTGTTCATTTTCCAGCATCTGGTAATCGATGGGATTAAAACCGCTTGCTTTTATTTGGATCAAAACTTCATGGTCTTTCGGTATTGGTTTAGGAATAGATCCATCTTCCAGCTGACCATGTTTATTGAGCATAACTACTTTCATGACGTGTTTATTTTATACAAAGGTATAGACAGAATAGTTTATATTTGCCACTAGTTAACCGTTGGTAACTAGTAACATGAAGGTAACTATTATGGCAAATATTATAGAGAATGGTATAGAAAGACCGGCGACATGTACAGAAGAGCTTTTTGCCATGCGCGACAGTCTCGATGTATTGGGAGGTAAGTGGAAACTGATGATTTTGCGTTATCTGACCAACAGAACGGATCAACAGATTCATTTTAAGAAATTGCAACGCGGGATAGAAGGGATTTCTGCAAAAATGTTGAGTAAAGAACTCCGAGAGCTTGAAATCAATCTTCTGATTACAAGAACCATTCAAGATACGAAACCCATTACGGTCATTTATGCTGTAACAGAATACGGGAAATCTGTATTTCCGGTGACCGAGACACTGGTAAACTGGGGTTTGATCCATAGAGATAAAATTAAAAATTCGTTGTAACAAAATATCATATTCCCTTTCCCAGTCGAATGGAAAAGGAAATAGGATATTTAACGTCAGTTGTTAAGCCATTGATCTCCTTATGGAGTAGCTGTCAACAGGATGACAACGCTTCTTCTGTTATTTTCTAAATCAGGATTTAATCCAATATTCATTAAGAAGTCTCCTGATAGGATCAGGTTTTCAGCGATCGTTTTATCGTCTTTATTCAAGTTTATTTCTTGGACTTTGTACGATTTATTCGGATCTAAACCTTGCCATTTGATCGGTTTAGTGGTTTTGAACACATGGTTATAAAAGGTGAGGTAATTGAACATCACTGCTTTACTTTTATCGCTGTTTATGTAGGCAAGACTAGCATAATTGTTTTCTCTAGGATTAGAAAAACGATAAAGATCACCATGCCACACGATATCTTTGATATGATCATATGTTTTGACCGCTTTTTGTGCGAAACTTAATTCTTCCGGACGCAGTTCTTCTAAATTGAGATCAAAACCCATTTTTCCCATCATGGCTACATCAATTTTAAATTTAAGATCCTGCTTCCCAAAAGTGGTGACATGGTTAGCACTTCCTATTGCAGGGAAGAACAGCGAGTTTTCATATTGCATAAAGATCCGATCGTAAGGATCTGTGTTATCACTTGGCCAATATTCACTAAAGTAATTTAATGCACCGTAATCGATACGCCCACCACCACCAGAACAAAGCATCATAGGAAGTTTCGGATACTTGGCGCGGAATCGTTCTAGAATCTTGTATAAGCCCAAGGTGTAGTCAACATAGAAATTATTTTGGTCACTTTGGAAACTCGAGTATGCATTGTATATGACGGCATTACAGTCCCATTTGATATAAGCTAAAGAAGGATTTTTCTGTAATAATTGATCAAGAGTGTTGAAGACAAAATCTTGTACTTCGGGATTGGATAAGTCCAGCACGAGCTGATTTCTAAAATAATATTCAGGTCTGTTTTTTTGCTTTACCACCCAGTTTGGTTTCTTTTCATAAAGTTCACTTTTGGGACTTATCATCTCGGGTTCTACCCAGATACCAAATTTTACCCCCACTTTATCGGCTTCTTTGGTGATTGAGGCAATTCCATTGGGTAGTTTTTTCTTATTCTCAGTCCAGTCACCTAATGCAGATGTGTCCGCATTTCGGGGGTATTTATTTCCAAACCAACCATCATCTAACAGGAAAAGATCAACACCTAATTTTTTGGTATTTTCCAGCAGATGAAAGATTTTCTTTTCATCAAAATCAAAATAGGTACTTTCCCAGTTATTGAGCAAGGTGAGGCGTTCTCCGTTTCCATCAACCAGACGGTTATTTTTTGCCCATCTATGAAAATTACGAGATCCTTCACCTACACCTTTCGTCGACAGCGTATAGGTGAATTTCGGAGTGACGAAAGGTGTTTTAGGCTTTAAGGCATAATGTGAAGCATAATTATTGATGCCTGCAATGACTCTCAAATTATCCTGCGGATCTTTTTCAAAATCAATTCTAAAGTTGCCGCTCCAATCCAATCCACCTAGTAATACCGTTCCCTGTGTTTCATTCCATGTCTTATCCATACCAATGGCAAAGTAAGAACTCATCAACAAGTTGGTCCGGGTACCCAGTTTACTGTCCAGTGTTTTGATGCCGTGCGTAAGTCTTTCAGTTTCTGGTTGCATTTCCGCAATCCAGTCGCCGTGATAGCTGCGTAAGTAGAAATCGTCTGATTTCAGGTTAAGGTTAGCCGAAGCAAATTTGGTTAGTTTTACATTTTTTTTCTCTTCATGCCGAATAACCGTCCATTGTTCAAAGACGTTGTCCTGATAATTTGCCTGATAATGTAATTCGACATAAAAGGGGTATAGTTCATCTTTCATAAAAATGGTGACATGCTGTTTTCCTGCGGTACTAATATCATTTTTATGGTCGATATATTTAAGATCTAAAGATTGATTTCCGTCAGCATGTTCGACACTTATAGCAGGTTCAAGTAAGCTTCGGGTGCCCGAAGCCGCATAAGCAGATTGATACATGCTGGTATAATCATGAGCCTGTTTATATTGTTTGGTTACTTGTGTATATTCATCCGATTTTGATAGTTTATTTCCAAGGTAGACCATATTGACATCTTTGTTTTCCTCTACATTCAGAACCAGTGCGATGTCAGCAGTTTCGAGAATGATATTTTTTGTGGTTTTGAGTTGCAATTGCGTTTGTTGTGCACTACTATCAAAAAAAATAGGGAGCAACAAAAATAGGAGCATAAATTTTGTCATATTGTTGGTTTAGGGTTATGAAGTAACTGGTGCTTTTTATTAAAGCCTGATGTATTCCAAATCGTATTGATCGCATGCATCGGTCTCGACTTTAATAAATAGTAACGGTTCAACTAAGATAGTGATTGCTAGATTGTTCTCAAAATGATCAATCGTTATAATCAGGACTGCAGATTGTTTATTTTATTTTTTTATGGTTTGTAGGGTTGAGGCTTATGAATTTTATCCAAGATATCAATGCCTGGGCAAAAGCGACATAATAAGTGAGTTATATGCTTTTACATATAATATATCATTATTTCATACTTTTATATGCTTATGCATATAAAATGAATATAATAGCAGAATTTGTAAAATCCAAAAGAAAGCAACTCGGACTCACACAAGAGGATCTTGCTGAAAGTGCTGGAGTAGCTTTTACAGTTGTGCGTAATATAGAGCAGGGTAGAGATAATGTTTTATTATTCCAGAGTGAATAGAAATTCTCCGCCACCCTGTTTCAATTTCATTGTTTTTTCTTCCGGGCTAAATTCCAAAACAATCCCTGCCTGTTCAAATTTGAATTTATCTTTTTCTGTTGCTTCAAGAGGAAATGCCGATTGTCCTGTTGCCTGAGCCATCAACGTTTTTTTGTCTTTTGTAATTGTAATTTTCAAGGGGATTTGTTTTGACGCATAAATACCTAAATACTTGTCCAGATCTTCTGAAGATACTTCATGGCTGGAGAAATTTGGAATATCATATGGTTTATTATAAACGGCACTTAATAGCGCAATAGCAATATTGTTATTATTAAAATTAGTTCCGTTTGAAGTTAAAGCAAAATCAATATTTTCGTCAGCAAAATGAGAAAAGACAGAACTAAAACCATCAATTCCTCCGGTGTGCCCATATCCAATTTTGTCGTAAAAAGGAATTTGAAATAAGCCTACACCATATTGATCTTTGATGCTTTTCATGATTTCAAGATTTTCAGGATTCAACAATTTGCCATTAAACAGTGCATTGCTGAAATCGACCAAATCGCTTGGTGTAGAAACAACTCCTCCAGCTCCCAAAGGTATAGAAATATCTGTTTCAGGTTGAAGAATCCATTTCTCATTAAAGGTATATGACTTACATTCTTCTTTCGCCGGATTAATTTTTCCTCCCATATACGTATTCTTCAAATCAAGAGGCATTGTGATCAATTCTTTTAACAGATCTGTATAACTTTTTTTGAAACTTTTTTCAAGTATGTAGGTTAGCAGTACAAAATTTGAATTGCTGTATTGCGCTTTACTGTCAGGTACAAAATCGCTGCCCGCTTTTGCAATGATTGATACCATTTCTTTTTCGGTCTTAGGTTGTGTATTCCAGGTCAGGTAATCCTTGTCATCTGTAAAATTATGTATTCCACTTCTGTGGCTTAATAAGTGTTTTATGGTTATTTTTTCGGCATTTTTAATCGTTGGAAAAAAGCTTTCGATCGTTTGATCTAGTTTTAGTTTTTTCATTTCTACAGCTTTCAAAACCAAAACAGAAGTAAATGTTTTTGAAATGGAACCAATTCTATACTTAGAATTTGTAGTTGCTTTCTTATTGTTTTCAAGATCAGAAAAGCCGACCGATTTGGAATATATAAGTGTACCATTTTTTGATATAGCCACACTTCCCATAAACTTGTTATTTTGCTCCAGTGATACAAAATACGAGTCTAGTTTTTGTGAATCGAAATTTTGCGCATAGCTACCAGTCGAGATCAAAAGAAGTACGAAGTAACTTGAAATTTTTTTAAGCATAATAATTTGTCTTATGGTTTTTAATTTGATGGATAATGAGCTGATGTAACTTGCAGCTTCTTAGACTTTAAAGATAATTGTTTTAGTTTATATTTTAATGCTTCATGTGTTCGATTTTCTTTTAATAAGATCCATTCGATCATTAGAATTATGTATTAGAAAATGGAGTTCAACGTTTTAAACAAGTTTTTGCGGTACATCCGACTGCCCAATTGTCGTGTAAATGATTTTTTAAATGGATTCTTCTATAAAGAAGGACGTTTTTATTTTTAACTCTATCATTACCTTAAATGCTTTATATTTGAATTATGATGGTAAGTGATATTTTTTACGGCAATTTCGAACTTGAAGATATTCTTAGCGAGCTAATAAACTCGGAGCCTGTTCAACGGTTAAAAAATATTCATCAGGGAGGTGCCATCTTTCTTGTCTCTCCACATGTTGATCACAGCAGATATGAACATTCTACCGGCGTTATGCTTCTCGTGAGGAAACTTGGAGGGAGTTTGGAAGAACAGGTTGCTGCGCTTTTGCACGATGTCTCCCATACGGCATTTTCACATGTTATCGATTATGTTCTGCAGCATAAAGGCGAAGATTATCATGAGCAAATTTTTGAAGAGGTAATAGCAACGTCCACTATCCCCTCTATTCTCACTAAATATGGATTCAGTACTTCTTTACTGGAAGATCCAAAGCATACTTTGCTTGAGATGCCGCTACCTGCGCTTTGTGCAGATCGGATAGATTATACCATAAGGGATTTATATCATTTCGGCCTCATCGATATTGTGGAGGTACATGATTTTATAAGCGAACTTGGTGTTCAGGATGGTAAGATTGGTGTTCAGAGTGAAAAAGTAGCTTCATGGATTACCAGTAAATATCTTCAGCTCAATAATGCATATTTCAGAAAACCGGAACATATATTCGCCAATACCAAGCTTGCAGAATTGATTGCTTTAGGACTGGAAAAAGGTATTCTTGTTTTATCCGATCTCTGGAAAGATGATCCTGCAGTTTTATCCATAATAAAGACCGATCCTGATCTCAATGCCGAACTTGAAAAAATTAAAAACCTGGAAGGTTTTGAAAATTTTTCAAAAACTCAATCTGGAAAAATTTTCAAAGACAGAATACTAAAGCCTATGGTCATAGGTACTTAATAAAGGAAATCTTTTTTACCATCACTAAATTTCTCATTAATCTTATATAATAATTTATATCTGCCAATTCCCCTCATAAATCGGTCAGAATAAGTGTATGCTTCAGGAGCAGGAAATCCATATTTATAACAATAATGTTACAAAATGTATTACTTCATATACTATAGGTTTTTTTTCGTCGTTAATTATTTGATAATGCTTAAGTTTTAATGTAAATGTTTTCATTAAAATACTTTTTATTAATCGTTATCGACAATTTTTAGATGATCTAAACTTAAAACCTTTGTATGAAATTTAGTGCTACCCAATGTAAACTATGGTTGTCGTATTATGCACCATCCTTGTTTTTTTTGCATGTCCTATTCATTATTCCTTGCGCTTCGGCAGCGCAGCAAAAAACGATCCTTGGTAAAGTGATGGATGCGGTGACAAAGACACCTTTACTCGGGGTTACGATAAAGCTTGACGATAAAAATGGTACGACCGTAACGACAGATAAACAAGGTGGTTTTGTATTAGACAATAGGGCAATAGGACAATCGCTTACTTTTTCATTTTTGGGTTATTCCAGTCAGACGATAAAAATAGATACGCGTACAAGTTATACAATATCTTTAGCACCAGCTTCCAATGTGATCGAAGAAACGGTTGTGGTGGGATACGGCCGTCAGAAAAAGCGAAATCTAACCGGCGCTATTGTTTCTGTAGGTGCTGCTGAAATTGAGAAAACAACGTTGCAGGATCCGATTTCCATTTTACAGGGACGGGCAGCCGGCGTGCAGGTATCGTCCAATTCGGGAGCACCAGGTGGAGAAATGAGTATCCGTGTTCGGGGAAGTTCTTCGCTGAATTCTGGTAATAATCCGCTTTTTGTTGTGGATGGTATCCCGTTAGAATCCAATTCTATTTCTTCTTTAAATGGTA
>Ga0160467_100937_pt1 | contig 16927 bp, 13 predicted proteins | sample HID1972I_E11MG_FD_108221 | JGI IMG/M metagenome (GOLD analysis project Ga0160467, IMG submission 108221) | Enriched pill bug-associated microbial communities from UW Madison campus, WI, USA - HID1972I_E11 MG | ecosystem: Host-associated > Arthropoda: Insects > Digestive system > Unclassified ...
CTGCCCTCAGTTAGATGGGATAATGCCCCTATACAGAATGGCGACCTACAAAAATTACCCATATCTGTGCGTGGACTCAGTACGATAAATGGTAACCTGGATCCTTTAGTGGTACTGGACGGATTTATCTATGAAGGAAATATTGCTAACATAGATCCTAACAGCATCGCATCGGTGTCTGTACTCAAAGATGCTGCTGCGGCAGCGATATGGGGAGCCAGGGCTGGTAATGGTGTGATTGTCATTACTTCTAAAAAAGGATCATTTTCCGCTGCGCAGCTCTCAAAGATATCTTTTAACAGTACGCTGATTTTTTCTAAAAAGACAGACCTCAATAAGTTTTATCAACTATCTAATAAGGATTATTTTGATATGGAAAAATATATCTATGACAGAGGATATTATAAAAACTATCCATTATTGATGCCTTATCAAGCTTTGACTCCTGTGATCGATATTTTTGAAAGACGTAGTAAGGGAACGATATCAGCAACAGATTCTACTCGGTTAATAGATGGTATTTTGCTTCAAAATGGTAGAAAGAACTATACTTCCGCTTTTTATAATGTGCCTTTGACGCAGCAATATGGACTGAATGTATTAGGAGGGAACTTAACACAACGATATTCTTTGTCTGTAGGTTATACCGACACGCGAACAGAACTTGATGCTAGGTCAAAAAAGATTAACATGCAGTTGTCTAATAGTTTTCAGTTGTTGCAGCGGCTTCAGCTAGATCTCAGCATATTATATACCAATCAAAAGGATAGCGAGGGCAGACCTTCTTATACATCATTGACTCACGGCGGAACAGCTGTACCCTATATGCAGTTCTTAGATAAGGATTCCAATGAGATTCCTTTTGAACGAGATTTTCGCCAAAATTATTTAACGCAAAATTTTTCCAAAGGCTACCTTGACTGGGACTATTTGCCGCTATCTGAATATAAGCATGCAAATATAAATGGCCAACTAAATGAATGGTATGGTACTGCAAATATACGGTACAAACTTTTTTCATTTGCAAATATCAATTTAGGAGCGCAGTTACAAAATCAAAGGGTTGATAATGTTGGATTAAACACATTAGATAGTTACGAAACGAGAAGTTATATCAATCAATTTCTAGAATATAATCCTATAGACGATGCTGTCAAATATAATGTTCCATTGGGAGGGATTCGGAAATCTAATACCGAAGTAAGCAGTTCTTATACATTTAGAGGTCAGTTAGATGTCAATAAAAAATGGCAAAGGCATCTAATTAATGGTGTCCTGGGCGCAGAAGCGCGAGAAAATAAAATTAGTGGTGAGAGTATGACAGCTTATGGTTTTACAGAGCGCCCTTTATCATCTGTACCGGTGGACTATACTGCTGTCTTTTTTACAAAGCCCAACTTTGGCATCCGGCCGATAGCAGGCGCCCCTGATTTTAGGAAATTGAATAATCGATTTGTATCGATCTATGCAAATTTTAACTACGTTCTAGATGAAAAATATGCTTTTTCTGGGAGTTTCAGAAAAGACGGAGCTAATATATTTGGCGTGTCAAGCAATGATAAATGGTCTCCTTTATGGTCAGTTGGATCTTTTTGGGAAATCGGAAAGGAAGATTTTATTCAAAAAGAATGGTTAGACATGTTGAAATTCAGAATTACTTATGGTTATAGTGGAAATGTTGATCTTCGAAAAACACCGGATCCAATTGCCTATATCGGTTCTGCAAATTATACTAACCTTCCCATGTTGCAGATCAATAATCTCAATGATCCTTCCTTGCGCTGGGAAAAAATAAGAACAATTAATTTTGCAGTGGATTTTGCAATTCTAAAAAATAGGTTTTTTGGCAGTTTTGATTATTATTTCAAAAAAGGAAAGGACTTATACGGAATGAGTGATTATGATTACACTACTTGGGGATTTCAGGGCAATATCACAAAGAATGTTGCAAGTATGGAAGGGCAAGGGTATGATTTAAATTTAAATAGTAAAAATATCCAGGGGCGGTTCAATTGGACGACAAGGCTTGTTCTCAGTAGAAATAACAGTAAAACATCAGATTATTACAATGCTTTAAATAATAGTGTTTCTCAGTTTCAAGGAAATGGTTATACCATTCAGCCTGTTGTAGGTAGGCCACTATATGGATTATCTGCTTTTAAGTGGATGGGACTGTCCGAGGCAGGAGAGCCCCAAGGCCTTTTAAACGGTCAGGTAAGTACCGATTATGCTGCAATTATCAAAGATATCAATCAAAAAGGTGATGATAGTGATGCTATTTATTTTGTTGGAGCTTCGAAACCGCAAGTATTTGGAAACTTGATTAATTCATTTGGATGGAGAAATATCGGTATCTCTTTTAATATAAGCTATCGCGGTGACTACTATTTTAGAAAACCGGTAACAACTTATCACAGTCTTTTTAGGTTTGGAAGTGCTTATCCGGATTATGAACATAGATGGAAGTCTGGTGGCGATGAAAAGAAGACCAATACCCCTGTTATGAAATATCCTCAAGAATCACCATTGTCGGATAGCTTTTATGCAACAGCAGATATTAATGTACTGCGGGCTGATCATTTAAGACTGGAATATATTAACATCGACTGGTCTGAAAATTTTAGAATAAAAAATAAAGATATGCAACTAAAAATATATGCCAATTTAAACAACCTAGGTTTATTGTGGACTGCAAATAAAGAACATATAGACCCAGAATTTCCATATAGAATGACTCCTCCAAAAATGTTTTCAATTGGTGTTAAACTCGATTACTAATTATAGATCATGAAAAATCAATTTTATTACTTTAGGATTGGCTTGGTCATTACCACGTTAATCTCGCTATGTTCATGCGAAAAATATTTGAGTGTGCAGTCGAATGATCAAATGAAGATTGTGACATCTTTGAATGATATGCAAATGTTATTGGATGATACCAGAATTATGAATATGTCGCTTTCTTCTTTTGCAGAAGCATCCGCCGATGATTATTTTATTGATGATATAACTTACAAAACTTATACAGACACCGATCAGAAAACATACGTGTGGGATAATTATAATTACTATTATAAAAATGATTGGGCTTATGCTTATAATGTAGTCTATAATTGTAATTTGGTTCTCCAAAAATTAAATGAGGTAGATCAAAATCAGAAAATTACCAAATTATTTGATGCAGTAAAGGGTACTGCTGTATTCTTTCGCGGCAATCAATATCTGAATCTGTTGTGGACATATGCCAAAGCATATGATCTGAATAATGCTAAAAATGAACTTGGTATTGTGCTCAGGTCAAATAGTGATTTTAATATACTTTCTAAAAGAAGTACAGTTGAAGCAAGTTACCAAGCCGTAATTTCAGATCTTCGTCAAGCAGAGAGATTATTACCTGATCAAAGTAACGTTAAAACGAGACCAGATAAGCTGGCGGTGTGGGGAGCATTAGCTAGGACATATCTATCTATGGGGAGATATGACTCTGCATATTATTATTCAGACCGATTATTAGCTGTAAATAATAATTTAATGGACTTTAACAACAATGAAGATATTCAGCCTGATAATCAATATCCATTTAAATTGTTTAACAAAGAAACGATTTCTTATTTCGAACTGACCCCCAGTATACTGACAAGCCCTGGAAATATAATGGTGGATACGGCTTTGTTTAGTAAATATGATGACAATGATCTTCGTAAAACATACTATTTTAAAATTTCAAAAAATGGGTATGCTTCATTTTATGGTAATTATTCGGGTAGCTATGCTTTGTTTGGAGGGATAAGCACTGCTGAAATGTATTTAACAAGAGCAGAATGCACTGCAAGAATGGGAAATATAAGCAGTGCAATTCTAGAGACCAATAGATTTTTACAGAAAAGATATAAGCTTAATACATACAAACCATTTGAATCAAATAAAAAAGAGGATGTATTGGATTGGATTTTAATGGAACGTCGAAAAGAACTTTTGATGCGCGGTCTTAGGTGGATGGATATCAAAAGATTAAATGTTGAGGCCAGGGATATCAGTTTAAAACGGATTATCAATGGTCAAATATATCTGTTAAAGGCCAATTCCGAACGTTACGCTTTACCGTTGCCAAACGATATAATTAGACAAACAGGGATAGAACAAAATAGACGATAAAATATGCTAAAAGAATACCCCTAGTAAATAATTTTACTAGGGGTATTTTTTGATATTGTTTGTTCGAGTTTCCTAAACTATATAGGGAATTGCTAAGTTGCAGTTCTTGTTTTGGATCAGTTTCTATTAACAGGGTTGAAAGGAGTGGTACTCGAACCTCCAGTTTTTGTTGGAATGTAATTGCCTGATGATGTCAGTGATGATCCTAAAGTGATTCGCGATGGATTTAAAGCTGTACCGCTTGAATTTAAATCTGTATGATCCACAGGGATATTACATGATTTTTGATTTGCGCCATCACATGCTTGACCATTTGGCGAAGTAGTCCACATCGATTCATCTTCGACCTGAGATTGAATAGCGGGATTACCTTGAAATTGAACTGTCACAGGAATTAATGATTTTCCTGATGTCATATTACTCGCTTTAAAAGCTGAGAAACCTCCGATTGTTCCAATTGCCAATAAGGCCATTGCGTTTGTTTTTATAAAGTTTTTTATGTTCATTTTTCAGGTTTTTATTTCACGTGGTGGAAAAAAAACACGGTAAAAAAAAGTTATGTTTAAAAATTGTAATTCATAATTGTTGCCTCTGTCACTACCTAGGTATGATTTTGGCGGTTTTAATTGGTGTCAAAATACTTTAAATTGATACACCGGACTACTGGGGAAGGTGTTCATTTTCTGAGCCATCACAAATGCATTTGTTTTAACCCCGAATGGTTTGCTTTGTACTGTACCAATTGAGATCAGGACTAGATACATGAGAAACAACCGCACGCTTTTGCTGTACCCCTCGCTATCACCTGGGGATAATAAAGCAGGACGAAGTAGCCATAGTCCCAATGTAGATATGCTCAATAATAATATATTCACAACCAGATGCCACTCCCAGGACATTTCATTAAATATTGACGAACAGGTACATGGGCGCTTTTCATAAACTCCAGCTACACCAAGACCTATAAAGACAGTAAAGGCAGAGAGGAGTAGGATAGAACCGCAATAACCTAACCGTTGCAGTTTATTGCCTCGAAAAGCCAGTAGGATACCGGTGAAGATTTCTATCAGTGGTACCAGCCAGAACAAGATATCAATAGACCAGTCGGGCAGTGGTTGCTGTTGCAGGGAAATCCGGAAGTTCTGCCAGCTCCATGCTTTCTCCAAACCGACAAACAACCAGAAGATGATCAGTAAAATACTGATGCTCGTACCGATGATATTTTTTACCTTGTTGTTCATGTTTCCTTAATCTTATTTTCGCTTAACAGATTCCTTGTTTGTGATTTGGCGCGGTATTATTTTCTATATAATACCACTGTGGCGGTTTCAGTAAATCCACAACTGCTTCCCGCATATCGTGAGCTTGATTTTTTAATACCTCTTGTGAGAATCGTTTGATACTAACCGTTGAAGTAACCAAATATATCAGTGCAATGGCTACAATTATGTATGGGTTATATCGTTTGATTAGAATTTTCATTACTACTTTGTTTTTGTTTGCATCTTTATTCAAAGGTAGTGCGTACTGAAAAATTCCATTTCGGCGATTGACATATTCTGATTTCGGAGTTTTTTCAGTGAAGGTTAGTTGATTAGAGGGTTAGAAAGTTAGAGGAGCTAGGAGGTGAAAAGGTTATTTGGTTAGAAATGACAGTCACTTGATCACTTCGTTACTGATTAAGAGGTTAGAGGGTTAGTCGGTTAGTTCATAGTAGTTAGATTGTTAGTGTTGGATTTGGTTAAAATCAAATATGGAGTTGTCCTTAAAATAGGGTGGTTTTTAAGGTGAGATTGTGGTTCTTACGTTTTTTATAAGTATGATAAGCTGTTGCGCGAATAATTAAAAATATTTATCTTTCGTTAATTAATAACCAATCTATAAAATCAATGAGAAATTATTTAGCCTTAATAATCTTGTTTTTGTTTGCTCTACGAGCTTCTGCGCAAACTGATCTAGCAAAAGAATTGAAAATAGTAAAAGGCCAACTTCAAGAACAGATGCAGCGGAATGACTATTTAAAAGATGCATTAGCGCTGAGGGAGGGTGCGCAAGAACTAACTGCCGATGATATTACCATTAAACTTACCCGCGTGTACATGAAGGAGAGTAATGTATGTGTCGAGGGCTTAGTAAAATATATTGGCGATGGCGATCAGGTGATCCAGTTTTCAGATCAAGACCTTGTCGATCCAAAGGGTAATCTATACAAAAGCTATAACGCTGGTCCACTAAATGAACCGACAGGAACGTTGCATATTGCTCATGCTGTGAAAGATATTAATTATGGTTTCATTGTTATATTTGATGAGATAAAAGAAAAAGTACCTGATATCAGCTTATTAAGTTTAAGGCTGAGCGGTAGAGGTGCCAGCGGAATACCTTTTAACTTTAAAAGTGTACCCGTTAAGTGGTAGCTCACTTTTAAAAGATGCATGAGAGCCAATTATTGATCATAATTGGCTCTTTTGCTTACTTTATTTTTTTTGTGCCAATATTTGTTGCTGATAAGCGCTCGGTCGCATACCTGTTTCCTTTAAGAAAAAATCGGAAAAGCTGCTCACCTCGCTATAGCCACAATAAGTGGCTGTTTCACTTACAGTATATAGGGCTAACTTTTCTTTTGCTTTTATAACAATAAGTTCGTGCAGGTACTGTTGCAAAGTCAGGCCAAAATACTGTTTGTGTACAGCAATGAGCCGTTTGTGCCCGACACCGAATTGGCCCGACAATCCACTTAGTGAAAGATTGCTGAATTCGTGATTAACAAGATCTTTTATAGCACTGCGTATACGTCTAGCAAGATCTTCATTAGGATCGGTATAGAGGTATGTGCTAAATTGCTTTTGCTTGGCAATTTCAAAAAGGATGTATAGCATACCTATGATGTGTGCCTCATGATCTGGGTGGTAATGGAAGAATATGTCCTCTAATCTTTGAAGTTGAAACCGGGTCATCTCCTTAATTGGCCAAACTGGTGTTTGATATAATTTCTTTTTATCCCGCAGTCGTGCTGTTTTAAACTCATGAAGAAAACTATGTGATGGAAAGATGTTCGCCCGAATAAAACCTACATCAATTAATAAACCATAGACAAGATAATGACCGTACTGAAGGTGGACGGAAAATTTTCCTTTTGGTACATAGGCGTACGTGCCATGTCCACCTGGTAGCTGAATATGATCTTCGCTCTTGTTGTTTTTGATAATAATTTGACTAGGGGATTTGAAAGCATAAAGCAGATGAAAATCTGATTTTTCTGTTTTAAGTGGCAAGATACAGTCTGCTTCAGCATATGCTTCAATGCGGTAAAGGAGTACTGAATGATAGTCCAGATACATGTCCACAAGCTGGAGACTTTCGGTTTGGTGTTTAACTGTAGTAGCATCAGGATGCTGTGGCAGAAAGTTGTGCATTGGTCCACTGAACTTTGCAACTTCGGGTATAGGAAAGTGATAGGTTTTGATCATTGATTAGGTGGTTAGTTGGTTAGATAGCTAGTTAGTAGGTTAGATAGTTAGATAGGTAAAAGTTAGATGGTTAAAGAGTTAAAAAGTTAGAGGATTAGTAGGTTAGAGAGTTAGATTACTTCGTACCTCCTTTCGTTGTATTGATTGTCTCTGTCGCGATGGGCACCTGCAGCTTTGGCTTGGAGGGTTCAAGAGGTTTTATATTTGGCTTGGCGATATTCAATAAGGGATGGTCCCAGGCACAGAGGTTGTACCAGATCATCAATAAGGCAAAATGGAGCAAACACATACTCAGGGCTATGCCGATATGCATCAGGATGATGCCATTGATAATCAAGGGTCGAATGTTTTTTTTGATCCATACCAGTGGATAGCAGAGTTCCAGCAGTATGGTGATGATGCCTAAAAGTACCCAAAGATGTTCGTAACGATAAGCCGATAATGGTACCGAAAAGTAGCTGGCACCAATAGGTTGGTGGATCGCTTTCCAGACTGCTTCGCCATTCCACCAGGTTTCGCCAAAGGCTTTACCGAGTCCTGCAAAGAAATAAACAACGGTGAGCTGTAAACGGAAAAATGTGGTGCCAAGGTTTGTCAACCCTAGACTTTTTAGTTGTAATGCTTGCCGGCCTCCAAACAGTAAACTGAAAAATAAACCTGTCTGCGCGAGATAGTCGACCCCGTAATTCCACACACTATTAGCAACGAAAAAGCTGTAATGTAAGATGAAAAGGCTGAGTGTAGGAAGAAATGTGTACGAATGAAAACACATGAATAATCCACTCAGGATGTATAATGATGCAAATACATAGATCAGATCGGTGTTGATGTTGAACATAGACCAGGGTAATTGATATTGCTGTATATGACTGGCTGATAAGAGATGATGCGAATAGAGCAATTCCAAATCTGGCCATAGCTGTATCATCTCGAGACTTAATAAAAGTCCGATCCCTTTGGGCAACAGGTACATGCCCCATAGAACCAAACCATCAGAGGTGCGTTGTACTGGTTGTGCTTGCATACTGATAAAGCGAAACGTAAACGGTTTTTTGATGATGATCTGATCGAAGTGCTTCTAAAGTTGGCGTGAGATTGGTTATTAGCGTGCTCACAATGCTATCTGAGGGGTATTGTCTTATAAGTTCTTCGGTAGCTAGCTGTACGGCAAGGCGTACACTTTCTTTCGCTTCTTCTTGACCTTTTTCTAAAAATATCGTACTCATATCGAGAAAACTTTGATAACGAATCCGCCCGGTTTCAGTACGGATGCCGGGCGAATTATAATAACTGTTGACCTTATTGGACTGGCAATGGAAATGTATCTGGTAGCTATTGCCTACAGATGGGCTGTAAAATGCATATCCGCCGTGAATACCTGTATAGGAAGCGTAAAGACCTAAAAAGTGCGCATCTATCAGTTTACTAAATAGGACATGCAGATATGTGAATTCTTTTGACTTTGGAAGATGCTTATACAGATGCCCAAAATTGGTGTCAGCGACGATACTGAAGTGAATAGCACATAGGCTATACAGTAACCTTCGGGTCCAACGTTGTTTCATAGGGTTTTGATGAAAATCTTATTGATTTACTTAATGTTTTTAGGTTTATCAGCGATGGTGAAAATTTTGGTTTTGAGTCCATCTTTTATCGGCTCGTCCAATGTCGATAGTGCTACAGTTACGATAGGATCGGCTTTCGCAGGTGTCTTTTCTTTTTTTGTCAAGTGAACTATACTGATCACTAAAGCAGTGGCTGCCATGATCGTCAGGTTTTTGTTGTATTTCATCTTCTAGAATATTGATTTGTCGGAGACCAATATCCCTAATTTCATCTATCAATTAAATAGTAACTATTTATATACTATGTTATACTATTTTTCATTGTTTAAATATTTTTTATTACATTACGGGTTAATAATTATATTTCCAGTTATATTACACTTATTTTATGAGTCTACACCGCGTTATTATTATTGATGATGAGTATTTGGTGCGTTGCGCAATTGAAGATAAATTGATTGAAACGGGATTATTTGAAATCACTGGTTCGTTTGATAGTGTATCACAGGCGCATAAGTTTTTAAGAACACAAAACCGCCTGTTAGATTTCATTTTCTGTGACATCGAGATGCCTGATGTCACGGGTTTAGAGGCAGCAACGCTATTAAAGTCGTACTGCTTTTATTTTGTCTGCTGCACAGGACATCAAAAATATACAGCGGAGGCATGGAAGCATTTGGTGGATGCCTTTTTGGTAAAACCGATCGCAGATGATCTGCTCCTGGCATTGGTGGATAAATATCGTCGTATGATGCGAAAGGCGGGTAAACCTAAATTGGACTATCTCATGATGGATCAATTGCCGGAAAATAATCAGCAGGAAATGGGTAAGCGGGTGCGTAGCTTCATCAAGATCATGATCGATGATGTGAGGTACTTACAGAAATCGGGTAATTATCTGTATGCCTATGGTCAAAATGAAAAGGGTCTACTGGTTAAAATAGCAAGAACGGCGAGTACCGTTAAGGATTTTAAAGAAAAATATTGGTTTTTAGATAATCTGATCTGTATCAATCAATCTGAGATCGTCAATATGGACCATGTAAAACATTATGTAAACGAGAAACTGACTGTTGGCAATGAGATCCTTGTAGTCTATAATCTGGGAAAGAAGGACGTCGCTTCCTTTTTTGCAAAGCATGACCCTAATTATTAGTCTGTTAGTTTGGGAATGCATAGACAGCGAAGAACATATCTTATGGCGGAAGCCTTGCTTTCGGGGTTTTCCGTTATATTTTTAGCGATCTATTTTTTTTTGGTTGTGCCCGATTATTTCAATGGTACGTTGGATTTTGTTTTTTTATGCCTCACGTATTTTTCGCTCTATTTTGGTTCACGCTATATTCTTTTACCATTCATATATAAACTTTGCCGACCTCATATCGTTTTCTTGGCTATCGGTTTTTTAGTGCTCTATCTGCTGATTCTTATCTTTGTATTAGGTGGGAGCTGGTTATGGGGTGGATTGGAATGGTCTGAAGATGAATGGGATATTGAAAACTTCTGGCATGTATTTGTGATTTTCCTCTTGCCCTGCATTGTTGGGCTATGTATGTATATCTGGAAAGTTGGATACAGAGACTGGAAGTTGCTGCAAGAATCGACGATGCTGTATGATCTGCTACTGAAAGCGTATTCATTATTGAAAGTGCAGTTGCTACAGCAAGAGCTATCGCCACATTTTCTCAATAATACGTTGACCATCATCCAGCCACTGGTCCGCCGTGATCCTCACACTGCCATACGTGCCATAGAACTATGTAATCGGATTTTTAGGTTTTATATGATGCATCACGGTAAAAAACTGATCGCCTGTCAAGATGAACTGGATCAGGTGGAACTGATCCGCCAGATTTATGAACTGCGAAAAGGAAAACCTATATCTCTGCAGATAAGGAGTGATGTGGCTTCTGTTTCTTCCATTTTGGTACCACCCATGCTCTTGATCAATCTGGTTGAAAATGCTTTTCAATATGGTGACTTAGATAATCAGGATTTTCCTGTTTGCATTACGGTTGGATTAAAAGACGAAACTACTGTTATGCTGGAAGTGATAAATGGTCTTTCTCAGACACGCAGGGTCTCAACGGGTACAGGTACCTCTCAGCTGCGAACTAAAGATCTTCTAAAGCTATTGGACCCACAGTCGGGTGTGATGGAAATAGAGATATCTGCCAAGATCTATCTGGTGCGTATAGCGTTTGATATGGATGTAGCCAGTAATCATTAACTACTACTATGGTAGTAGTTGGTTAGACGATAGTATTAAAATTGTTTGTATTTAGTAATTAGAGAAGATAGACTTGTCCATTACTTCTTTACTCGTCACGGTGTTACTCATCACTTCGTCAAAATTTAGTTGGTTTTTAATTATTATTTTAAATGTAATTATAAACTTTACCATCCCGTTGGGATATTTCCATTGTTTTTAGGGGCTTGGAGGACCTTTGAACTTTTTTTGCTTTCTAGGTCTAAGAAATTGCCCTACCTGTGCGCTGATGGTCTTAACTCAATAGACCATGAATTAGGTATCTTGTTACATACACTTATTGATAAAATATCAAAACATACATGGAAAACAGATCCTACAGTTAAGCATTATTGATTATGATAACTGTAATAATGGGTCTTTTCTTTTAATTATGCTTTTCTGAAATTATCCTAGTGATATGATTTTTTTTTGACTCTTGCATTTTATTACGTACTTTCAAGTAAGAATTACACACTAAACTAAAAATACACTAAAGTAGCATAGCAAACCAATTTGATTTCGAGTAATTTATGTTTAAAACATAAAAACGATTTTGCTAAATTAAAATGTCATTTTTTTCGTTTTTTTATTTTCGTGAATCTGTAAATTGGGGCGGTTAATCTGATATTATATTCATTCAAAACGCACCTCCATACCAATGTAATAATTTTGAAATATTAATTATAAATCGAACGATTGTGTCAATTTGCTAAATCGTTTTACTAATTCAATAACTAGATATATGACCAAAGTAGATTTAAAAACAATGGCGCATTTGAAAGGAAAATCCAAGCTGTTTTTCTCGCTTATTGTCCTGGCTTCTACCATCAAGCAAGCCCAGGCTAATTCTAAAACTGTTTTTGAGAACAGTTTATTTAAGGAATCAATTACAAACCAACAGCAGCTTCAAGGTAAAGTAGTTGATAGTGACGGTAAGCCAGTTGCAGGAGTTACAATTGCTGTAAAGGGGACTTCAAAAAGTACCCAGTCAGACGCATCGGGTAATTTCTCCTTGGAGGCTAAGTCTGGAGAGGTGCTGGTTGCGACTTCCATCGGCTTTAAAGCGAAAGAAGTCACTGTTACAGGTTCCAATGTTTCCATCCGAATGGAAGCAGAGCAAAGTCAATTGGATGAAGTGGTTGTTGTCGGTTATGGTACGCAAAAATTGAAAGAAGTAACATCATCCGTCGCACACGTCAGCGCAGATCAATTTCGCCAAAGCGGGGCAAGAAATCCCCTGGATTTGATACAGGGTAAGGTAGCTGGTCTACAAGTTTCCAGGAGTGGATCTAATCCCAATTCTGGAGTAGCGACCCAGTTGCGCGGTGCGATTTCTGTTACGGGTAGTGCGAGTCCCTTATTTGTTATTGATGGAATACCGGGGGGTAATCCCGATCTGCTGCAACAGGATGATATTGAATCTGTCGATGTCTTAAAAGACGGGTCTGGTGCTGCAATTTACGGAACAAGTGCAAATGCAGGCGTCATACTTATTACGACAAAAAGAGGAAAGCCTGGCAAGGCTAAATTTAATTATTCCAATTATCTCCGAAAAGAGTATGTCTATAATAGGCCTGATTTTTTAACTCCCCAAGAGTTTAGGGACAAGATCGCATCGGGGGAGATAAAACAACCGGATTTCGGACATTCAACAGATTTTTTTGATGATTTAATCAACAAGGATAACTTTTCACAAAATCATAATCTGTCCATGTCCGGTGGAAATGAGTCAACGACCTATCGTGGTAGTGTCAATTTTCGAAATCTGGAAGGTATTGCAAAAGAAAATTCAAGAAAGGAATATACAGTTAGGACCAGTATAAACCAAAAGGGATTTAACGACCGATTGAACGTTTTGCTCAATATGGCTACCAATACCAATAATGCCAACTTGCTGGGCGGTGGTGGATGGGAAAGTGAAGTTACCAAAAACCCGACACTTTCAAATTTTAATGACGATGGATCTTATCGTTATGACCGGACAAGTACAAACGAATTTGCACGATTGTTTACCGAAACGAGCTATCGGAAACAACAAACGTCGTCGTTGGATGGAAAAGCAGATCTTGATATTATGGAGGGACTAAAAGCGAGTGTTTTTGGTTCGGTGCAACGTAATTCTTATATCGACGGTGCCTACCGTGCTTTAGACAGTGAGGCGTCATTAGAAGATCAAGATTATCCCGGTGGTGGATATGCTTCCAAATCCAATTTGCTGAATGAGCGGTATGCTTTTGAACCCACATTACACTATACTACAAAAATTGCAGATAAGCATGGATTGACAGCATTGGCCGGGTACAGTTATCGCTATGAAAAGGCGGAAGGGCAAAGTGCTGATAATAGGGGTTTTATAAACGATAATTTTCATGAGGATAATCTATCGGAGGGACAGGCACTCAGGGATGGCCGTGCCAATATGGACAGTTATAAGAATGACAATACGCTGATCGCTTTTTTTGGAAGGATAAACTATACTTTCTCAGATAAATACATGGCTCAGTTTATTCTCAGACGTGAAGGATCATCCAAATTCGGGGCGAATAACAAATGGGGAAGCTTTCCTGCAGTCTCTGTTGGGTGGAATATCAGCAATGAAGATTTTATGAAGGATGTGGATTTTATCAATAACTTGAAATTGCGCGCCGGATATGGTGAAACCGGAAATACGGGTTTTGCCAATAACGCATCTCGGCTGACTTTGGGCGGTGGCGGAAAATATTTGTTCCCGGATGAAACCTATCGGGAAACTTATGGACCCGATCGCAACCCAAACCCGAATCTAAGATGGGAAACAAAAAAAGAGACGAATATCGGAGTTGACTTTACGATGTTTAACAATAAACTTTCAGGGTCTATTGATGTATTTCAACGAAAAACAGTCGATCTTTTAGATACTTATACCACCCCGCAGCCGCCATATATTAGAAATAATATATATTCAAATGTAGGTACGCTTTCCTCAAAAGGGATTGAATTGGCATTGAGCTATCGCGCCATTGATCACGATAATTTTAAATGGAACATGGATTTTACGGCAAGTACATTGAAAAATGTATTGGATTCTTATTCCAATGATGTGTTTACCGTGAAATATAAAACATTCGGATCTATTGGTGGTGCTGGAGCTTTGGGTGACGCTTTTACGACTTACGAGGGGCAGCGTGTTGGCCAATTTTTTGGAAAACGATTTGCAGGCTTTGACGACGACGGAAAATGGTTGTTCTATAATCGAGATGGTGAGGCTGTAAGAAACGATGAGATCAATAATTCAAGAGATGATTTAAATTCTTCTGACTTGGCGGTATTAGGAAATGCTGTACCCAAATATTATGTTTCCTGGACAAATAACTTCTCGTACAAAAATTTTGATCTGCGCATTTTTATGCGGGGAAAATTTGATTATGACATATTGAATACGACAGCACTCTCGTATGGGAATAAGGTATGGTCAGGAAACCTGTTGCGTGATGCCTTCACTAAATATAAAGATATAGACGACACGTACATGTATTCTGATTATTATCTGGAAAGTGGAAGTCATCTGAAAATCGATGAAGTAACAGTGGGGTACCGGTTTAAATTAAAGAATGAAAGCTGGATAAATAACTTACGCGCTTACTTGACCGTTCAGAATCTGGCGACCATAACCGGATATTCGGGCAATGATCCTGATTTTGTTTTGGATGCGGGATTAGGGAATGAAGTTAATGGACAAAGTTTAGGTATTGATAGTAGAGGTCCTTACCCGAATACAAGGTCGTTTTTGTTTGGTTTAAATTTTAGTTTTTAAGTGCTATGAAAAATATTGTTAAGATTTTAATGCTGGCATGTTTGGTGAATTCGTCAAGCTGTACAAAATTGGATGAAAATGCTTATGATGTAATTGTCGCGGATGATTTTTATAAAAATAAAAATGAAGTTATATCTGCTGTACTGCGGCCTTATACCCATGCCAATGCGTGGATATCGCCATCTGGACAGGATGGATGGTGGCGTCCTGCCGAATTATCTGCCGATCAATTGGCCTGGCCAACCAAAGGGCGTCACGGAGAGGACGGTGGAAAATGGAAGCGACTGCATTATCATACCTGGACAGTCGACGAAGGTGGATTAAATAATGCATGGGTATTAATGTATTGGGGGGTAGGATTATGCAACAGTCCGATCGATATTCTTGAAAAATCCGATGTTTCCACCATGGGAATTGCCGAAGAGGAGAAGAAGCAATATATTGCCGAGCTTAAGCTTTTACGGGCACTGCACTATTTAAAGTTAATGGATTTATTTGGAAATATACCCATTACAACCAAAGCACCGAGTTCGGCAGAGGAGCCTTTACCGGCCCCTTCTTCTACTAAGGAAGTATTTGAATTTATTGAAAAGGAAATTTTAGAGAATATTGGTGCTGCACCAAAATTGTCGAAAAGTATGCTTGGACGTGTTTCTCAAGCTGCTGGTTACGCCATGTTGGTCGAGCTGTATCTAAATGCTGAAAAGTGGTATGGACAACCACGATGGGATGATTGTATCGCTGCAGCTGATAAACTGATAGCAGGTGCAGCAGGCGGATTGAATGGTGCCATGGCGCTGGATCCGAACATACAAGATTCGTATGTGCCGACAAATGATATGTCCAAAGAAACCCTGTTTTCTATTGCATACGATTATCAAAAGGCCGATTTTGAGCCTGGTTTCCCAAGTGAATTTTATCACTTTTTGCAGAGCGAGATTTACGGTGGCGGAAGAAATGGTAATAATGGTATTGTCGTCATTCCAGGGGTTTTTGGTCAGTACAACGAAAAGGATCTGCGGAAAAAGGAGTGGTTTTTCAGTGGTCCAATGGTTAAGTTTGCCGACGGTAAAATTGTTGAAGGATCGGAAGAATATAAGGGCGAACAGCTTGTCTTTGTTGACGCTATTCGACGAGCAAAGTCTGGAGGGACGTCATCAACCATGAGCGATGGTGAGGAAAACAGTGGAATTCGATTCAATAAATATAAACTCGGTAATTCGATTGATGGAACTGTCGACGGCGTTAAAATCCCTGTCAATGATCAGTACAACAATACGGACTGGAACGTTTATCGTTTGAGCTGGATTTATTTCGCGAAAGCAGAAGCGTTGATGCGTAAAAATGGCGGTGTTGCTTCTCAAGATGCGGTCGATCTGATCAATGCTTGCAAAAAACGGGCATTTTCTGATCCAGATTGGACTAAGGAACAATATACGACAGCAACATTGACACTGGAAGAGCTCCTAGCTGAACGTGGACGTGAGTTTATTTTCGAAGGCTTCAGAAGGAGAGATTTAGTTCGTTTTGGCAAATTTCATTCAGCAAATTGGTGGGATCATAAACCGACAGCTGAGACCAAGATAATATTTCCGATCCCTCAACAACAGATAACGATGAACCCGAATCTAAAACAAAACCCGGGTTATTAATGAATAAAAGTATAGTGGCTATCTTTTTGAGTCTATTGTGC
>Ga0160467_100940_pt1 | contig 16895 bp, 13 predicted proteins | sample HID1972I_E11MG_FD_108221 | JGI IMG/M metagenome (GOLD analysis project Ga0160467, IMG submission 108221) | Enriched pill bug-associated microbial communities from UW Madison campus, WI, USA - HID1972I_E11 MG | ecosystem: Host-associated > Arthropoda: Insects > Digestive system > Unclassified ...
AGTAATTTTTTTCTTGAAAAAACAAAAAGGCGAGCAGTTGAACTGTAAAACCAGTACTACCATTGTTGAACAATCAGGTGATTATATGGTAGCAAAAGTAACCCAGCAATTTGAAGGTTTTACTAAGACCGATTTAATCACCTTGGTCAATGATGGAGGCAACTGGAAAGTATCCCAATCCATCAACACGTATAAGTAAGTTAAATTCATATGTTTAGTCAAAGCCACGTCGTGAGATGTGGCTTTGTTTGTTTTTATCTAAAAAAAGCATAAAGCTCGTTAAATGTTGATTAATTTTAAATATTTAGAGAAATAAAAATGGAAGTTAAATTTAAAATTGAAACATTAGGGTATATTGTTGCTGAGTTTTTATCAGATACAAAGCGATTAAAAATAGGTCATAGTTCAAATTATGGAGATAAATTTCAGGAGTTACTTAACAAGTTTTTTTTCATATATGAAATAGTAAAAGAAAATGATAGTATCTATTTTCCGTATTCTACCGATGTACTTTGGCAGGACGATTTTGTGAATTATAAATGGAATATAAGCATGCATTCACTTGATTACTGCATCAATATCAAAATTTATGAATTATCACCTTCTAATTCGGAGTATAAAGAGGAGCTACTCAATATAAACATTAAAACAGAGGAGTTATTTGATTGTATTTATTTGTCATTAGAGGAAGCTCTGACTGATTTTGGATTGGTTGGATATAAGAAAAAATGGGAAGCAGGTAATTTCCCCATATATGAATATATAATGTTAAAGGCGGCTAGAAAAGAGGTCGATTTGTTAAATGTTAGATGCAAAGAAGAAGCAGAATGGAGGCAAAAGGTAGATCTTAGTGATGAATTAGGAATTCTCAATATGAGGTGACATCCTCCCCAAAAAATTACATTTTAAAAGTATAGCATTCTGAAATGAATTACTAATTTTAAATGTTATGATAAGACTTTTGAAAGAAACGAATCTCTCCGATAAAAAGAGCTTTGGTTTTTGAAAATTAGAATAACAGCAATTATTGTTTATAGACATAAGAATGATAAATATGAAAATAGCATCTCTTTTTATAGCCTGCAGTATACTTAGTATTATTTACCTACAGAGCTGTATAAATAATAGCGAATCTAACACCGGAGAAAGATCACCTTTAGTATTCTCAAATTTTGATTCATTAGAGCATTATTCGATTGCAATTGATCTTTATAAAATAAGCGAATTGGAGGATAAGCAAAATAAAATCGAGAAAGATAACCTTTTGCTGTCTGTACTGCAAGATAGTCAGGTTGATATTTCTTTGCTACCTAGATTGAAAGAAATAGGATATTCAAGTCGTTCAATCGATAAGTCACTTTATAGACCTATAGATTCTTTATTTTTTTCAAAAGTTCGAAAGCATTATCTCGATACCTCATGCATACAAGAGTTTCGTGATATCCTAGTTTTTTATAAAGACAAAAAGTGTATCGGAATCGCTAAAATCTGTTTTGAATGTAGAGCCATGGTTTCGTGGAGTCAAAATCTGAAATTTAAAGGTTTTGGTGATTGGTCAGATTATGATGTGTTGAACCCCATATTACAAAAAATCTAGCTATTGATGATAGTTTAGTTTTATATTAGATTACCATAATAACATATATAACAATATGGGAGCATTTGCAAAATTTGGTGGATATATCGCGGTGAAATGGGTAATTTTTTATATCTATCTTAGGAACGATACAGTTTGCGACTTAAACAGTTATAAAGTTGTTTTCGATCCCATCTTCATATTTACAATAGCTATTTGATAGTTTACAGCTTCTTTATGTTAATATAGCATCTATATTCAGCAATATTGAGTTATAATATCATGCAGATTTGCAATATTATTGTATCTGTTTAGGGCTTAAATACGAGCAAAATACCAATTGAATATTCATCTGTGTAGCCTATGGATTTAGAATCTGATTTATAAACCTTTATCCTTTATAAAGAAGAATGCATCACTGTGTTAACTGGTTTTATTTGTCGATGTGGAATCTGAAATTATGTTTGAGAAAAAAGTTTACGAAGACCATGAATTAATTTCATTATTGAAGTCTGGTGAGGAGTCAGCTATCACTCTAATTTATGAAAAGTTCTGGAAACGGCTTTTTCTTTCAGCTTATTCTATTTTAAAAGAGAAAGATCAGGCTCAAGATATTGTTCAGGAAGTACTTTTGCAGTTATGGATCAGAAGGGACAAAGTGGAAATAGAGAAATTAGGAGCCTACCTTCAAACCGCTACGCGATATAAGGTGTTAACTTATATACGATCGGCCGAATTCCGAAAAGTTTTTATTGATGACCAGGATCTGGAGTTATTGGCTGGGGTTGAACAGCTTAACGACAAACTTCATGTCAACGATATAAACATATTATTGGAAAAAGAAGTTTTATCGCTACCCGAACGTTGTCGCCAGGTTTTCATTTTGAGCCGTCATGAGTTTCTTACAAACAAAGAGATTGCCGAACGGCTCGGTATCACGGTCAAAGCAGTAGAATCTCAAATCACTATTGCATTAAGAAGAATCAGAGGTACATTGAGTGATTTCTTCATGTTGATCATTATCTTATCAGCTCTCCTTTATTAAATAAAAAAATATTTTTAAACCTTACTGGGGTCACTGGCACTTATACTAGACTATTAAGTATAAGAGCATTGTATGACTAACGAAAAATTTAAGAAACTGGCCCAAAAATATCAAGAGGGGACAGCTACAGATATCGAAAAAAAAGAGTTTGAACTTGTTTACAATATTTTAAGTCATAAGTATAAAGTTTGGGTTCCTGAGCTTATGAATAAGGAAGACGACGTAAAAACCGAAATTTTCAATGCATTAAGCGATCAAATAGAACAACACAATAAACGTAGAAAACTTCATAAGCTTCACCGATATGTCAGTGCTGCCGCTGTTATACTTATAACAGCTGTTTGTTTCATTATTTATAACAATTCATATCTCCAAGATCTATCCACTACACCAAAGAATTCAGTTGCTGAAATTTCGGAGGAAGGTGTTACCTTAACTTTGGGAAATGGAGATCATATTGTCCTATCTACCTTGGCTATAGGACAAAGAGTAACTCTGGGAGGTGCAGAAGCAATTAAAACAGCTGATGATAAATTGGTTTATCAATCCGGCAGTAATTCATCATTAGAAGGCAACCACAGCTTAACCGTACCTAAAGGATTACAATATCAGGTAACATTACCAGATGGAACATCCGTCTGGTTAAATTCCGCATCAACATTAAAATATTTAGCCAATTTTAAGGAAGGACGTGAACGAAAAGTGCTGTTGGATGGGGAGGCTTATTTTGAAGTTGCTAAAGACAAAAACCGACCGTTTATCGTGACAACCAATACGCAGAAGGTAACCGTCTTAGGGACCCATTTTAACATTAATGCTTACAGTGATGAACCTGTTGTGAAAACTACCCTTTTAGAAGGTCGTGTTGAGGTCAAAGGCATGAATAGCAGTAAGATTCTATCACCACATGACCAGTCAACACTATATACAAGTGGGAAAATGGAGGTCTCAACTGTTGATACAGAATTGGCTGTGGCATGGAAAAACAAAGAATTTATATTCGAAAGTGAAAAATTGGAGACCATCATGCGCATGATCGAACGTCGTTATAATGTTGAGGTAATCTATAGAGGCGAAAAAACTGAAGAAACTTTTGGAGGAGGTTTTTCCAAGTTTGATCAGGTCTCCAAAGTGTTAAAATCATTAGAAAGCACCCGTAAAGTCCATTTTGAAATTGAAGGTCAAAAAATATACGTTTCTAAACCCAAGTAATAATAACCATTAAAATAAAACCTAAAAAAATTACTTAAAACCTATTATGATAAGAGAATGAAAGAAGAAAAGAAGACTGGTGCTATAGAAGTAAAAGTCTTTATCCATACAAAAGTCAGAAACGCATTGCGTTCCTGACCTCAAGTTTGGCCTGTAAAATTATTGAATAATCATTATGAAGAAGCCCGAGATTCGAAGCAAGAGGTATTCTTCATACAAAACCAAATTAAACCAAATGTATAAAAAAAATACTATTAAATATAGTACAGATAGACCCTATGCTATTAAACTATTCCCAATTATGAAATGGACAACAGCAGCGCTGATGGCTACTTTTGTACATGCGAGTGCCTCAGGATTTGCACAGAAAATTAGTATAACAAAGTCAAATGCACCATTAAAAAGCGTCTTGAAAGAAATACGCCAGCAGAGTGGTTTCTATTTTCTTTACACAGACAATATTTTGAAAAATGCAAAGCCAGTTAATATTAAAGTCAAAAATGCCGAAGTTCGAGATGTGCTGGCATACATATTTGAAGACCAGCAGTTATCCTATAGCATTAATGAAAAAACCATTACTGTCATCGAACGTCCAAAGACCATAACTTATAGTAAAAGCGTGGTTAATAAGCAATCCATTTCGGGTACTGTGGTTGATGAAAAAGGACTACCGCTTGCTAATGTGACCATACTTGTTAAAAACACTGGACGAGGTACCACGACGGATAAGGATGGAAATTTTTCAATATCCTTAGATGATACAGATCAGCAGTTAACCATTTCAGCGGTAGGCTATATCAGTCAGACGGTAACCGTCGACAGCCAGTCACCATTGCGCATCGAACTCAAAACCGGTATATCTGCTATAGATGAAGTCGTTGTTGTGGGTTACGGCACACAGAAAAAAAGAGATCTTACCACTGCGGTATCCGTTGTCAAGAGCAAAGATGTTTTAGAAAGTAAATCTTTTTCTGTTTCAAATTCACTTGCAGGTAAAGTACCCGGATTGATTGTCAATCAAAGGAATTCAAGACCCGGAAGTGATGAAGCCAGTATATTGATCAGAGGTGCCAGTACCGTGGGCAACACATCTGCTTTAATCGTCGTGGATGGAGTTGCTAATCGTGATGGTATTTCCCGCATTGATCCCAATGATATTGAATCCATCACCGTATTAAAAGATGCATCGGCCGCTATTTATGGAGCACAGTCCGCAAATGGGGTGGTTTTGGTAACGACCAAGCGTGGTAAATTAGGTAAACCCACAGTCAATTACTCCTATAATAATGGTTTTGTGAGTCCCACACGTTATTTAAAAATGAGTGAAGCAGGAAATTTTGTAAAAGGTATAAACGATCTTGATCGTCAGGAGAAAAGAACACCTACCTACACGGAAAAACAAGTGACCGATTATATCAACGGGACATTACCCAGTACGGATTGGCTCAGGGAAACACAAAAAAGTAGTTTTAATCAAGATCGCCATAACTTAAGTTTGTCCGGTGGGGGTGAAAGTGTCAAATATTTCCTTTCGCTCGGTTTAGGAAATCAAGGAAATATCAATATCAACGACGATAAATCTAAATATACACAGTATAATTTTCGATCAAATATCGATGCGCAGGTGAATAAAAACTTTAGCGTAGGACTGGATGTTGCAGGGAGACGTGAAAATAAAAACTATTTAGGTGTTAGTGATGGCGAGCTGTTCAGTTGGAGTGTATTAGGAAGTCCTGTCTTGCCGGCAACCATTCTTGGCAGTTATCCCGCGGCTGGAAGAGGAAATAATAATCCATTAGCCGTGGTCACCAGCGATTCATATAACAGAAATGAAAACAATATTTTCAATGGAACGTTGAAAGCCACGTATAAAATACCAGGTTTACCTGAATTGTCAGTAGATGGATTTTATGCGCTGGATCAATACCAATATTTCAGCAAAGTATGGCAACAGCCTTGGACTTATTATACTGATGTCGATGGGGTTGCAGTACCAGGTATTCGTCCCAACGGACCCTCTTTATCGCATAGGGTAGATAAGAATCAATCTATTACCAAAAATATTAAGCTAAATTATGCTAAGACATTTGATAAGCATGATATTTCAGCATTCGTTTCCTTCGAGCAAAATCAGACCAAAAATGAAAATGTTCAAGCAGCACGCGAAGGCTTTGTTTCCCCATTGATCGATCAGCTTTTTGCAGGAAGTCCCATAAAGGACAATCAGTCCAATAACGGAAGTGCCAGCGACGGAGCAAGACAAAATTATTTGGGTCGTATATCTTATGCTTATAATCAGAAATATCTGGCTCAGTTTTACATCGGAGTAAATGGTTCACAGATCTTTCCTAAAGGACAGCGGTTCGGTAATTTCCCTGGTGGTTCATTAGGCTGGGTATTGTCTGAAGAAGCATTTATGAAAAAAATATCTTTTGTCAATATCCTAAAACTGCGGGCATCCTATGGTTTGCTTGGCAATGACCGGGTAGGTCAATATCAGTACCTCAATGTGTTCAATTTTGGTGGCGGTTATGTATTTGGGGACAAAGATGTCTCTTCTCTAAATCCATCAGTAGCCGCTAATCCAAATATCACTTGGGAAAAGAAACAAAGTTTAGATATTGGTTTAGATGCGACTATTCTGAACCGGTCTTTATCCTTTACTATTGATTATTTCAAGAGCAGAACTTCCGATATTCTTACCCGAAGAAATGCAACAGTCCCCAACTACACAGGACTGTCATTACCCAACGAGAATATAGGTATCGTTGACAATAATGGTTTTGACGGCGAGGTCAATTACACTAAAACTGTAGGTAAAGTACATTTCAATATCGGGGCAAACTTCACCTACGCAAAAAATAAAGTTGTTTTCGTTGATGAGGTTGAACCTGCCGAAGAATATCAGCGTCGTACAGGCAGGCCGATCGGTACACAGTTTCTTTACAAAGTAGTCGGCATCTATAAGAATCAGGCTGATCTAGATCAGTTTCCAGGACTTGACGGAAAAAGAATCGGCGATCTTATCTATGCCGATGTCAATGGCGACGGAAAGATCAACAGTGATGATATGGCTCCGATAGAAAGAAATGCTACACCACAGATTCAGTATGGATTTAACCTTGGTGCACAGTACGGTCAATTTGACTTTAGTGCCCAGTTCCAGGGACAAGCCAGAGCATCCCAATACTTCAGCTATTTATTTGATGCAGCTAATAATTCCCCCGAATATTTTCTGAAAAATGCCTGGAGTCCAGAGCATGAGAGTGGCACACTTCCTCGAATAGGACGTAGTAAAGACAATAATGATTTATTTCTAAGAGACGTTTCATTTCTCCGGCTTAAAAATATAGAATTTGGTTACACTTTACCTGGCGGTCTATTGTCTAAAATTGGATTTCAATCTGCCAGAGCATTTGTCAACGGATACAACCTGCTTACATTCGATAAGTTGAAAAAAGACGGACTTGGCGATCCTGAGCAGGTAGATCCAAAAGGGTTTGTTTTTCCACAGACCAAAATCCTGACTTTAGGAATCAATGTAACCTTTTAATCCAGTTTAAAAAATTGTAACATGAAATTATTAGATATATTTCCAGTTGTACCTGGGATAAAAAATACGATTACCTTTCTATCCTTATTTTCCATTCTTTTCACAGGCTGTCAGAAAGCACTGGATTTAACACCATTGGATTCTTTTAGCGACGATAAAGTTTTTGCAGACAAAGAGACTCTGGGACTTTTTGTCAATGGTACCTACATCTATCTGCGACACCCGTTTAATGATCAGGGTGGTCTTACCGAAGGAATGACGGACAACGCCTATGCCCGTTTTGTTACAGGACAACGAGCCTACACTGCAGGAGAACTGATCCGAGACAACGGAGAGCAGATGACACGTGGATTATGGGCCGATGCTTATACCGCTATACGCCGGACAAATCTATTTATGGAGCAGGCAACAAAAAGTACTGTCGATCCCAAAGCGCTGTCCGAATTCGGAGCAGAAATGCGCTTTATCCGAGCATTCAAATACTTTGAGCTGGTTAAATTTTATGGTGGCGTTCCGCTCATCACAACCACCTTTCAGCTCGATGCTAAGACATTTGATGTATCGCGAAATACAATTGATGAAGTCATGGCTTTTATAACCAAGGAGTGTGATGAAATCATACCGGCACTACCAAAATTTGCTACAGCCGATAAAGGGCGTGCAACTATGGAAGCTACAATGGCTTTAAAAGCGAGAGCGTTGCTGTATGCTGCCAGTCCACTGTTCAATCCTTCAAATGATCAGGCCAAATGGATCGCTGCCCGAGAGGCCAATAAAGCCGTTATGGAGCTGAGCGGTTTTAATCTGATCAGTAACGGAACCACTTTAGATTATTATAACACCTTTAACGGTAAAAATCAATCCGAAATTATTTTTGCACGTTATTTTACAGCTGCTAATTCGCAGTCTGGAGATGAAGGCGCAAATTTCTGGCTTTTCCCCAATGCATTTAACGCCTGGTCGGCGATGGTACCGACGCAGGATATCATCGACAGCTATGAAATGAGCAATGGAAAGTTGCCTTCCGAACCGGGGTCAGGATATAATGCACAAGATCCATATGTCAATAGAGATCCTAGATTCTACGCCAATTTTATGTTCAACGGTGCGATTTACTACGACCCATATACCACCAAAAGTACCCGTGCGCTTCAATACTACAGAGATAAAAATAATCCATCTAATTCCAATTTAAACGGACACGAATCAAGAGGCGCATTATTTTACCCCGATGGCGCATCTTTATCGGGTTATAACTTTAAAAAGTATACAGTGGAAGGACTTGGATCCCGAAATTTTGGAGCCAATAGACAGGCAAATCCTTGGATTTACTTCCGTAAATCAGAGTTTTATCTCAACTATGCAGAGTGCGAAATAGCGTTGGGAAATGAACCTGCCGCAAGAACAGCCATCAATACCATACGTCAAAAAATTACAGGTATCCCACCCGTGACTGAATCTGGCGCAGCTTTAACAGCGCGTTACAGGAGAGAGCGTAGAGTAGAACTGATGCTTGAAGATCACCGTCTGCATGATATCCGCCGATGGAAAATAGGTCCGTTAGCTTTAGGCAAACCAGCAATGGGCGTAGACGTATATAAAAACGGTTCAACAATCGAATATCAGTATGACTACGTCGTTGACGATAACCGCAGGTGGGTAGATAAAATGTACTGGGCACCGATTCCTTATAGTGAGATCCAGCGAAGCAATGGCAAGTTAACGCAAAACCCCAATTATTAGATTCTTTAAAGTTAAACCAAAATTTAGCAGCTAAAATAAAAATTTGGAGGCATATGGACAAAGATTCATATGCCTCAGTTAAAAAGAACAATAACACAATCGTACATATGACCAACACAACCATTAAGACCGTAGCCCTGCTTTTTAGCAGCACATTTTTATACGGCTGTTTACATGCACAAAATTATACATTAACCTCACCGCAATCGGTTTTAGATGAAAAAACAATTCCTGCAGGAACAATCAAGCTAAATGTTGATCTTTTAAAAGATGATATTCGATACGCAGTTGAATATAAAGGTCAGCCCGTTATTATGGCTTCACCATTAGGTATGGTGGTCGATAACCAGAATGTAGCAAGCGGTGTTACCGTATTAAATGTTAAAGATATGCAGTATGATGAGACCTATAAGAATCGTGGAAATCACGTTTTCAATCGCGATCATTACGAAGGTAAGACCTTCGAACTGAAGCATAATGCTACCGGTCAGATTTTCTATTTAGAAACGCGAGTCTATCCAAACGGAATAGCCATCAGATACCGTCTTGAGGCAAAAGGGCCCCGAGCTATCTATGATGACAAAACAACCTTCCAATTTCCACAGGGTACCAAAGTCTGGTATTCTAGCGGACCCTTTCAGTATGACTGGTTACAGGCGTATCAGCACCGTGATCTGGCAAATATCGAAGGCGAGTTGCTAGCACCGCCCCCTACTTTCTTATTGGCCAATGGCGTTTATGCTTCCATCACAGAGAGCAATCTGTTCAATTATCATGGAGCTGTTCTGTTCGGAACAAAAGCCAATCAGGTCAAGTTCGGTTTCGTGGAAAACAAAGGGCATGTGGTTACAGGAGCTAAGATCGGGTTGCCATCCAGTCAATACTGGCATGAGAAAGTGACCGGACTTCCCTGGATCGCAAAACCAAACACAGATTCGAATGAAATTGTTTCCCCATGGCGTGTGTTGACCATCAGTTCCGATCTGAATGGACTTGTCAATAATGATATGGTGAGCAATGTTGCCGATAAGCCAGATCCTAAACTTTTTCCTAAAGGAATGGAGACCGAATGGATCCGTCCAAGCCGTTCCATCTTCACCTGGTTAAGAGAAGGGGGAGAAGAGCGTTTAAGTGTCGAGACACATAAAAAATATATTGACGATTCTCCTGCTTTGAATATCAGATCGCTTGTTATAGACGATGGATGGGAGAAATGGGGATCAGAGAAAGGAAGCACTAAAAACAAATGGCAGCTGCTGCAGGAAGTCACGGATTATGCCAAAGAAAAAGGAGTGGATATTTGGGTGTGGAGACCCGTGGCTCCCCGTTATGGCAACAGCAGTGATATCGGTTTAAATTTACCCTCAGAACGTCGTGCATTTATGAGAAAATGTGCAGAAATAGGGGTCAAAGGATTGAAAATCGATTTTTTCCATACCGAAAATGAATATACTGTTAACCTAATGGAAGATATCTTGAAAGATGCAGCAAAAGAAAAATTGATGGTCATCTTTCACGGCGTGAATAAACCTACAGGAGATTCGAGAACCTATCCCAATCTGCTAGCAAAAGAAGCAGTAAGAGGTTTAGAGACAGTTGGCGGAGAAAATTCATGGGCTCCAGGACCACCGTGGCCATATCACAATACCGTTATTCCTTTTACACGCTGGTTAGCAGGGCCTGCAGATTATACCCTGCTCAATTTTAGAGCCTTTTGGCCAGGAGGAACGAGCTATGCGCATCAGCTGGCTTCCATGTATATCATGACTTCACCATTTTTGATGTTTGCAGCAGATATTGAAGATCTGCAATCTTCCCCAGCGCGGAGTTTTATTGAAAGCGTTCCAGTGGAGTGGGACAAAACAATTGTTTTGCCGCAGAGTATTATTGGAGAATTAGCGGCATTTGCAAAAAGGAAAGATGATCTCTGGTACCTCAGCGTGCTTAATGGCGAGGGAGTACGATCAGGAATTTTTTCACTTGACTTTTTACCCAAAGGCAAATACAAAATGGAACTCATTCAGGATAATCCAGATGATGCGAAGAAAATCATAATCAAAACGTCAACAGTAACAGCTAAAAGTGTTATTAAGCAAGATTTTATATCGGGAGGCGGTTTAGTCGCCCGTTTTATCCGTCAATAAAACTATGATAAGCGACCGTTATCTAAACGGTCGCTTATTTTGCATAAAAAGAATCGACTTACCCTTCTAAATAATTTTCATAAGAAAGAAAATATTGCAATTACGAATAATAATAGAAAAAATCCAATTTGTTGCTTTTAACCTGTTGGAATATAGTTTATTGCATAACTGCAAAGATTCACCTAGCCATTTCCACCATTCACCGAGTTTTTAGTTGGTTTAGTCTAATTGCGATAGGGTAGGGACGATTTACACCCTACTTTTGAATCAACAAACAAATAGAACTGCAAAGCAGGCATCAGGGTTTGAGTTGGTGGATGTGGGGCTGATGCAACTTAATAACAATATAACATAAAGACATTATGAAAACTATAGCAAAAACATTCGCAGCAGCAGCCTTGATCGCAGTATCAACATTCACTATGGCAGCAGGCAAACCACTAGGAGACAACTCTAAAAAAGCGGTCGTCAATCTATCCACAGCAGATCTCGCCATTGATCATTACGTTGCGGTTATGACCGAAGGAAAGTCTGCAGGAATAGAGCAGTTGTTTACATCAGATTTTAAACAGAAAGTACAAGCATCAGAAGATAAGACCAATAGTCGTTCAGAAGTAATCTCATTCCTGAAAAAACAAAAAGGCGAGCAGTTAAATTGTAAAACAAGCACTACAATTGTTGAGCAATCCAATGATTATACGCTCGCAAAAGTAACCCAACAATTTGAAGGGTTTACCAAGACCGATTTAATCACCTTGGTCAATGACGGTGGCAATTGGAAAGTATCCCAATCCATCAACACGTATAAGTAATTTATTGTTTGATCATATGTTTAGTAAAGGCCACGTCGTGAGATGTGGCTTTACTTTTTTCATAAAATTCAATATATTCCTTTATAGTTCTTTCTGTTTGAATCATATCTAAAATTAATAGCTTAAAGGTCTGTTTTGTGTTTTTCTCTGTTTGATTATTATTTGAATAAAGAAAATTCATCAAAAACTCTCTTTTACTATCCAATAGATCTTTAAGTTCTGCTATATTCGACAATATCGTTATTTTCTCATAATCAATTAAGTCAATTTTAGTATTAGATATAGTTTTCCAAGCATTGATTTTAATTTGTGGAATGCGAATTCCATTACATTTCCTTACAACATCCGACACTTTAATATTTTTGTTGCTAGCATAAAAGTTTAAGGAATCAATCAAAGACTCCTGGATAGGTATTTTTTCCAGAATATCTTCATTAGTATCCTTTAACTCGCTATCTACTGTGGAAAATACTTGATTAATAAATGCTTTATCCTTTCTCTCGGAATTCCAATTATCAATAAAAAGTGCGATTAAAATTCCTGCGATTACAGGAATAATTTCCTTGATAAAATGAATACAATAATTTCTAATTTTTTCCTTCATTAGGGTATTTTGGTATGATTAAAGGTAATGGCTGTTTATATAAAGATCCAAAATTCAAGTAGATTTTAAGTCTTTACTAGGTAAATGTACGCGATTTTTCGTTACATTCATATAGGTCGCAAGAAAATCAGAGATTTCTGATTGTAACCCAAAAAATTGAAACATAAAATCTTCTATAAAAAACTTAATATTATGTTTTACAGATTTGGTAATTATGGTAATGTGTGATATCTTTCTTAGACATTAGATACTAAAATCATTTCTAAATCTGAGAGCATTTTATATTTTATATACTCTTTATATTCCTTGCCAAAAGAAAATATAGATCTACGTTATCTCGTTAGAACTTTTACATCTATTTAATTGCTGACAAATTGTTGCAACGGGAAATATCGACAATACAGCGGGAAGTACAGATACCGCCAACAGCTCTTCCAAATCTAAATTTGTAAAACAATTTTAAAAGATTTATTATGAGACGTAAACATTCAATTTGGTTATCTATGGCAGCAATGCCCTTAATAATTATCGCTTGCAATAAGGATGATGATATGCCATCGACATCCTCGGCAACCATTACGGTAGAAAATGTATTAGATTCCAAACCGCTCGTGGAATCCGGAACTTTTAAAAAGGACGGTACATCACCGCTTATAATGCCAGGAGAATCCATCACCATTAAATTTTCGGCGGCTAAAGGACAGGCTATCAGCTTCGCGACAATGTACGGTTTGTCAAACGATCTGTTTTTTGCACCTACAAATCCGGGTATTAAATTATATGAGGATAATGGTACAGCCATTGAAGGTGACGTATCATCACAGATTAAATTGTGGGATAATGGTACACGCATCAATCAAGCGCCCGGTACTACTGTCATGCACCCAGGAACGGCAGAAACGGCTCCCAAAGCTATTACAGAAGTAAATGGAACAGATGCCCAGGGAAATACCTATGCGACGGCTTCATCGCTGATGAAAGCGGCGCTAAAGTACGAAGGTAACTCCACCTTTACCCTTACCCTTACCAATTCTTCGGGAGGTACTTCCAATTCCACGCCTTTCAGTCCGGGAGTATGGGCCATCTCTTATATAGCAGGAGGTAATTTGTTAAATCCTAATCCATTATTTGAATCAGGAAAGCCAAGTGCAAATGGCCTGACAAATATTGCGGAGATGGGGGACAATAGTGTGTTGGGAAATTATATAAGTACGCAAACGGGAATTTTCACTCCGCTATCACCTATACTAGTGGTTGTGTACAATGGAATAGAGAATCCAATTTATAAAGTCGGTGAAAATGATCGTGGAAAAGGACTTAAAGATTTGGCACAAAAAGGTGATGCAACAGGTTTGGCTGCATATCTTAAAACAGTCGCTGGTGTAAAAGAAGTACATGTACTTCAGGCAGCAAATACTACTGTTCTACTGCCAAAAGCTGGGGGACAAGCCGGAAGTAGCGTTTCGCAGATGTTAAATGTAGCAAAAGGAGACCGTTTGGCAATTGCAACCATGTACGGTTTTTCTAACGACTGGTTTTTTACCAGTAAAGATAATGGTGTAGATGCGGTGGCAAAAGGAGATATATCCACATCCATTGGTCTGTATGATCACGGCACTGCTGTCGATCAATTCCCAGGAGCAGGGATTACCCAATTCAATTTAGCTGGAACGCCTTTAGATGAAAATAAGCCCATTCAAGTGCTACCGAATCCCAATGCCTTTACTACACTTCCTGCAATATCCAATATTGTTAAAGTTACCATCAACTAATATTTTAACAAAAGAATAGTATCCAAATTAATGATGCATTTAAAAATATAAAGAGAGTAGTAGCGTAATATTTGACCCAAAAGAGGACTCACTACTAGAGTTTGCAAAGTAGCATATTGGACACAGTAGCTCAAGTGTCCATTGCGTTTCCTTTAGCAAAAAGGTTGGGTTAAGTGGTGTGAACTAAATAATAAAAACATTGTTAAATGAAAAGTCTAATAAAAAGGAAATCAGTTGCGCTCGTTGCTATGATATTGTTTACACTTTGCTTAGTGGGAAGAGCCAATGCGCAGGAGAAGACCGGAACCATGAACTCTTTCGTTATGCTGGATAAAATGGAAATGAAACAGATGTCTTATGTTATTCCGCAAAAGCCGGAAGACATAAGTCCTTTGCTTTATGGAGAAAAAATACCTTTGGCGTTATTGCCTGATGCTTCAGGTAAAAGTTTTGACCTCAATAAAGCCATTTCCGAAAAGCCAACCATCTTAGTATTTTATCGTGGTGGCTGGTGTCCTTATTGTTCCAAACAATTATCAGGTTTGCAACAAGCCTTACCCGGTCTGGAAAAAATGGGATATCAGCTGATTGCTATAAGTACAGACGTATCAGACGGATTAATGCAAGAGGCATCAAAAGAAAAATTGAGCTATACATTGCTATCGGATGCAAATCTTGAATTGTCGAAAAAAATGGGGATTGCATACAAAGCGCCAAAAGGTTATTGGGAAATGCTTCCAAAAACGACTGGCGGAAAAGATGTTGATTTGCTGCTTCCTGTTCCATCGGTATTTATTCTTGATAAAATGGGAACAATACAGTTTGAGTACATCAATCCCGATTTTAAACAAAGGTTATCCGAGGACCTTTTGCTAGCAGCAGCGTCCAGTATTCAAAAAGATCTCTAAATTTTTGAACAATGATTAAAAAGAATAAAGGCAAGATTGTTGCTATAAAGATGTGTTAGTTGTATTGACAATAGAATTAGGCGGTGCTTTTGAATAGGACAAAAGAATCGACGTGACAGGAAAAGCTGCATAATATTTTATCAAAGACAGCTGTTGAAAGAATTTCGAGGGAGGAAGAGATTGTGTTGGCAATTACATTTTAATTGTAAATAAGGCATCATGTATTACAGGTCATAACCTTGTAATTGATGAAGATGTAACCGAAAGGTGCGGTAAATTGAATATCGCACATGGTAATGATAGTAAGGAAATGATCAGAGAATACAACGACATTGCAACAGCAGCACGGTTTGTTATGCATAGCGACAACAAACTATTTTCAGGCATGGGACTCCGTAATCCAGCTCCTTATCCTATCAATACGTTTATCTATAATAAAGGAGAAGCCCAAGAAGTAATCATAGATGAAATTACATATACTATACCCGCCCGGTGCATTCTTCCCTTGGTGTCTAATCAGCATTTTGTTTTTAAACATCCTGAAACCTTAACCGCTTGGCAGTTTAACAGAGAGTTTTACTGTATTGTTGATCATGATGCAGAAGTAGGTTGTGTAGGCTTTCTTTTTTATGGCATTAGGCATCCGATGTTTATAACATTAAACGAAGCGGAATCTGAAGAAATGAACCACCTTGAAAAAGTGTTTGCAAATGAGTTGATCTTGAAAGATAATTTTCAGGGAGAGATGCTGCGTACACTCTTGAAAAGGGTTATCATAAAAACAACCCGAATTGCAAAACTTCAGAGTGATAGTTATCAGCAATTACCTGATGAAAAAATGGATGTAGTCAGAAAATTTGCGCTAATATTGGAAGGGAATTTCAGACAGGAACACGAGGTTAAATTTTATGCTGCAGCACTCAACAAATCACCTAAAACGTTGAGTAATGTTTTCGCTTTGTTAAAGCAGCCCGCACCATCGGTATTAATCCATAATAGAATTATACTTGAGGCCAAGCGATATCTCCATTATACAGAGAAATCAGCTAAAGAAATATCGTATGAACTTGGGTTTGAAAACCCGGCACATTTTAGCAGGTTTTTCAAGATGTACTCGGGAACAAATATTTCAGATTTTAAAAGCCTTTTATAGAATACGAAACAGGAGCAAATTCATGGAATTGCATAGAAAAATTGCGAAGCATTCTACGTACTAAAATTGAAAAAATCAAGAAACCTATATTTTTAAAATATACAGAACCGTTTGGGATGACCAAGCGGTTTTTTTTGTGCCTTTATTATTGACAAGTGGGCGACAGCAGAATAACCCCATTCCAGGTTCAACTACTTCACCTATCCATTTCCTTCATTCACCGAGTTTTTAGTTGGTTTAGTCTAATTGCCATAGGGTAGGGACGAATTACACCCTACTTTTGAATCAACAATTAAGAACAACTAGAAACAACTGCAAAGCAGGCATCAGGGTTTGAGTTGGTGGATGTGGGGCTGATGCAACTTAATAACAA
>Ga0160467_100945_pt1 | contig 16661 bp, 15 predicted proteins | sample HID1972I_E11MG_FD_108221 | JGI IMG/M metagenome (GOLD analysis project Ga0160467, IMG submission 108221) | Enriched pill bug-associated microbial communities from UW Madison campus, WI, USA - HID1972I_E11 MG | ecosystem: Host-associated > Arthropoda: Insects > Digestive system > Unclassified ...
GAAGGATCTAATGAAATGTTATATACACAGATTGCTGAAGCAATTGCCAAACTGATGCGCAAAAGCAAAGAAAACAATCTTCTGGCATTCTTAAAACAATATAAAGGGACAGAACTTGCAGCACCATTCTTCAGTGAAATTTTAAATTTCAATCTTCCAGATCAGCCAAAACAACGCGAAATGATGACTTTGGGAAGAATGATCGCACGCGTTGTTTGTTATCAATATGTATTGTTGATCAATAATGCAGGGTTTAACGATAAGATGACCGAAATAACACGTCAGCATATCAAGATGGATCTGGCGATGTTTGCTGGTCAGTTGCATTGCAACAACACAGCAGACCCGTTAATGGATTATGAAGATAATGCGGACTGGATGAAATTCGCAACATTATAATGAATTAGGACTGCAGTTTCAAAGCATATAGAAAAGACACATCGTCGTACGATGTGTCTTTTCTGTTTAGAACTGATTTTAATCGGTTCATTATCGCAAGATAGTCAAACTTCCCTTCCCCCAATGAGCATGTAACCAAATGAATAAGCATAGTGGAATTCATTTTTTTAAAAAATATTTTTTAAAAAAAATATGGCCCTATTGGATTTAAAAACAATAAATAATGCAGAAATGTCATAAAATCTTAATTTTACGGGAAACCGTAAAATCCCGTTATTAGGAATTTTAACTTTGTATCATTCACATTAAAGGTAGGTGCGAATTTTTATTTACAACGTTTGCAGTTGCATGCAGTTTATCCCTAAAATGCTGTATCGACTGCAAACAAATTGATTACTTAGTAATTTTTAAGAAATGGTTAGCGTACAGGTCCTACGTTAACCATTTTTTATTTAAAATAAAATTCTTAATGGGGTTTATTGCTATGATTTACCTAAATTTAAACATAATATAAGGAGCAGCTGTTTCTTTATTATGAAATAATTTAAAAATTCCATTTATGTTGAAGAAAATCATTCTAGCAAGCTTATTCACATGCAGTATCCCGATTCTTGCATTTTCCCAATCACATGAATTGCGGATAGGTATTACTTCAGGTTCTTCCAATTTTACAGGACCAGGAAGCGATTCTAGATCAAACCTGAACGGTTCTAGCCAACAGGACTATTATACCAACAATCCTTTTGGAGTAAAGTATGGCATTAACCTGGGCGGAGCGATCAACTACCGCTACGTATTTAGCAACAATTTCTTATTAGGTGTAGAAGGTGCATTTGAACGCTTGCAAACTAAAATATATCTTCAGAGCTCAGACAACACGAAAAACACCATAGGCATGACCAAGCTGAACCAGCAGTTTTTAAATTTCAATCCTTTCATTGGCTATCGCTTTTCATTTGAACCTATTACTTTGGATATGCAACTGGGCGTTGATATCGCCAACACACTTCGGATCAAAGAAAAGGGAAGTATTGAAGACAATAAAGGCAATGAAACCGAATTTGAAAATGACAGAGGCAAGGATATCATGAAAATGGATCTTAGACCCCGCCTACAGTTCAACGTAAATTATGACCGTTATACGGTATTTGCCGGATACGCCTGGGGTACTAAAAACTATAAAGGGGAGATGGATGGTGCATCCTCATCAGATGCTGCCCGTTTAAATGTCTTCCGTTTAGGGCTACAGTTTCAACTCTTAAGACCTTCTTTACAATAACAAAAATACGTGCTAAATAGACCGGGATTCGCTTTCTGAATATAAATTCAGAAGCCCTGTATAACCGGTTCGGCAAGGATAGAATATCGGTTTATTTAAATTAAACCGATATCTTTTGAATAAGCAATAAGCTGTTCATTCTTGGAGAATTCTAGCACTTCTTTCATCAGGTTCAATCTTTTCTCGACACTGCTCAGTCCTGATGGCTTTATCTGTTGTTGTTGCAGATGTTGTGGAATATCCTTCTGCAGTATTCCTTTTGCCAGTAGGGCGATGATATGAATATCGAGCGTAGTAAATTCATGTGAATTCTTTTCCCGGATAGACTGTTTAATTTCAGGGGACTGATAAAGTTTATCCTGATGTGCGGCCTGTAAAGCCTCTTTCAGGTATTGCGCATCGCGTCTTGCTTTACGCACATAACCATCAATGGCTCTGCTTTTAAACAGTTCATCAATAACAGCAGTCCGACTTTCCGCTGATAACACAATGATTTTTAGTTGGGATTGGATCTCTTTAACTGCCTGAATAAGTGCCAGACCTCCCGATAAACGTTGCGGATTATGATCTTCTTCGAAAGTCAGATCAGTAATCAACAGATCGTAGGGCTCACCGTCCCGCTGTGCATTTTTTACCCAGGTAAATGCATCATCACAATAATAGACATATTTTGCTGTCTGGATCCCCAGCTCCTGAAGTGTTTTCTGAACCGAAATATTGGCAATTTCATGATCTTCGGCTATAAGTACTTTTTTAAACATATAATAAGATCTTTTTAAAAAATAGGGATGGACACTTCAACCTTTAGCCCTTTCCCTTCATTATTGACAAAGGTAATCTTACCGTCCAAATTAGAAATACGGTTTCCCGTACTGGTAAGACCATTACCTTTTACCTGCGATTCGGGCATTCCTACACCATTATCACTGTAAAAGATGCGCAATAGCTCAGGAGACCAGTCAAAACGGATCACCACATCGGTTGCTTGGCTATGCTTGCGCATATTAACCATTAACTCCTGTAGCACATGATGAACTTCATGCTTGATATGTGCCGTAACCCCCTCCCATTGCTCAGCATCATTTCCGGCAATAATGACCTTTCTATTTTCAGTCACAAAAGATTTTAATAGATCAGCAATTTGTTTCTGACAATCCGGCTCCACATCTGGCGTTATTTCGGTTTCGTAAGAAATATCACGAGATTTCTCATACATCATTTCCAGACGGTCGAGGATCCCTTCCCGGTCAATATCTTCCCTGTTCTCGATTTCGGTCATGACGCGGTAAAGGCCATTGGCTACCACATCGTGAATCTTACGTGAGATAGTAAGCTGATTGGCTTTGATTCTATTTTGTGCCTCAAACTGCAGGCGTTCTTTGCGTCTCTTATACCATAAAGTACCGCCTACTATAACCGTAACACATAATAAGGAAACGCAGAATGTCCAGATCCGCTGCTTAACAATATTATAGGCTTTTTCAGCATTGTCTTTCTGCAGGGTCAAGTTATCAGCCTTATTTTTTTCCACCTCATAGCGAATCAAAGTAAACTGATTTGTCGCTGCCAGACGCGCTTGCTGAATACTATCATTCAAGTTATTATAAATTTCAAAATAGGACTTCGCAGAATCACTAGGGCTTAGTTTAATTAATTTTTTTAATGCTAATATTTCATCATTAGAACTTGCTATTTTTTTTGCAATATCATATCTTTTTTTAGCATAAAACAAAGCCGAATCAGGTTTACGATTTTCGTAATACTCGGTAAGAAATACCAAACTTGAATTTTGCCCGCGAAGATCCTTCTCCTTTTCACGCATCTTCAAGGCTTTTTGAAACTCATAAATAGCGGGATAGTTTCGGTCTTGCTTCCATTTGACTCGTGCCAAATTCGACAATACCCGCGCATGTTCAATGGAATTTTTATGGGTTTCATCGATAATATCATCGTATATCTCTCGGGCTTCTTCATATTTTTCATCTGAAAGATAACTGAGTGCCAAATTATTCCGGTAGATCAATGTATTTTGTGGATCGTCAGAATACTTAATTGCTAATTCATAGAAGAGAATAGCCTTTGGATAGTCGCGTAGATCATCAGTAGCCAGCCCAAGGGCATTGAAATTCATACTCAGAAAAGCATGATGCTCAGGTTTATTTTCATCCAGAAAAGGTACGGCCTGTAATGCCGTTTCCTGCGATCCAAAATAATCACCTTTCTCCTGTTGGGTAAGCGCCATATTGATCAAACACTTGGCCACTTGGAGACTATCGCCTTTTTCCAAAAAGACCTGCTTTGCTGCATTAAAATAATAAAAGGTGCTATCTGCTTTTCCCATTTCGAGATACTCGAACGCCTTATCATAAGCCGGATTATCAATGGAAGTTTCCTTTTGAATGACTTCTTGCTGGCAGGAGTACAAAAAGACTAAAAGTATGTATAAGCTAAAGCGTTTCAATAAAGGATCTATTTTGTTCGAAAATATCGATTTTTTACCTTAAAAACAACCAAGCTATTAAAAACAAAAAAGGTAACATAATGTTACCTTTTTTCTATACAGAAAAGTGTATCGCTTATTTATTAGGACGGACAGGTCCCTTACCTCCAGTGCCACCTGTTTCATCACTGCTTCTCTGTGCAGAAGCTACAGTCTGATGATCATTTGTATCTGTATTTGAAGGATTACCAAATAAAAGTGCTAAAATGAAATACCACATTTTTCAAAAAATTAAAAGTCAAAAACCTGGTAGTCCCGCGGGCTCCATGCCCGGGGTTACTACAATGTTTTCAGAAGGCCTTCTGATTTTTTGGGAAGTGTGTGAGCTTTAATCGCGGGAACCAATAACTGCTTCCCAAACCGGTTAAAAACTACCGCGATATCCACTCCTTTTGAAATCTTTTCGTCGCTTTCCTAGAAAGAACTAGTCGATTGATCAACTGATTTCGAAATCAAAATTAGCGCAGATAAAAGGCTAAACATCAAAGGATTCCGATCTTTCCAACCTTTCCGTTATTATTCCATAAATTCCGATAGAATTCCGAAAATTCCAGTTCAAAAAAGTGCGTAAAGAGTCCATTATTTTACGGAAAACCGTAAAATCGGGTGCTAGGGTTACTTTAATTTTGGGACAATGTTTGAGTTTGAAGAATTTAAAAAAGAGGTGATAAGTAACTTTAGGGAGTTGCTTTCCCAACATGAGTTAGATCTAAAACTTGAGAATCCCACACCCGGGAATCTAAGAGATTTGAGTTTAAAATTATTTGCAAATGGACTATCGAAAGAAGATACACAGGTATTTCAGGATTTCTTTAATCCGATCAAACGATATGATGATCTGGAGACCAGCATACGTCGATTTCCGTTAGATAAGCTGAAACCGCTTAAAAATTTTATAACGGCCAAAACCAGCAATCCCGACGAAAACATCGTCAAACTACTGGCCATACTCACACAGTTTGGTCCAAGACCATTCCATAAATGGCGGGAATTGCGCCATTTAAAAAAGCGAACACCTGAATTTTGCGATCCTGATGATCATGAAAAAACGATCGTACCTGAAGCAAGTACAATAGCAATTGATCAAGAGAGTCAAGAACAGGAAAATCACACAGCAGAAGAGGAAATACTCGAAAATGAAGAGTTGGAAATAGCTTCTGGGGATAATTCTAGCGACAAGGAGGTTATCGTAAAAAATAAAGACAAAAAAAAAGGGCGGCTTTCCCGCGAGGAAACCCCCAGGGAAAAACCGCCCTCAAAAAGAACGTCTATGAAAGTGCATGTTACTTTCTCTAATTTTCAGTTGAAGCAACTGATTTATTTTATGGGTATGATCGCTGGTCTGTTCTTCCTTTATGCTGTATCCCATTTCTTGATCGCAAAACAACGGATGTGCTTGATCGAGGTACAATATGTTTCTGGTGATGATACAACGCAACAACCATATTCAGAAATTATTACACTAGATCCTGATCATCCAAATTATATCAAAATAAAAACAAATCCCGATACCTTAACAGAAAAAACAATCTACCCCGTACAGATCTCTAAAACAAACAATCATGTTGAATTTTCAACTGCCCCAGACGCATCAGCTTTACAGGATCTCAAATTATTAAAGGATCCCAATCATTATATCATACTGCTCTACCCGGGAGAATTTTCCGTCGGAGAAAGCATGAGGCGGGGACCGTAAAATAATTTTTATTTACCTTTTAACGTCAACCTATAAGCGATTAACATAAATGGAATTGTCCCTACCATGACGATTGCCGTAGCCAATAGTGCATCTTTTGAAAAAACAGAAACGATGGCACTCGCTATAAAACAGATTCCAAGCTGAATTGCATTTTGTAAGCCAGCGGCTTTACCCAGATTATTTGGAAAAACACGTAGTGCCTGAGCAACTACAATTGGGTAACATGCACCGTTTGCTAATGCCATACCGCAGAACGGGATCAGTAATAATGTCAATGTAGGTGTCGTCATCACACTCATAGCATATATCGCTAGAAGAGAAACGGAATATAAAATCAGTAAAACCGGCATCAGTTTTTTGGTCTCAATACGGTTTGCCAGCGCACGATAGCCATATCCGCCCAGCATAAATGCAATGGTCTGCGGAACAAAGCTCAATCCGATCTGACTTTCGTCATAACCCAGTTCTTTGAGAAAGAATGGAGAACCGGTTAACCAGGCAAAAAATGAACCCGAGCAGAATGCATAGAGCAGCACATTGCCAACATACGCTTTAGATTTTAAAAGTGAAAAATAAGATTGTTCTGTTTTTTCAACAGCTTTTGTATCATCCAAAGCATCCGACTTTTGTTTACGCATTAAAGTCAAGGTATATAGCATCAGTAGCACGGCTATACCAGCCAGCGTAATAAAAATGGATCTCCATCCAAAATGTTGCAACAGATATACACCCAGCAAAGGAGCCAGAGCCGGAGATAAAGCCACCATGGGCATGATCGTCGCGAAAATTTTATTGGTCTGAGATGCCGGATAATATTCAACAACCAGAGCCTGCCAGCTTACCGCAGCAGCACAGACACCGATTGCCTGCAGCAAACGTAAAACAAGTAACGAAAGGACATCGTTGGTAAAAAAGATACACAAAGAAGCGAGCGTAAACAATGATAGTCCGATGAGGATGGTTTTGGGTTTCCCGATCTTATCGGCTATTGGCCCCCAGACCAGCTGTGCAAGAGCATAACCAGCTAAAAATAAACTTAAACTCGCGCTGATACTACTCTTATCTGTCGAAAGATCCAGTCGCATCATATCAAATGCCGGCAGATACATATCCGTTGCCAAAAAACCAATAATACTCAGTCCAACCAAGTAAATCAAAAACAAAAAACTATTCTTTTTCCTATCCAACATATCGTTTTCACTAAATTTCTGCAAAGGTAACAATTTTAATGAAACGTTTAGCAGGAGATGGTCACTGTTTAATTTTGTGAAAAATTAAGTAATTTAAAAAGCCCCACTGCATTCCAATGTAACATTGGAACACCGGACTGATTATATATAGGAATAACCTTCCCCTAAAAAAAGATGGTAGAAAGCTCTTTCTAATTTTTATCAGTCCGAATCCTAATTTTTTGTTCCCAGGTATATGCTAGTAGGTTTTTGTAGCAAGAACAATCACTAGTCTATTTTGGAAATATTATTTGAAAAGTTTTAGAGGAATTAATAAAGTAATTTAAATGGCGCAGAAGCTTATCAAGAAAAAGTATATCATGTATCCTTTTTCGATATACATTTTTTTATTACTACAGCTATTGGAAGTGTTTGTTCTGGCGCATTCTTATAAATTCTGACAAGCGTAGGGTGAGGTGTTGATTATATTTTTTTGAAAATAAAACAGCCTGCCTCTGATGGATGATCTAAGACCATCGTATCTTTATCTTCTTTCCATATCAGGTTGATGATCATAAAATCACCAGCTGCGGCTCCCGTAAAAAATATAGCAAATATTAACAAGAACACATTACCTATAAAAATTGCAATAATGCCTGGCAATAATCCTAAAATAATGGCTGGCATAATAGCTCCTACTATATATTCTTTAACTCTTAAAGGTTCTTTACAATGGCAATAGGGAGTTAACATCTTTAATAAGATTCCAAACTTTATGGATTTAAAACCATGCTTAGCGAAAAGGGCAAAAGTAGCTCCGTGAATTAATTCATGTACAACTATACCGGCAAGTAGAACGATTACAATAGCTATTGAAAAGAGCGGGTTTTCTTTAAAGCTCTCCACAAATAATCCAATAAAATCCAGTTCACCCCATATCAAATAAAAGGGAAGACCATATACTAAAATGATGGGTATGAATAAGAGCAGAGAAAAAATATTTGCCTTGGCTAGATCAATAGTTCGAATCTCCTTTATATAATTTTCTAATAAATTTTGTTCCATATACTTACTAAATAACGTAATTTCATTTATAGAAGTTTAAATAAAAGTCCACCACAGTAATACCCAATTTTATAAATTGCAAATACTGAAATTGTTGCTATTATAATGAATCTTTTATTCTTTACGTATAGCTGTAAAATATTATTTAATCCCATAAATGTGTCCTATTATTTATTTTGCAATCAACTACATCCCATTTCATCTTTTACTCCTTAGAAAGTTAATGCTATTGAACGAACTGAAATACGTAAGTAATGATAAAATAAATTAATATTCCTACTATTGCTGCTAGCAAATAATAAATCTTTTTATTCATAAATTTAAATTGACATAAATAAAGCGATTATTCAGAGAATTCGACCATCAACTTGAGTCATCTCATAAGTATCCAATTCTTGAACATCGATTGATTTTAATTCTAAGTTATTCATTTTTATCTTTATAAAAAAATTATTCATACTCTATTTCTAAGGTTATTTTCGTAATTATTGTTTTCCTGGGGGCCGAAGCTATCCTCTCTTTGTGCTAGATGGTTGGCTAACTGCTTTGTTGATTAGCAATACTAAAATACAGTTGCTTAATGCTCAAAAAAAGCATTGGCGATATTTTCTGAAAGTTAACATTGTTCTGCCGAAATATGTCTGATCTTTCCTTTCCAGCATACCTGAAGTCTTAACCTTTCCATGTTCTTTACCAAAGATTATATTCTTAACAATATGTGTTGGCAATAATATGGGTATTTACATTTTGGAAAAACTCATGTTATCATAACTCATGAGAAATAACACGGAGCTATATGATCACAAATAAGTAAAGCCACATCTCTCAACGTGGCTTTACTGCACATATATAATAATTAAACAGTAAACAGTTCTTTTCAGATTAAAATACATTGCAAGCTCATGTGCTGATTCCGATCCTTGCCATTTTTTTGTTGATCAGATATCCTTCCGGTTATCATCCGAATCCATATCAATCAACTTATTATACGGATCGATTCCGACCTGATAAGGCAACTCGTCGACCACAAGTGTTATTTTATTATTGATCTGATCGATCCTATGTTTTTTCAGATACAATTCCTGTGTTGAACGTCCACCTTTCTTGTTTGTTTTTGCAAACACACCGATCTCAATGTAATCCCTTAAGGGCAATGACTCCACAGTTTCTTTATCCGATTTCTTAAATGAAATGGGGTTGTTGCCTTTATCATGATAACTTTTAGTCCCATTTTCATCCACACGATATTTAGCAACCTCAAATTCAATATCGACCTGATACTTACCATTTTTCATTTTTTTAGCAGTAACTTTTTCAACCTTATTATTATATAAAGTGATGGTCTCAAACATATCCTTAATCAGATATTGCAATGAATCGGGTGTCGCTTGTTTAAAGTGCTCCACAAACTCCAATGATGTTGTATAGGGTGGATTTTGAAAAGCCGTATGTTCCAGATAGGTTTTAGCAGTCTTATTGAAAACATCCTCACCCAGATAATCACTTAAAGCATACAGCACCAAGGAACCTTTCTGGTAGTGGATATACATTTGATTTTCATTGAACATGAGCGGCCTCTCGCCCAATTTCTCAGCGCTTCGTCCTGTTAGATACCCGTCCAATGCATCTTTTAGAAATTTGCGCATCTGCCCCTTACCATAACGTTTTTCCAACACTTTCAACGAAGAATACTCCGACATGCTTTCCGATAGCAATGTAGCTCCCTGTACATTCGCACCTACGACTTGATGAGCCCACCATTGATGTGCAATCTCATGTGCGGTTACCGCATAAGGATAATCCACCGCATCTTCATTTTTCTCCTTTACATCAGCGATAAACCCGATAGCTTCTGAAAAAGGAATGGTATTGGCAAATGATTGAGCAAAAGTTCCATCGGTACGCGGAAATTCGACAATACGCAACTGACGGTGCGGATAAGCACTGTATTCTTGGCTATAATAAGCCAGAGATGCCTTACTAGATGCCATCATGCGGTCCAGATTGAACGTATGTCCTTTATGATAATATACTTCCAGATTCACGCCATTCCAGTTGTCTTTCTTCACTTCATATCGCGCAGAATTAAAGGCGTAGAAATTGAGAATCTCCGTATCCATCTTGTAGTGGTAATATTTACGACCACCCTTTTCCCATTCCTTAGTCAAGTAACCTGGTGCTATGGCCAACTGATCCAAATCCGTACTCACGATAGCCTCAAAACGAATCCAATCGGCATCATTCGAAATATAATTGTTTTGCAACGCTTTCTGATCTGTTGGTGGTGCCATCCGATTTCGATGTGGCAGTCCGTATTTCTTTCGGATATCGTTCTCCACCAATTCTCCTCTATCCAAATATCCAATATTTGGGAATTGCATATTGTTGATAAAAGTACCATTGCCTTTGACTGGAGATCGTTCATTCACCCAAGTATTGAGCGGACTTTGGGTACTGAAATTCAAAGTAATGGAATCACCTGGAGCAAGTGGCTGTTGTAATTTATAGATGTTAAAATTGTACTTATCATCTTCCGAAATCAACGTATTGGGCACACTAAACGAGAACTTGTAATCATAATCATTATAATTGACAAAAATCGAATCAATGGCTACCCCGGTCTTATTTTTCAATACATAAGCTACCTGTGCCTTAAAGCTTCGCTCTTTTGGGAAGATATCCATATTGAATTTAACATCCACAACCCTAGGCTGTGGCCGGTATTGATATTTTTTGTATTTCTTTTCCCATTCAACAGCCTGTTTTTCATGATCTAAACTGGTATAATACGGTTTTTTAATATTATTTTCATAATATATATCAGCTCCCATAGCGATAAATCCCACAAGACTGATTGTGATTATCGCAGTAATAGTAGGATTTAAATTACTTTTTAGGATCAGCCATCTTTCCTTGATTCCTGAGAACAGACCTCTTCGCCATAGTAACAACGAAATGGTCAAGAAGAAAACCGAAAATAAAAGCCAATATACCCTATAGGTCAAGAACGGCAACACATACCCGAAGCCATCCATATCCGAATAATCAAGCCCAGGTCCCTGGTTAAATTTGTAAATATTCTGTTCCACTCCCATTGCCGAAAGAAAAGGCAATGCGATAAACAAGAGCAAGAGTACAAAAAATCCCGTCAGATAATTTTTAAACAAAGTATGGACAAACACAGAGACAAACAACCAAGCTATATTGGAAAGCATGCCATACACCATGAGGTTCATCACATATTGTCCGATTTCAAAAGTATAATACCCATGATATACCTGAAAGGCCATACAAGTCACGATAACAACCAGTAACAAGGCCAGCTGCATTTTGATAATAGCAATTAAAGTTGATAAAAGTAAAACCCAGTTCGGGACAGGACTCGCATCGATCAATCCCCCCATACGGCTAATGTTCCCTCGATGAATCAGCAAACCTGTAAACAGGAAAGTCAATATCAACAGAAAAAACTTAAATGTGGATCCAGGTATCATCAGCATTTTCCAAGTAACAGGATAAGTCGACGTTCCCGAAATAGAACCGACGGTACTTGCCATTAAGATAACAAAGAGGATCCCTACCAATGTCAAAATCATAAATACAGGATTTTTGACAATGTAACTGAAGTTGTATCTCGCCAAAGCCCATGAAGTCTTAAAATAGTGAAAAGCTGAAAAATTATATTTCACCACCGGAAGATCCATTCTAAAAATACTTTCAAAATTATTCTTAGTCACGCGTTTACCAATTTTACTCGTCTTAAACGTAAAAGCTTGTTGAGAAAATGAAAAGAACAAGTAAAAACCACCAATAAAAAGTGCAGATACGGCTAGCCAGATCAATCTGTTATAAATCACTGCTCCAGTAAAAGGAAGATTTCTGATATCTTTTTCTGCTGGAGACCAATATTGTGTATAGTAGGAAATGGCACTATCCCCAAATGGATCGATCAATGCACCCAGGTATCGGTTATCCATATCAGCTGTAGTACTTTGCACCACCGCTTGCAGCAGAAGTAAAATCAGTACCGCAACAAAACCCACATATACATTTCTAGTCAGTGTAACCAATACAAAAATAATGGAGCTAAAAATTATCAGGTTGGGGATGACCTGAATAAGATAGGTCTGAAAATAGGCAAATACATGTACCGGCCCCAATAAACTTTGGTTAATACCGGGAACATACTGCGCAACTATAATCCCTAGTGTAGAAGCCAATACGATGATTAAGACTACTGAAAGTGAACCGAAAAACTTACCCAGTAAATAATCAGTCTTGGTAAAGGGATAGCTAAAAAGAATGCTATGCACATTGTATTGAAAGTCCCGATAGACAGAAGCCCCCACAATGGTTGGGATCAGAAAATAAATGAGATTAGACATCCCGTTGATCATTTCGCTGATCGCCAGAGGTGAGTTCATGATTGTATTGGAAGATGTCGTCGCGGTAATACCATCAAAGATACCAAGTGCAGACAGCATGATGAACAGTGCTATCACAAAGAACAGCAACATGTAGATATAGATGGTACTATTCTTAAACCAGCGGGTGAACTCAAATTTAAAAATAGTGCTAAACATGGTGTTGATCTTTTTTAAGGGCGACAAAATAAACATCTTCCAGTTGTCCATCAGCAGGAACAAAAGATTCACCAGGACATAAATCGTTATACACGCGGATATTTAAGGTATTATCCTGATTATAGTTGGTTGATATCACATTATATTTTTGGGTGTACTCATCCAGTTGTTCCCGGGTGATGATACGTACCCAAATCTTACCGGACAGTTCATCTATGGTTTCTTTCGGAGTTCCCCTTAATAAAATCTTACCTCCATTCAGGATGGCCATTTCATGACACAGTTCACGTACATCATCTACGATATGCGTAGAAAATATAACCGTATGATCCGTGCCGATCTCGCGCAGTACATTGAGGAAACGGTGTCTTTCTGCAGGGTCAAGTCCGGCAGTAGGTTCATCCACAATAATCAATTTGGGATCGTTCAATAGCAGTTGAGCAATACCAAAGCGCTGTTTCATCCCACCAGAATATCCACTGACACTTTTATGGCGCACATCCCACAGATTGGTTACTTCAAGAACACGGTTGATGATTTTTTGGCGGTCAGCACCTGAAGAAATACCTTTAAGACGAGCAAAATATTGTAATAGATCTACAGCCGAAAGTTTGGGATAGACTCCAAATTCTTGAGGGAGGTAACCCAGTACTTTCCTTAAGTCCATCTGATTTTTCAGCACATCAATCTGGTCAAAAGTAATTGTACCACTATCCGGTCTTTGAAGTGTCGCGATAGTTCGCATTAAAGAAGATTTACCAGCTCCATTTGGTCCTAAGAGACCAAACATACCTGGTTTAATTTCAAGAGTGACATCATCTAAGGCTTTTACACCATTCGGATAGATTTTACTGAGGTTTGTTATAGATAAATTCATAAATAAGTTAACTGATAATAATCGATTAGTCGATTGAATAAAAAAAATGTTACAACAATATAAAAAGAATATCTCAAATTAAGTTTTCGAAGAACCGTCATATAGACTTATTTAATACTCTTTTTACTCAATAAAACCTATTGGATCTGACTTAATAGCTGATACCTGATTTCCCCTAGTCCATGTCCCATTTTATAAATTATGTATCAAGAAAACGGACAATAAGATTGATTTTTGAAGTCTATTGTAAATAGCTAAAATTGAATACTAAAGCTTTAGCCCTATCTACAGCATCACATATAGCATCATAAATTGCCTTAATTAATCCTTGAAATTTTATGCCACCTTCGATATTAACCTTTTCTTATCAAAGAATATTTTGAGATTTCATTAAATTGAATGTAAAAGTGATCTATATTACCTGGAAAAATCTACTAAGAAAGCCACAAGATTATTTACCGCATGAATTGAAGATACAAAAAGGAAAGCAGTAAAATTATTTTCCCTCTTCGATATATATGAAAAAGTAAAAGAGTAGAAAAAACCTAAAAAAACAATAACTAAAAAATATGCAAGATTATAATAGTGTATAGAAGCAAAAAGTATGGTGGATAAAAAAATGATTAAAGAATCTTTAAGATTAAATTTTCTTCCAACAGAAAAAATCAGTGATTGAAATATTAAGGTTTCGATAAAAGGAGCAAATAGAACTGATACAAAAAAAACTACGTAGTTAGAACTTTCGTCAATAGGATTGCTCAAGAGCTTCTCATCTATTGAGGTTACTACCAAGGATAAAAAACCTGTTATCAATAATTTACTTAAAGCTAACAGACAAAATAATTTTGGCAGGTTTACTGTTTTAAAAAAATATTCAAATTTAGAATTCATCATAAACACCAATATAAATGATCATTGATATGTGGCTACATTTCTCACGTCACATATCAAATAACCATAAGATGTATTACATTAATTTAAGATTCTGATCCAGTTGCTTGGCCAAGCCACTATTGATGGATGGAATTTTATACTTTTCTAAGTTTTCCCAGAACCGACTTGTATAACCACTTTTTTTGGGTGTTTTATAAATGCTTTTCGTCAAGTCTTTTTGAATTGATTTATAATCATCCCAACTCATATATCGTTGTTCCATTACGTAAAATTCATTCAATCCTTCGTATGGAATATGCCCATACTCACTCTTACGCTTAATAGTTCCAACTATATTTTGATATATGGATGTCAAGTTGAAAGGGGTAATATAGTTCATCGATGTGGACGAGTAATTTTCTAAGTTCACTTCATGCAATGTTCGCGCTTCAATCCTAAATAATTTCTCTTTTACGACACTATCTGGCAATACATGATCTATGTATACCTGAAGATTATTCCCATCATTAGATTTTGTTAAGTAACCAACATCATCCCCATTTTTAATTAAACGAATACGATTAGTTCCATCATTTTTCTGTATCATATCAGTTAATCTATCCGAAAGCTTCTGACCATTCATTTCAGGGACTCGGGGAATCTGGAAGAAGGGACCCATTTTTTCGTTATAGTCTGCTACAACAATAGAATCCATAAAAATTCTATAATCAATTAATTTATACTTGGGTTTACCCTTCATCAATGGAATATAAAACTCGATAATCCCATCTGAAAAATATTTGTGCTGATGGTTAAAAGTTTCCAAAGAGCGATAGTATCCTCTAAGTACTATAACCTCTTTTGGTTTTGCGCTTACAACTACGTCATCGATCACTATTGCTCTAGGTGTCAATTCATATACTTGTTCCTTATTCAACGATTTTACTCGAATATTCTTAGGAGCATAAGAGATATGTTGCACCACTATTGCCATCGGCACCAAGCGATTTGCGACAACCCCATTAAGGAGCTGCACTGTACCGGTTTTATCTGTAAAACCAATCAATTTGCCTGTTTCATGATAGATATTCACAGAGGGAATGGGTAACTTACTATCATTATCGATAAAGCGTATTTGCGCCTTACAGAAAATAGAAATAAGTAAGCAAGCCGAAATAATAAAAAATTTCATGTTAATCTTAATAATTTAATTTAGTGGCTAGAAATTCTAGCCACTACTTTGTATATGATTAAAAAATGCTTTTCACTTTTTCGTAAAGCCATGTAAAAAGCCCATTTACACGCAAGAATGATCCTCCTTCTACATTAATCATTTCATTAGTATCCATTTCTTGAACACCGATTGTTTTTAATTCTAAGTTATTCATATTTCTGTTTATTAAAAAATTATTCCTACTCTATTTGACAAGCCTTTTCGGATAACTGCTTCGTCGATCAACAATACTAAATTACAGTTGCTCAATGCTCAAAAAAAGCATTGGAGATATTATTTGATAAATAATACTTCCCTTCAGAAATAGGTCTAATCTATTTCAGATCGAGTTTTGGAGATCGGACCTGATTTGGTATCAAAATGATTTTTAACACTTTAAGTAAAGTGATTGGGTTTATATCATCATCAAGAGAACTTGCGATATCTGATCGAAAGTCCACCAATAATGCTTATGATCATTTAAACCTAAATTCAAAATGATCATAAGTTAAGTATACTAGGAATTACAAGTTAAAAATATGATTATGAATGAATACAACCAAATTAATCAGAGCATATAAAATGTTGACAAACAGAATTTTGTTAATCTTCCCCTGTTCCCTCAAACTTGCATAATAATATGCTAATACGAATCCCGTTCCAATTGCCAAAAGAATATAAATAAACCTGTACGAATGGGACAGCCCAAATAATAGTGCGGAAATGACTATCGCACTTCTCATTCCAATTTTAAATTTTAAAAGGATTTCGATAACTGCTGTTTGATAAATTAAGGTTTCAAAAATTGGAGCTACCACGACTAACATAAAAAACACGAACATTAAATTCTTTTCTTTAATCATAGAAGTCTCCAATAGAGATGTAAGTACCCCATTTTTCCTACAGCTAGAATTGGACTTTTCTAATTTACGTTACTAATTGATTTATTTGTTGTTTGTGTCTAATATTTTTTGATAATTCCGTTGGTGTAAGATTGCCAAGTC
>Ga0160467_100946_pt1 | contig 16627 bp, 16 predicted proteins | sample HID1972I_E11MG_FD_108221 | JGI IMG/M metagenome (GOLD analysis project Ga0160467, IMG submission 108221) | Enriched pill bug-associated microbial communities from UW Madison campus, WI, USA - HID1972I_E11 MG | ecosystem: Host-associated > Arthropoda: Insects > Digestive system > Unclassified ...
CGCGTGGCGGCCATCAGCAGCAACAGGCAGGCCAGCGCAAAGGCACGATGCGGAGTGGTGTTCATGGGCGCGCGGGGGGAAAGGATGAGGCCCATTCTAGACCGCGCCGGGCCGTTGCGCAGGACGTGTAAGGTGGGCGGGCGATCACGGGCGAAGGCGTATCATGGCGACATGAGCGAACGTGTTGATGTCCTGATCGTCGGCGGCGGCCTGGTGGGCGCCAGCCTGGCCATTGCCCTGCAGCGCCACGGGCGCACGGTGTGCCTGCTGGAAGCCACCGCGGACGGTGGTCTGCCGGCCGTATTCGACCAGCGCAACCTCAGCTTCGCCGCAGCCACCGTCAATGCGCTGACGGCGCTGGGCGTCATGCAGAAGCTGGCCAGCCCGCCGGGGCCGATCACCCGTATCCATGTCAGCCGTGCCGGCGATTTCGGCCGCGTGCAGCTTGCGGCCGCCGATTACGGCAGGCCCTGGTTCGGGCAGGTGGTGGTGGCGCGTGATTTCGGCAACGCGCTGGAAGCGCGGCTGCTGGAACTGCCGGGCCTGCAGCGACGCCGTCCGGCCCGTTTCCTGGGACTGGGCGAGGTGGTGGACGGTTACCGGCAGGTACGCGTGCTGGACGGACAGGACGAACGCATCGTGTCGGCCCGGCTCGTGGTAGGCGCCGACGGCACCGCCAGCGGCGTGCGCGACGCCTTGTCCATCGGCGTGGATGAGCATGATTTCCAGCAGACGCTGTTCGTGGCCCGCGTACGCGGCCAGCGGGCGCCCGATGGCACGGCATGGGAGCGGCTGACCGATACCGGCCCCACTGCATTGCTGCCGCGTGGCGACCGCCATTTCGGCGTGGTGCATGGTGTTGCCCGCCAGCAGGCCGACATGGTGATGGCACTGGACGATGCCGCGTGGCTGCAGCGACTGCAGCAGGCGATCGGCTGGCGCGCCGGGCGGCTGCTGGAATCCGGCCCGCGCAGCGCCTATCCGTTGCGGCAGGTGCTTTCGCGCGCGCTGACTGGCGAGCGCGCGGTGCTGCTCGGCAACGCCGCGCAGACCATCCATCCGCTGGGCGCACAGGGCTTCAACCTCGGCCTGCGCGATGCGCTGACGCTTGCCGAACTGCTGGAAGCCCCCGGCGATGCGGGCAGTGACGCGCTTCTGCAGGCCTACGTGCGGCGCCGTGAGGAGGACCGTCGGCAGACCGTCGCGTTCTCCGGCGGACTGGCGCGGCTGACCGGCAATTCCGCACCGCTGCTGCGCCCGTTGCGCAGCCTTGGGCTGCTGGCCACGCAGGCGACGTCCGTGCAGTCGATGCTGGTGGGAGGCGCGATGGGCTTCCGCGGCGAGGTACCGAAGCTGTGCCGTGGAGAAGCCGCATGAGCCGTCGCGCCGGCCTGGATGTGGTGATCGTCGGCGGCGGCGTGGTCGGGGCCAGCTGTGCGTTGGCACTGGCCGATGCGGGCCTGGCGGTCGCGCTTGTCGAAGGACGTGAGCCGCCGCCGTGGCAAGCCGCGCAACCGGACCTGCGGGTGTTCGCCTTCGCCGCCGACAACGTGCAGCTGCTGCAGCGGCTCGGGGTATGGGAATCGGTGCAGCGCGCCCGCGCCCATCCCTACCGCCGCATGCAGGTGTGGGACGCGGCCGCGGGCGAGGACCTGGTCTTCGATGCGGACCGTTTCGGCCGCAGCGAGCTGGGCTGGATCGTCGAGAACAGCCTGCTGCAGGACCGCCTGTGGGCGGCGCTGCCCGCCGCCGGCGTGGATGTCCACTGCCCGGCGCGGGTGGAGGGGCTTGAACAGGATGCGCACGGCGTGCGGCTGCGGCTGCACGATGGCCGCCGGCTGGATGCGTCCCTGGCCGTGGCCGCCGATGGCGCCGAATCCACGTTGCGGACGTTGGCCGGCATCGAGGTGGATCGCCATGAGTACCACCAGCGCGGCGTGGTCGCCTACGTGGACAGCGAGCAGGACAACGCGGCCACGGCCTGGCAGCGCTTCCTGCTCACCGGACCACTGGCGTTGCTGCCGGTGGCCGCGCGGCGCAGTTCCATCGTGTGGACGTTGCCGGACGAGGACGCCGCACGTGTGCTGGCGCTGGATGACACGGCGTTCGATCGAGAGCTGACCCGCGCCTTCGGTGGGCGCCTGGGCGAACTGCGCGTGGCGTCCGCGCGCGCTGCATTTCCGCTGCGTCGCCAGCTGGCGCGTGCGTATGTCGCCGGGCGCGTGCTGGCCCTGGGCGATGCGGCGCACGTGGTGCATCCGCTGGCAGGGCAGGGCGTGAACCTGGGCCTGCGCGACGTGGCGGCACTGCAGCGCTGGATCCAGCCGTCCCCGCAGCGGCGCGGGCAGGCGCAGTTGTCGCCACAGCGCCTGCAGCGCTGGGCGCGCGAACGCCGCAGCGACAACCAGCTATCGGCCTACGGCTTCGATGCGATCAACAGGGTGTTCTCCAACGATGAGATGCACCTGACACTGGCGCGTGGACATGCACTGGGTTGCGTGGGGAAGTGGCCGCCGCTGCTGCAGCTGTTCTGGAAGCGTGCGGCGGGGGTGTAGGTATTCAAGCCTGACAGGGAATGGGCGTCACTGCGCGGCTTATGAAAGTCCGCGATGCGCAAGGTCACCAGAATGGCGTCTTCTTGTTTACAGAGACGCGCCTCATGAGTTTTTTGGTGAAGATACTCAATCCCTCCCTGCACCTGCGCCGTGAGGCTGTCAGGGCCGTAAAGGAGATGCCGGGCATCGAGAAGGCGGCTGTCGCGAAGTTGCTGGCCAACATCTCGAACACGGCGCAGAAGACGGGGCTGCGTCCCGGTAAGGATTCGGATATCCATAAGCTTGGTAGCATCAGCCAGTCCCTCGCGAACGACAGGCCGGTCCGCTATGAAGGCAAGGCACTTCCGCATATGGTGCGCAACATCAAGCACACGGCGCAGCGGCAGCTGGATGATCTATTGTCAAAGAGCGCGGGCATGAAGCCTGATAGTCAACTGGCCCGCGACATCCGGACGATAAGCGACTTCATCGACTCCACACGCGGATTTTCCGCACAGGTGATCGAAGCGCATCGGAACGCAACGAAGTAGCCGATCCTGCGCTCAGTCCAGCAGCCAGCCGGCCAGATCGGCGCGGTCCAGCCGGGCCCGTCGCTTCGTATCCAGCGAGTCGAATTCATCGGCCAGCGACGGATTCGCCTGCGCTTCCTCGCGGCTGATGAAGCCATCGCCATCTACATCAAGCTCGGCGAAGTGGACGCGGTACTGGCCGATGGCGCTGGACGGCGTCAGCGAGCGGATGGTTACCGGGGTTTCGCCGAGGGGCACTGCGATGTCCACGCTGCCAGTCACCTGGCCGGCAGCAAGCGGCTGCTGGCGGATCACGCCGGTCTCATCGCGCAGTGGCTGGCTGAGCGCCGGATCGGTACGTATCTGCTGGGCGGACAACGGCGCGGCAGTGAGCAACAGGGCCAGCAGGCAGGCGGGAGTAGACGACATGAGATTTTCCTCCATGCGCGGATGGGGCAATTATGAAAGCGGCCAGCGTTCCACGCCAGCAGATTGCGGATTCCGACATTACCTACCACCGAGCCGGTTGAGCGGCAGTGGAATCCGGGAGGACCCATGGGCCTGAGCCGTTGCTTCGCACCCCTGCTGGCGCTGTCGTGTCCTTGCCTGCCGAAGGATAGAGGTGACAGGCGCCTTCATTCCCATGAGCGGGCTGCCCTGAACGAGGTCCTTGCTTCGATCACCAACGCCGCCGGCAGTGGCGTGCCGGTTCCAGGCGGCGCGCAGGACATCATCAGACACCTGCATGCGGACGCTACGGGTGAGGGCGCCTGTGCGGCGAGCCGGAGCGGGGTGGTCAATCGTCTCGGCAGCGTGCGGGCTGATTACAGTGCCGCGCGTGGAAATCTCCAGCATGAGGTGAACGCCTGGTTTCACGACTGGCTGGCGGGTGCGGAAAAACGCGACGCGGACGAGGTTGTCGACGTATATCGCAGGATTGAGGTCATCAATCAGATGATCCATAGCATCGATATGGCACGTTCCACGCTGAAGCGGTGTCGCCGCTCCGCCGATATCAACGCAGCGGTGATGCCAGCACGGTGATCTCTTCGCGGTCGTGGTACAGCTGCTTGGCGCGTACCACCAGTGGCTTGCCTGCCTGTTCCTGGAACAGATCCAGGCACAGCCGGGTTTCATCCCAGCGCTTCTTCATCGGCAGCTTCAGGTTGAAGATGGCGTGCCTGCACCAGCCTTCGCGGAACCATGTGGCCATGCGCTCGGCGACGCGGCGCGGCTGCTCCACCATGTCGCAGACCATCCAGTCCAGAGGTTGTTCCGGGTGCCAGTGGAAACCGTCCGCACGAAGGTGTTCGACCAGTCCCGTGTCCAGCACATGCTGGCGCAGCGGTCCGTTGTCGACGCTCAGCACGTGCATGTGCTGGCGGGTCAGTACCCAGGTCCAGCCGCCAGGCGCGGCGCCCAGGTCGGCGGCGCGCATGCCGGGGCGCACCAGTGCTTCGCGTTCTTCCGCGGTGAACAGGGTCAGCAGTGCTTCGTCCAGCTTCAGTGCCGAACGCGAGGGCGCGTCCGGCAGTAGTTTCAGGCGCGGAATGCCCAGCGCCCAGGGAGCGCTGTCAGCGGCGTCGGCCACGCACACGAAGGCATGCGTGCCGTCCACGAACACCACGTGCAGGCGCGGCAGCTTCAGGTTCGGCTTGTCGGAAAGTTTGCCGGCCTTGCGCAGTGCCGGTCGCAGGGCGTTGCCGAATGCACGCGCGAGCCCGGAAAGCGGCTTGCCCGCGTCCGAATCCGGATGTTCCACCCACAGATCGCCGAAACGTGGCGCATCGGCCAGCGCAGCCAGCATCGGCGTGATGCGATCCGACGCATCCAGCTGCGGCAGTTCCGCAAGCACCACCAGCTTCTGCCGCGCGAAGATCAGCTCGCGCCAAGGCAGGGCGGCCGACAATGCCGCAGCTTCATCGCACATGAAAAGCACGAAGCCGTCGTTGCGCTGGGTGCGCGCATAACCGGCAAACCCGGCTTCGCCCGCGCGGCTGGAAAGCTCGCCGGCCAGCTCGGGTTCGAAGCCCTGCCGGCACAGGCAGAGCAGGCCGACACCTGCCTCAGTAGCGGGCGCCATCGGCCTCTCCGTAAGCACGCAGCACCGCGCGCGCATCGTCGCGGTTCAGGCCCTGCACGACCTCGATGCCGCGCTTGTTGAGTTCGCCAACCCAGTCCGATGGCAGCGGGCCTTCATCGAAGGGCGTCAGCTCTTCCACGTCGGCGGCGCTGGCGCCGATCAGCAGGCGATCGATGCCTGCCCATACGGTGGCGCCATAGCACTGGCAACACGGTTGTGACGACGTGGCCAGGGTGATCGGCGCCAGCACGTCGTTCAGGCGCGGCGTCTGCAGGCGCTGCTGGGCCAGCATGTAAGCCATGTTCTCGGCATGCGCCAGCGACGTGGCGTGCGGCACCACGCGGTTGACACCGGCAGCGATGACCTTGTCGTCCGGGCCGAACACGACCGCGCCGAAGGGGCCCCCACTGGCATGTTCGATGTTCAGCCGCGACAGCTCGATGGCCAGTGCGACCTTCGCCTCGTCGCCGGGAAACGTCCGGTCCAGATCGATCTGGTCATGGATCCAGGCGGGAAGGGTCAGGTGGACTTGCGCATACAGCATCGCGGATGCCTCGTGGTAAGGGGGAGCGCCGGGCAATGCCCGGCGGGCTGGGCGCGCGCAGTGTAGCCCGCGTTCGATGAAGCGGGCGCACAGGCGGCGCGGCGGTGGCGCGCGGACGGGCCGCGCGTTCTGCGGCAATCAGGCTGACCAGGTATCGCGCAGGGTCACGCTGCGGTTGAACACCGGCGTGGTGGCACTGTGGTCGCGGCGGTCGGCCACGAAGTAGCCGGTGCGCTCGAACTGGAATGACTGCTCAGGTTCGGCACTGGCCGCGGCCGGCTCGACATAACCGGTGACGGTGCGACGCGATTCCGGGTTGAGATGGTCGCGGTAGGTCCTGCCTTCCGATTCGTCGTCCGGGTTCGGCACCGAGAACAGCCGGTCGTACAGGCGGATCTCGGCCGGGACGCCGTGTACCGCACTGACCCAATGGATGGTTCCCTTCACCTTGCGGTTGGCGCCTTCCATGCCCGGGCGTGATTCCGGATCCAGCCAGCCGCGCAGCTCGGTGATGGTGCCGTCGGCATCCTTGATCACTTCATCGCAGCGGATGATGCCGGCACCGCGCAGGCGCACTTCGCCACCCGGCACCAGGCGCTTCCAGCCCTTGGGCGGCACTTCGGCGAAGTCCTCGCGGTCGATCCACACCTCGCGTGCGAACGGCACCTGACGGCTGCCGAAGCTTTCGTCCTTCGGATGGTTGGAGAACACCAGGGATTCTTCGTGGCCTTCCGGCAGGTTGGCGAGGACCAGCCGGATCGGGTCGATCACCGCCATGCGGCGCGCCGCCGCGCTGTCCAGGTCCTCGCGCAGGGCACCTTCCAGCACGCTGAAATCGATCAGCGAGTTCTGCTTGCTGATGCCCACGCGTTCGGCGAACAGGCGCATGGCTGCCGGGGTGTAACCGCGGCGGCGCAGGCCCTGCAGGGTCGGCATGCGCGGATCGTCCCAGCCATCCACCAGCTGTTCGGTGACCAGCGCCATCAGCTTGCGCTTGCTCATCACCGTGTAGTTGATGTTCAGGCGCGAGAACTCGATCTGTCGCGGCTTGGCGGCTTCGCGCGGCAGGCCGGCATCCACCAGCGGCGCGGTCAGCGCGTCGTCGTGGGCGAAGTCCACATTGTCCACGCACCAGTCGTACAGCGGGCGATGGTCTTCGAATTCCAGCGTGCACAGCGAATGGGTGATGCCTTCCAGCGAGTCACCCAGCGCGTGCGCGAAGTCGTACATCGGATAGATCGGCCACGCATTGCCGGTGTTCTGGTGCTCCACATGCTTGATGCGGTACAGCGCCGGATCGCGCAGGTTGATGTTGCCGCTGGCCATGTCGATCTTCGCGCGCAGGGTACGCGCGCCATCGGCGAATTCGCCGGCACGCATGCGGCGGAACAGGTCCAGGTTCTCCTCCACGCTGCGCTCGCGCCATGGCGACGGACGGCCCGGCTCAGTCAGGGTGCCGCGGTACTCGCGCACCTGTTCGGCGTTGAGGTCGCACACATAGGCCTTGCCGTCGCGGATCAGCTTTTCGGCGGCCAGGTAATAGGCCTGGAAGTAATCCGAGGCATGGCGGAGTTCGTTCCAGGCAAAGCCCAGCCAGCGCACGTCGTCCTGGATGGCGGCTACGTATTCCGGATCTTCCCGGGCCGGGTTGGTGTCGTCGAAGCGCAGGTTGCAGACGCCGTTGAATTCGCCGGCAATGCCGAAATTCAGGCAGATCGACTTGGCATGGCCGATATGCAGGTAGCCGTTCGGTTCCGGCGGGAAGCGGGTCTTGATGGCCTGGTGCTTTCCGCTGGCCAGGTCCTCGCGCACGATCTGGCGGATGAAATCACGCTTCTCGGGGCTTTCGGCGGGGGTCTCGGGGCGGGCGGGGGTGTGCTCGGACATGGTGCGGCGACAGTGGAAGGCAGAAAGATCGCCAGTCTAGCGTGTACGGGCGAGGGCTGCCGGGGCGGAGTGGCTGCGGTTGCCGGCCAGCGGCCAGCACTACCCGCCGTGTCGCTAGCGCTGGCCGCTGGCCAGCGGATTGGTCATCGACCCTCACCGCCACGGTTCATCCCCCGGGCGTATGCTGGACGCCAGACTCGAGGAGCCGCCCATGCACATCGTGTACAAGGCCGACAATCTGTTCGATGCCCACCTGGTCAAGCACGCGCTGGAGGATGCCGGCATCCCCGCCTTCGTATTCGGCGAATCGTTGCTGGGGGGCATGGGCGAGCTGCCGCTGTTCGGCGTGCTGAGGGTGGGGGTGCCGGATGCGGCACGCGCCCAGGCCGAGGACGTGGTGGCCACGCTGGACTTGGGCAGTGCACCGGTCGACCCCATTTCCGATGCGGATGATCTTGCCGGCCAGCCGGCCTAGGAGCGCAGCATGTTGGGAATTGGCAACGGAATACTCGGCATCGGGGCCTTCAAGCAGCGCCTGCCGCGCCCGGAAGAGGCGCTGCCAGGCCGCGACCAGCCGCTGCCACTGCACAGCAACCAGCACTTCGTGAACAGCCATCCGCTGAAGGACCGGTTCGCCGGGTTCGGTCAGATCCGTTTCGCGCTGGGCTGTTTCTGGGGTGCCGAACGCCTGTTCTGGACGCTGCCGGGGGTGTACAGCACATCGGTGGGCTATGCCGGTGGAGTGACCCCGAACCCGACCTATGAGGAAGTCTGTTCGGGGCTGACGGGCCATACCGAGGTGGTGCAGGTGGTGTATGACCCGGCGCTGGTGAGCGTGGAGCAGCTGTTGCAGGTGTTCTGGGAAAGCCATGATCCAACCCAGGGCATGCGCCAGGGCAACGACACCGGCACCCAGTACCGCTCGGCGATCCACGCCACCGAAGAGGCCCAGCATGCGGCGGCGCTGGCCAGCCGTGAGGCCTACCAGACGCGGCTGGCCGAGGCGGGTCATGGCCCGATCACCACGGAAATCATGTACCCGGCGCCGGAGTACTACTACGCCGAGGATTACCACCAGCAGTATCTGGCGAAGAATCCGAACGGCTACTGCGGCATCGGCGGCACCGGTGTGAGCTGCCCGATCGGGCTGGATGCGGAGGCGCCGCGCTGACGCGCGGTGGTCCGCCTGCGGCGGGCAGAAGCCAAAGCAAAGCTAAAGCTGCTCTGGGTTTCTGTGGGTTGGGCAGGGCGGTGTGGGTGGGCAGGACACGCCGTAAACCCGTCCATGGGAGCTCGATGGCGCCATCCATGGCGCCAACGGTCCTGCCCACCCACGCCGCCCCGCCCCCGACAGTTTCCCGGTGACGATGGGCAAGAGCATGGGTTACTGACGAACTGAAGGAAAACAAAAAGGACGCGGCCTTCGCCGCGTCCTTTTTGTTTGATCCTGCATTGCTTCCTGTAGAGCCGAGCCATGCTCGGCTCAGAGCAAGCGAAGCGCGCGACCCGCTGTTGCTCTTCTTTTTTCCTTCCGTGGCGGGTGGCCGCAGGACCCTGCCAACCGCATGACCCGCTCTTCGCGACCCAGCCCCCCGCTACGAGGGGCTCAGCCGTTGGCCGGAACCCTCACAGCGCCTCGCGGATCCGCTGGCGCAGTGCTTCCAGGTCCTTGGCAAACGCATCGATGCCAGTGGCCAGCTTCTCGCTCGCCATCGGGTCAGCTGCCAGGTCGGCCGTGAATTTTGCCGCATCGATCGGCGTCACCTGCGCAGTTCCAGCGGCACCCGCCACCAGCATGCGTGGCAGCTCGCCCTGTTCGGCATCCAGCTTTTCCAGCAGGTCCGGCGAAATGGTCAGGCGATCGCAACCGGCCAGCGCCTCGATCTGCGCGGTCGAACGGAACGAAGCCCCCATCACCACCGTCGGCGACCCGCGACGCTTGAATTCTTCATATACGCCACGCACGAACTGCACGCCGGGGTCTTCTTCGATGCTGGCCGGCGCCTGGCCGTTGGCTACATACCAGTCCAGGATGCGGCCGACGAAGGGCGAAATGAGGAACGCGCCCGCTTCGCTGCAGGCCAGCGCCTGGGTGCGGTTGAAGATCAGCGTCAGGTTGCAGTCGATGCCTTCGGCCTGCAGCACGCGTGCCGCTTCCACGCCTTCCCAGGTGGCTGCGATCTTGATCAGCACCTTGTCGCGAGGCACGCCGGCATCGGCGTACATCTGGATGAACTGGCGGGCCTTGGCCACCGTAGCGGCGGTGTCGTGGCCCAGGTCGGCATCCACCTCGGTGGACACGCGGCCCGGCACCAGCGTGCTCAGCAGGCTGCCCACACCGATGGTCAGGCGGTCGGCCACGGAATTGACCACGGCTTCGCGATCGCCGGCCTGCTGGCGGCCCCAGGCCAGTTCGCGCTCGATCAGGTCGGCATAGACCGGCAGGTCCAGCGCTTTTTTGACCAGCGTCGGGTTGGTGGTGCAGTCCACCGGCTTCAGGCGCTGGATCGCCTCGTAGTCGCCGGTATCGGCCACCACGACGGACAGTTCGCGCAGCTGGGACAGTTTGGACGGGATCGTGCTCATTGCAGCTCCATCATTGCGTGGCGCGCACGCTGCGCGGCCAGGATCACGGGGCGCGCCTTCAGGCGCGGGCGTTGTGGACCGCGGTGACGCGCAGTTTCAGCCTGCGGCCGCCGGGGGCGTCCCAGTCTATGCTCTGGCCGACCGACAGGCCCAGCAGTGCGCTGCCCACCGGGGCGAGCACCGATACCTTGCCCTGGTCGACATCCGCTTCGCGCGGGAATACCAGGGTCAACACGTGCTTTTCGCCGGTGACATCGTCTTCGCATTCCACCCGCGAGTGCATCATCACGATGCCTTCGGGAATCTGGTCCGGCGCCAGAACGGTGGCCCGGTTGAGTTCTTCGGCCAGCGCGAGCGCGGCCGGGGTCTTGCTTACGGCAGGGGATTCGAGCATGGCGTCCAGGCGATCCATGTCGTGGCTTGAAACAATGATGGACGGCGGCAAGCCGCTGGCGGTGGTCATGTAGAGAGTCCTTGGGTTGGGGCCATGCAAAAGGCGGCGCCAGATGGCACCGCCTTCTTCTATTGTGGGGACAAACAGCGCCGGAATCGAGTCGCCCCGCAGCATGCGGCGGCGGGGCGTTGGGCTGCAGCTCAGCCGAGCGCGTCGAGCCTGCCGCTGGACTCCACCCCGGCAAGGGGTCGCGTGCCTTCTTCCAGCGTGAAAAGTTCCCTGGGCAGATGCTTGAACTGCTCCGCCAACTGCAGCAGGAAACCGCCCATCGCCGAACTGCGGCGCCATGCCATGGCGATGCGCCGGCTCGGCCGTCCTTCACCCACCAGGTCCAGCAGGCGGATGTTTTCCGAACGGGGTACCGGTGGTTTCACCGACAGGGTCGGCATCAAGGTCATGCCGACGTCGGCGGCAACCATCTGCCGCAGGGTTTCCAGGCTGGTGGCACGGAACTCCGATTTTTCGTTCGCACCGAACAGGCGGCATACCTCCAGGGCCTGGTCGCGCAGGCAATGGCCGTCTTCCAGCAGCAGCAACCGCTGCGCGGACAGTTCCTGCACATCCAGGTGCTGGCGGTTCGCCAGCGGGTTCTGCCCCGATACCGCCAGCAGGAAGGGCTCCTCGAACAGGAACTCGGCATGCAGCTGATCGTCGATGATCGGCAGCGCGAGAAGCGCGGCGTCCAGCTTGCCCTCGCGGAGCCGGGCCAGCAGTACGTCGCTCTTCTCTTCCACCAGCAGCAGTTCCAGGTGCGGGAACCGCTCGCGGATGCGCGGGATCACATGCGGCAGCAGGTACGGGCCAAGGGTGGGGAAGATGCCCAGGCGCACCGCGCCCGCTTCCGGGTCGCGGCTGCGGCGGGCGGCTTCCTTCATCTGCTCCACTTCCGCCACGATCACGCGCGCTCGCGCTGCGGCATCCTGTCCCGCAGGGGTCAGCATCACTTTGCGCGGCGCTCGTTCCACCAGTGGCAGCCCCAGCTCTTCTTCCAGCTTGCGTATCTGGGTGGAGAGCGTGGGCTGGCTGACGAAGCAGGCGGCGGCGGCCTTGCCGAAGTGACGATGTTCGGCCAAGGCCACCAGGTACTTCAGATCACGTAGGTTCATCCTGAGACCTCAATGGGTAATGGACCGGGTGACGGCGTGGCTTACCCAGCGGACATGAGACGTTCCCGGTGAACTGGGAACCTGTGTCAGGCAGCTTCGGCGACAGCGCCGCTGCTCTTGGTCACGGACGAACGGATCAGATGGTCGAAGGCACTCAGCGCGGCCGTCGATCCGGCACCCATGGCGATGATGATCTGCTTGTACGGTACGGTCGTGCAATCGCCGGCTGCAAACACGCCGGGCAGATTGGTCTGGCCACGATCATCAACGACGATTTCACCGCGCGGCGACAGGGTGATGGCGTCAGCCAGCCATTCGGTATTGGGCAGCAACCCGATCTGCACGAACACGCCTTCCAGCTCCACCCGGTGCGAATCGCCACCGATGCGATCGGTGTACACCAGGCCGGTCACTTTCTGCCCGTCGCCAAGCACCTCGGTGGTCTGCGCGCTGGTCAGCACGGTCACGTTGCCAAGGCTGCGCAGCTTCTTCTGCAGCACGTCGTCGGCACGCAGCGCCGCGTCGAATTCAATCAGCGTCACGTGCGCGACCAGGCCGGCCAGGTCGATGGCCGCTTCCACCCCGGAGTTGCCACCGCCGACCACCGCCACGCGCTTGCCCTTGAACAGCGGGCCATCGCAATGCGGGCAGTAGGCCACGCCCTTGTTGCGGTACTGGTCTTCGCCGGGCACGTTCATCTGCCGCCAGCGCGCGCCGGTGGACAGGATGACCGAACGCGATTTCAGCACCGCACCATTTTCCAGCCGTACCTGCACCAGGCCGTCTTCGCCGGCCGGCACCAGGCCCGTCGCGCGCTGCAGGTTCATGATGTCCACGTCATATTCGCTTACGTGCTGTTCCAGTGCCGTGGCCAGCTTCGGACCTTCGGTTGCCGTCACCGAGATGAAGTTCTCGATCGCCATGGTGTCCAGCACCTGGCCACCGAAGCGCTCGGCGGCCACACCGGTGCGGATGCCCTTGCGCGCGGCATAGATCGCCGCGGCCGCGCCGGCCGGACCACCGCCGACCACCAGCACGTCGAAGGCTTCCTTGGCGGCGATCCTTTCCGCATCGCGCCTGGCCGCATTGGTGTCCAGCCTGGCGACGATCTGCTCCAGGGTCATGCGGCCCTGGTCGAACAGCTCGCCGTTGAGGTACACGGTGGGCACCGACATGATCTGGCGCTGCTCCACTTCGTCCTGGAACAGGGCGCCGTCGATGGCCACGTGCTGGATGCGCGGATTGAGCACCGCCGCCAGGTTCAGCGCCTGCACCACGTCCGGGCAGTTCTGGCACGACAGCGAGAAATAGGTTTCGAAGCGGAAATCGCCGTCCAGGTTGCGGACCTGCTCGATCAGCTCGGCGGTCGCCTTGGACGGATGCCCACCGACCTGCAGCAGCGCCAGCACCAGCGAGGTGAACTCGTGGCCCATCGGCAGGCCGGCGAAGGTCAGGTGGATGTCCTGGCCCGGGGTGCCGAGATCGAACGACGGCACCCGGCCGCTGCCATCGCGCAGCACCTGCAGGCTGATCTGGCCGGACAGGCTGTCCAGGGTCTGCAGCAGTTCCAGCATCTCCTGCGAACGGGCGCCGTCATCGGCGTGCGCGGTGATCTGGATCGGGCGCGTCACGCGCTCGAGGTACGTCTTCAGCTGCGACTGCAGGTTGGCATCCAACATGGTCATCTCCTGGATCGGGTCCCGGAATACGGGCAAACAGGGGGCGTGGCACCACTACCGAGCGTAGCGGACCAACGGGGGGTAGGGGTGAACCCAAGGCGGCCGGGCGGGTGATCAGGCTGGCGGGCGAAGGCTGGCTGGCATGACCGGCTTGGGTTCACCCCCACGCCCGCCGGGGCGGGCATGGGGATGGGGCGTGCCGCAGCGTGGGCCACGGCGCGCCCGGAGCGGCTTAGATCTTGCCGACCAGGTCCAGCGACGGCGCCAGGGTCTTTTCGCCTTCCTTCCACTTGGCCGGGCACACTTCACCCGGGTGGGCGGCCACGTACTGGGCGGCCTTGACCTTGCGAAGCAGTTCCTTGGCATCGCGGCCGATGCCTTCGGCGGTGATTTCCACCGACTGGATGACGCCGGCCGGATCGATGATGAAGGTACCGCGATCAGCCAGGCCGGCCGGACGCAGCACGTCGAAGTTCTTCGAGATGACGTGGGTCGGATCGCCGATCATCGCGTACTTGATCTTGCCGATGGCATCGGAGGTGTCGTGCCATGCCTTGTGCGAGAAATGGGTGTCGGTGGACACGGAGTACACCTCCACGCCCATCTTCTGGAACTCGGCATGGTTGTCGGCCAGGTCTTCCAGCTCGGTCGGGCACACGAAGGTGAAGTCGGCCGGGTAAAACACCACCACGGACCACTTGCCCTTCAGGTTGGCATCGGAAACCTTGATGAACTCGCCGTTCTGGTAGGCATCGGCCTCGAACGGCAGGATTTCGGTGTTGATCACGGACATGGATTTTCCTCTTTGGTGAAGGGGCGGGTGAATCGACTGGGAGTAGATTACCTATTCCTCATTAATAAGAACAATCCATTGATTGCATCTATTCAATAGACAGTGACTATTGATAATCGCCTGAACAGGCGAGGAAATTCGTCCCCTGAATGGCGCCGAGGCTAGTGCTGCAATGGATCCGTACATTTCAGGGTAGGGCGTTCAATAGTCGATCTTTATCCAACAATCTCCCGCAAGCTGAATGAAGCGATGGCCGAGCCGTTCCGGATCGGCTGCCTGGACCGCCGCAACGGTCAAACCGCGCCTGCCCCCTGGGGTCCGTCCGGCCGTCTCCGCGCCATCTGCGACGCACGACTTCGGCTAAGCTGCCCGCCCCTGCCGCCGGTGTCCCCGCATGAGCGACGCTCCCGATAGTTCCCTGCGCGACGCCCTGGCCGCTGCGGCAAGCCGGCTGCCCGGCGACGAAAGTCGCCACGAAGCCGAACAGCTGCTGCTGCACGTCCTTCAGCAGCCGCGCAGCTGGCTGTTCGCGCATGCCACCGACGCGTTGCCGGCACCCCAATCCCAGGCGTTCAACGCGCTGCTGGAACGGCGCGCGGCCGGCGAACCGGTGGCCTACATCACCGGCCGCCGCGGTTTCTGGACCCTGGACCTGGAAGTTGGCCCGGCCACGCTGATTCCACGCCCGGAAACCGAACGATTGGTCGAACTGGCGCTGGAGCGACTCCCTGCCGCCACGCCCCTGTGGCTGGCCGACCTGGGCACAGGCAGCGGCGCGATCGCGCTGGCGCTGGCAGGCGAACGCCCGCAGGCGCAGGTGCTGGCGACCGACTTCAGCGCCGATGCGCTTGTCGTCGCGCGTCGCAACGCCGTTCACCATGGGCTGCATAACGTGTCTTTCGCCCAGGGGCCGTGGTATGCGCCGCTGGCCGGCCGGCAATTCCATCTGATCGCCAGCAATCCGCCGTACATCGCCGCTGGCGATCCGCACCTGCGCCGGGGCGACCTGCGCTTCGAACCGGGTAGTGCATTGGCCTCGGGAGCGGACGGGCTGGACGACATCCGCCAGATCGCCGCCGGCGCCGTCGCGCATCTGCTGCCGGGGGGCTGGCTGCTGCTGGAACATGGCTGGAACCAGGGCGACGCGATCCGCGCGCTGCTGCGGCAGGCCGGGCTCCACGACGTGGAAACAATGCAGGATCTGGAACGCCGCGACCGGGTCACGCTGGGCCGGCGACCGGCCTAGAATGGGGGCCCTCCTGCCACGGCAGGGCATCACCATGGAGCCGCACGCATGCGCACGCTGTACCCCGAGATCGCCCCGTACGACCACGGCACGCTGAAGGTCGACGATCGCCACACCCTGTACTTCGAACAGTGCGGCAACCCCGAGGGCAAGCCCGTGGTGCTGCTGCATGGCGGTCCCGGCGGCGGCTGCACCGACAAGATGCGCCGTTTCCACGATCCGGCGAAGTACCGCATCATCCTGTTCGACCAGCGGGGTTCGGGCCGCTCCACCCCGCATGCGGACCTGGTGGACAACACCACCTGGGACCTGGTGGCCGACATCGAAAGGCTGCGCACGCACCTGGGCGTGGCGAAGTGGCAGGTCTTCGGCGGCAGCTGGGGCTCCACCCTGGCGTTGGCCTACGCGCAGTCGCACCCGGACAAGGTGAGCGAGCTGGTGCTGCGCGGCATCTTCATGCTGCGTCGCTGGGAACTGGAATGGTTCTACCAGGAAGGCGCCAACCGCCTGTTCCCGGATGCCTGGGCGCATTACCTCAAGCCGATTCCGGAAGTGGAACGGCACGACCTGATCTCCGCGTTCCACCGCCGCCTCACCAGCGAGGACGAGGCCACGCGCCTGGCTGCGGCGCGGGCATGGAGCGTATGGGAAGGCGCGACCAGCTTCCTGCATGTGGACGATGACTTCGTGAACAGCCACGAGGATCCGCAGTTTGCGTTGGCATTCGCACGCATCGAGAACCACTATTTCGTCAACGGCGGCTTCTTCGACGTGGAAGACCAGCTCCTGCGCGACGCGCACCGCATCGCCGATATTCCCGGCGTGATCGTGCACGGTCGTTATGACGTGGTGTGCCCACTGGCCAATGCCTGGGATCTGGTGAAGGCGTGGCCGAAGGCGAAGCTGGAGATCACCCCGGCGTCGGGCCATTCGGCCTTCGAGGCGGAAAACGTGGACGCGCTGGTACGCGCGACCGATTCCTTCGCTTGATCCGGTCCTCTGATGGGTGACGATCCGCGCCCCTGGCTGGGTGATGATCTGTGCCCCTGGTGGGTGGTGACAGCCCTGGTGGGTGGTAACAGCTCTGGTGGGTGACGACCGTTGGTCGTCACCCTGCCACCCGCAGCCGACCTGAAAAGCGTGACGACCAACGGTCGTCACCCACCAAGGGCGAGTCGTCACCCA
>Ga0160467_100948_pt1 | contig 16611 bp, 12 predicted proteins | sample HID1972I_E11MG_FD_108221 | JGI IMG/M metagenome (GOLD analysis project Ga0160467, IMG submission 108221) | Enriched pill bug-associated microbial communities from UW Madison campus, WI, USA - HID1972I_E11 MG | ecosystem: Host-associated > Arthropoda: Insects > Digestive system > Unclassified ...
CTGGAGCTGCCCGAGCTTCAACGAGCTGCGCAAGGATGGCTTCGATGCCGAGCGGCACAACCGTTTCCACCCGGAAGGCGAGCAGCGCAAGCCGTATGTGACGCAGCTGCTGGAAGGCCGCCAGGGCCCGGTGATTGCAGCGACCGACTACGTGCGGGCGTATGCGGACCAGATCCGCGCGTTCGTGCCGGCGTCGTACACCGTGCTGGGTACCGATGGTTTCGGCCGTTCGGATACGCGTGCGAACCTGCGCCGGTTCTTCGAGGTTGACCGTTACTACATCGCGCATGCGGCCATTGCGGCGCTGGCGAAGGAAGGCAAGATGACGGGCAAGGACGTGGCCCGGGCGATCAAGCAGTACAAGATTGATGTGGAGAAATCGAATCCTGTTGGGGTTTGATTGATTGATCCGATGGAGGCGCGGGGTGAGCTCCGCGTCTCCGTTGGTGAGATGACGGGAAGCTACACTTGCCCGCATGACAGGAACAAGCGCCATGACCGTGCTGGACCACAACGCCGCGTTCAACGCCGTGCTGGAAGAGTTCGAACAACTGGTTGCGCAGGAACTGCGGGGGCGCCAAGCCACGCAGCGTCCAGATGGTTCGCTGAAAGTGGACCCGGCAAAGGTCTATATCGATGCGCGGGAAGCGACCAGGTCGCTTGAGAACCTGCGAAAGTTTGCAGTCGGCCGGAAATAGACGGCCATGGGGCCCGGTGGCTCAGCGATAGTGCTGTTGGCGCTTGTCACCAGCGGCTACCTGTTTAATTTCGTTTTTCACCCTTTTCGATTCTTTACCCGCCGGGCAGAAGGGCAGCGGCTATTTTTCATGTCCGCGGGGTCCGGCATCGTGCTGGCTGCCTTGGTATTTCCTGCGGCAGTGCTCCTGAAGTCCCTGCTGCCAGCCGATAGTTGGCCGATTACGTTTGCACAGGGGTTTGCGTCGGCGGTGACGGTGCCGCACGCCAGCAAGCTGCTGCTTACGCTGATCGCCGCCGTGGTACTCGGGAATTTACTGAACGTCGCTTCGGTGCGACTGGTGCGGGGCAGGCGCTCCACTCATGTGCTGAGTGCAGGTGGCAAAGCGAAGACACGTGCCCAATGCGTGTACGACACGCTGACGGAGCGCCATGGAACACCGATGGCGCAATTGCTTCGTCGTGCGGCGGACCAGCAGAAGCTGGTCATGCTTACGTTGAAGTCGCGCAAGCTTTACTGCGGACGGATATTTGAAGTCTCGTCTGATATTGACTCGGCCGAAGCCTGCCTGGAGATCCTCCCCTCCTTCTCAGCGTACCGAGACAAGGACACACTCAAAATGGGAGAGGAACGCACCGAGTACCCTGTCATTGACCTGTGGGTGGCGACACAGCGGGTGTATTCGCTGAGGGGGAAGCTTGGACTATTCCGCGAGCAGTTCGCGCGGTTTGCTTCGCAGAAGGCTGTCGCGATGGCCGAGGAGCAGATAGCAGCCGTCCTCAGATATGAGAACGAGCTGACGGTCGAGATCGACGAACTTGAAGCCCAGATCGGGGATATGCTCAACGGGCGCGAGCTTGACGTCGAGGATTGGGTAAAAGTGATCCCGTTGAAAGAGGTCGAGTCTGCGTCGTTCTATGACGCAGATGCATACAGGGCATGGTTCTCTGATAAGTCTGAAAGATGAAGAGCTAAGACGAGAGTGAGTTTCCCATCGCGTGGGGAACGGATTGCTTGCCGGCTGCTGAGATGCCTTCATCACTGCTCTGAAAGTGCTTCCTTCAGGATCTGTGCGCTTCGCTTAGGCATACATATCCTTCTCAGTACAGCTGAAACCGGAAGAAAATGGATTGTATGGAAATTCGCAGGAGTAAACATGTTGCAGCTGAGGGTTGAGCTGGATACGCGCAGGGCGAGGTTGATCGCGGCTTTGGAGCGAGGACGAAGTGTCGCCTATTGCCATAGACTCTGGAGTGAATTTGTTAGGTTTCGAGATGGGAGTCGATGTGTTGTGTGTGGCGCCACCGAATATCTGTCAGCGCACCACATCTTAAGAAAAAGTTTTCTGGAATGTTTCAGGTTTGAAACTGGCAATGGCATCTCGCTATGTAAAGGTTGCCATCAAGAAGCACATGCCATATTTAACGGGAAGGCTGACGTAAGTTATCCCATGGATGCTCAAGGTGGCGAGAAAATTGAGCTAATGAGCGAATTGCTTGGCTATCTAGCGTTCGATGCCAAGGAGCGTGGGCTCCTGTCCGACCATTATTATTATCTTTCTGATGGCTATTTGAGTGTCTGTAAGCAATTCCAAGGACTCCCATCCCACCAAACCTTTCCTGGGACACGTCTCGAGCAGGCATATTGGATATGGAAGCAAACCCCTAGAGAGACCCTGCAGGCTATCCTTCGTGAAAATGGTTTGGAGCTTCCTAAGAATTTTATTCAAGTTGGGCCGATTTCTATCATCTGTTAGTGCATTCATGCGGAGCGTGCCGCCGACATGTTCGCCGAGGGAGGGGGCTCGACCTCGAGTCTCTCCTTGATCGGCAGGAAAAGCCCGGGCCTTATTCCGCCGTGCCCTGATTGGGTGCAATACACCTGCGTCTAGGCGTGACGATCCACTGGCAAAGGTCGGTCGGCGGCACTGACACGTCTTTGTCCTTCATTCTGCCCTGAAGGACCGAGCGCATCTGCATTCGCTCTCCCCGGGGGCGCGGCGCGGGAGCTTCTTCGTATGGCCTCCAGCAACTTGCCTTGCCGTAGGCCCTCGTCCAGCTCATTAAATGGCGCTCATACAGCTCGTCCCCCATCTTCTGGATTGATCCGCAACGCGAGCGCTCTCCGCGCAACGCTCTCCGTTCGCCGCTCAGCGTTCGATATCAGTCGAGAGCTTGTTGGCTGGCTACCTCAGGGCTGTCGACGTTCTCGAGGGCCCGAAAACACTTATCAGGCAGGGCGAGGCGAGTAGCCATCCGCCACTACATTTGACTCAGAGACCCATAGGGGGCGTGTGGTCAAAGGGGTGCTGGCTCCCACTCGCGTCGCCTGTCAAAATACGGCAGCGGATGCCGGTTCTACCCAGTTGGTTGGGGTCCTGATAGGCGGCATCTAAGGGACCGCCAGGGTGCAGCAACGCGCAGCTCTCATCGCGAGAGTCGAACACGCGACGCTTGGAACTGTGGTCGTGGCCAGTAGTGGAGATGTTGAGCCGAGTCAAATCCTCGGCGAAACGATTGGGGACGACTTTGCAGAATAAATTTTTGAGTGTGGTGGATCTGTTCGCGGGATGTGGGGGCTTCGGGCTTGGCCTTGAGGAGGCGGGTTTCACTCCGATCTATGTAAATGAACTGAACGATGACGCACGCAGTACCTATCTGGTCAATCGACGCGATCGCTACAAGCACTTCCGTGAAGGCATGGACGAAGGCCGATGGCTGAACGCGTTTAGTTCTTCCGATGCCCGGAAGATGACAAAAAAGGGCTATCTTGAAGGTTTGGAAAGCCGCTTTGAGGCCGAATTTGGTATCAGACACAGAGGGATCGACCTTGTTGTGGGCGGTCCTCCTTGTCAAGGATTTTCGGGCATTGGCCATCGCAGGTCGTATGCCGTAGATAAGCACGACGTTCCTTCGAATCACCTTTTCAAGGATATGGCTAACATCATTAGCTATCTAGAGCCGAAGGCCTTCGTTTTTGAGAACGTACGCGGTCTGCTAACGAGTCGATGGACTCCTGAGGGGGAGCCGGGTGAGATCTGGTGGGCAGTGAAGCGCGCATTCTTGAGGATTGGAAAATACCGCCTAGCTTCGCAGTTAGTCCGAGCAAAGGATTACGGTGTTGCGCAGAATAGGCCTCGCGTGATGCTGGTCGGAATCCGAGAAGGCATCATGGGGCCAGCAACCCCGATGAGAGATATTGACCTAATCGACGATACCGCGATCGGTCTGGGATTCCTGCCCAAGCCAACTGGGGATGCGCCTGATTTGATGGACCTCCTGGGGGATTTGGTTGATCCAGATCACGTGAACGGCGGACGCTCAGATGTGTATCCGCATAAAGCCCTAACCTCGGCCCAGATCAGACTTAGAACGAACCGAGCAGGCGAGATTGCTGATAAAGGCGCGCCAGTGACCGATCATGAGTACAGCAAACACAGTGAGCGCGTACTGCAGAAATTTCAGGCCATGCTTAACCGGGAGCCGTACAAGGCGACCAAAAAGTTTGCACAGCGGGTGCTCCCACCGGTATGGGATCGTTCTGGGCCAATGATCACCGCCACTTCGCTACCAGACGACTACGTCCACTACAAGCAGCCGCGAACTTTGACTGTACGTGAGTGGGCGCGGCTGCAAGGATTCCCGGATTGGTACCAGTTCCGAGGAAAGCGTACGACCGGAGGAATTCGACGAGCCGGTAATCCCCAAGAGGGCATCCATTTTCGGGAGCTGCCGAAGTATACCCAAATAGGTAATGCGGTGCCCGTGCCTCTTGCGAGGGCAATCGGTACTCACTTGGCGAAGATCTTAAGCGGGATACCTTAGGCCGCAAAGGCTTACATAATTCCACGATTTAAGGGAAGGGGGGCGTTATGGGATCGCTAGCAGACGACATGGCAGTCGGTGTTGAACAGGGTGAATTAAGGGACAGCCTAAATCGGTTGCAAGACAGAGCGTTTGGCGGTGAAGATGTTGCTGCCAAACCCAGTACCGAGGATGGCGCGTGGTGGCCCCGTGCCGAGCTCCTTCCAGGTGTACAGGAAGCGATCGACCGATTTGCGGCGAATATTTCGCTTAATACCGCGCTTGAGGTCATTTTTCTCATGGGTGGGGCGGGAAATGGTAAGTCCTTTGCGGCGAGGGTTGTCGGCGAACGTCTCGGGTTAAAAAAAAGCGACGGAGATAGGTTGGCGAGGCGCTTGTATAGCCACTCGATCAATGGCATTCAGTACCATTTATTAAATGACGCTACGATCGCGCCCAGCGAAGACTACAACAATCAGAACATGGCGCTGGCGACCGATCTTGCAAATTGGTGGATAGCATCCGAGCAGACGCCGGTGCGTGGATTCTGTTGCGTGAATCGGGGGATCGTCGCGGATGAGATCCGCGCATTGCAGGAGTCGGATACGAGCGCGCATCCATTGGCATTACCAATCTTGCGCTGGTTGGCCGATTCGCATGAGCGACATTTCGATGAGGCTGGCATAGAGGATGTCTACTCACCACGAGCGGACACGCGACACACCGCACATCAGGTCGAGTTCTCCTTCGAGGGGCGACAGATTCGACTTATTGCTTTGGCAGTAGATTCTCACTCGTTATTCGATAAAGACAGCGGACACACCTCTCGTTCACAGTCGCTCTTCCGGCAGCTAGTGGCTCGTTTCGATAGACCACTAACCAGCCGTCCTGAAACATGCCCGATTCGCGCAAACATTGAACAATGGCGGTCATCCCAAGGGTTGGAATCATGGCAAGAGCTCATTTCTTGTGCGGAGATCGCATCCGGCAGGCTCTATAGCTATCGTGACGTATGGGGCGCCGCAGCTCTGTCCATTCTCGGGCCTCGAATTAGTTACGGATCCGAGGGTGGCAGCATACTGCAATATGTCGATAAGCTTCTTGATATCGCAGGAGGAAATGGTGATCTTCGCGGACGGCTGTATGCAACCATCGAGCTGTCTAGGCTGAGGGCACATAGTGCACTTTTCCGTGCACCTGTACCTGTCCCAGAGGGCTCTAGCACAGAATATCCGCCGGCAACGCCGATCCATGCAGGCCTTGCTTTGGTCGATCCAGCAGTATGGCGGTCCGCGGACTCGCGCTTTGTCGAAACCGCCATGCAACGCATAGCGATGGGGGAAATGCCTAGTGCTGAGATCCTTCCTGTGATACAGGCTGGCGGTGTTTGGTCACGGTTCGATGCGCTTCTGGAGAAGATCTTAGTGGACTTCGTGGGAACGCCGCAGTGCGGTGACATCGAGCGACGTCGGCTAGTCTCCTGGTATGGCGCATACTTGGCGCGGTGGGTCAGCATTGCTAAAGGTGCTTATGGCAATACCGATATCATCGAAGAGTGGCGGAAGTGCAAGCGCAGCTGTTCAGGGGAGCCGTCTCTGCTGCCGAATGAACTGGATCGATCCATTCGTGCGCTTATCTTCCCATCTCATCCCGACGGCCCGGCCAATAGCATGCTGATGCCCGCCTTCTCTGTACGCGCGGAGCCAGTCTCTTCTATCAAGGAGCAAGTGCAGCCTAAACTGGTTGAGATCGTGCCCGTAAATGCAATCAGCCTACAGATTAGGATGCAAGGAAGCCGGCTTCTCATCGAATGCTTGGTTGCAGGAGTTACGGGTTCGATCGGTCAACTCGTTCTTGACTTCGCGCTCATCCGGGAAGCCCAGGCATTCCGGCAAGGACGTTCGGGACAGACCGAGTCTACGGCATACATTGAGCCTCGTATTGAGCGCTGCAGATCCTCTAGCATGGCTGCGATTGATCGAAGCCAGCGCAAACTCTCCGTGATTGTGAATGGAACTTTTGAGGATCTCGCGAAATGAGTGGCAACTTATTTCCTGACTTGCGGCGGCCGCAATATCCTTCGAGTCCAGAGATCCTACTCTCGGCTTTGGCCTGGTCGGTAATTCCACGACCAGTCACTGCGCCCGATGCAGGACTCATTTATGTCCGGAAGGAAAGCAGGGCAAAACGTGGCGTTGAGATCCGGCAGACCAGGCCGAGGAATGGCGACGCAGAGCTGTTTGCAACGGCGTTGAAGAGCAGCGGAGTCTCCACCGAGGATGGCAGGATGCCTGATGCAGTCGTCGAGGCAATTACAGACTCGCTGATGGGAGTTCGCTCCGAGAAAGGCGTTGGTTATGCATCATCAGCGATCGGTCTGTGTGGAGCACTATTGCAGGACCCTATTGGGGGCCTTGGTGCCGCCAATCCGCCGAACTTCGCTAGCCTGCTCAACACGATGTATGCGTTGGGCGGCGGCGAGGGGTCAGCCGCCGAGCGATGGTTTGACGTGGCGTCATTCTACGCCCGCGATCCTATGCTAAGTCATATAGAGGGTGCCCTCGCTAAGACTACTCTGGCTGAATATCTTCCCCATGATTGGCCGCCCGAAAGGGCAATTCTGTTGGACATTGCTAGGTCAACTGAACGTCCAGTCTGGTGGGCGCATGAAGTTCTCAGGAAGCAGCTGGGTACGCCGTTCGCTTGGTTCCGCGAGAGTTGGGACAGGCTATGCTCCGAACAATGGTTCCGAGCGCTTCCGCCCCGGAAATGGGCGGCGTGGGCAGTGTGCGTTCTTCGCAATGCGCTTGGATTCGCATTCCTTTGGGAGGCGAACTTCTTCTCTGAGATCGCGCGTGGCGTCAGGGATACTGGTCGTGACGCTTCTAGCGTTGCACGGTCGGCGCTCGTGCCGAGCCGCCCGTTAATTCCCTACCAAAAAGGCAGCATCTCGCAGATGGATGTTATGCCAAGTTTGAGGCAATCGTTAGTTCAGGGATCGACTTATCGTAAGGCTATCAATGAAGTGTCCAAGGGGCTAGCTTGGTCGTCTAATAGCCTCCCAGACTTGATTGCGATGCTACGCCAGACTCGGCTGGACGAACTGAAGGAAAAGATGGACGATGCAGATAGATCTGGCACGAACAACTTAGTGGAGACCGTAAAATACTCCCTAATCGCACGTAGTGGGTCCGACGCTCCGGATCACCACGCTTTCCTGAGGACGGTGAGTAGGAACTACACCCACGTCTCTCCAGGTCCGGAGTGGATTGTCGTTATGGCCGCCATGGCGGCGCAGTCTCCAACCCAAGATATTCGTTTAGGTGATGTCCAGCGACAACTCGATGCTCTGGGATTGAAGCCAAGGATTGACTTCCTGTTGGCTGAGCTAGAGCGGGCAGGCCTCTGTGTGAGCGCCCCCGATGGCGATGAAGGAATCGAGATCAATCTTGGAATTGGAGGCAAGTAAGATGCCATTGATCGGCAAGGCCATTGCAATTGTTGCTAGACGTATGGGTGGGCAGCTAATGCTTGAGCTGCCCGACGACCTTCCACCATCCTTCATCGCGGAACTCTTGCGGGGCGCAAATTCTCACGTTCGCCGGGATCCTTCGTTCGCAATGTTTGTCCACGAGGATCGAGAAGACATCAGTGATGTCATACCTCGTGTCGATTTCCGTGAGCTCGCGATGTACCGTCAGGGCCAGCACCTTGCCGTGACCTATGCGAGCAAGAACCGCGGCATGACAACCTACAGTAGTGTCTATCCACTTCTGCTGAGCGATGGCTTCCCATCAGCGCAGGCCGGGGAGCTCGGTGCAGGCGTTGCTTCTATTTCTGATTTCACGGAAGCGCTTGCCGAAGTATTACTTGAGGCGTGCCCGACGCTCGCGATCGAGAGGCCACAGTTCCGGATTGTCGCAAGCGATATTATTGGGTTCCTCGCCCGCGCCTACGAGATATCAGGCGGAGGCCAGTCGAGCGCAGCTAAGGACTGGTGGATTCACGTGCGGCAATGGGTTGCTAATGTGGTTGCCTATGCTGGCGGGCGTGGCCACGAGACGATTGCCTTGCTATATGGAGCAGCTGGCCTTCCAAACCCGGGCACCAAGAGTCATCTAGACATCAAGCCGAAAGACTACATCAAGGCATTGGAGGATCGCTGGGCTGACGTTGATGCCATCAGGTTGGAACTCAAGCGCATTGGAATGGGGACGGGCGAGGGAACTGGTGCGGATGTCTTAGCCGAGCTTGACTGGCCGGAGGCAACCGAACACGCTCGTTACCAAAGTGACTCGCCAGTCGCCCGAGTTTCACTAGCAACTCAGGTTGACCAACGCTTAAAAACGGAGGGCTGGGCTGCTATTGGAGCAGAAGCCTTCGAAGCGCCCGTGGCTAATGGGAGGGCTCAGCTCACCATGCGCCGCGACGGGAAGGCCTTACCGACACCTTATCCGCAATCGCCGCCGGTGCTGTTAGCACGCGGCACCGACATTTATGATCCCGTGTCCCGTCAGTCTACCTATCGCGGCATTGAGTTCGTCGTCCCGGTCGCTGAGTCGAAGAGCCTGTCTGCGTCCATGGCTGACGGCGGGATACTTCCTCGCATCGAGGTGAGTGGGGTCGGCTTGTGCCTTGCCAAATTCCAGGTAAGGAGCGCCAAACAGGGAGCCGGTTCGCTTCAGATCACGGGCGATCTTACGGTACGTCCAGGTAGGTCGAAACCTAATCACGTTGTTTTAGAAATTGCGGGGCCGGGCTTCCAGCCACTTGAGCCCTTCACCTTTTTTCAGGTTCGCCCAAATGAGCGACTCTTGTGGCTCAAGGAAGAAGGGGCGGGCAGAAAACGCGCCAAAGTGCTCGGCCCTTGGGGTTCAAGTGTCGATGCAGGCCAGCCTACCGTCGTGCCGGTCAACAAGCCTTCCCGATATGAACTAGCAATCGCCTGGGGTAGCGAACTAGACGTCAGCGCCGATGGGTGGCGCCTTGGGGACGGCGCCCTCGGCTGCGCGTTCTGGTCAGGCACGGAAGGACTTTTCGCCATTGCTGCGGCCGACCTTACTTCGACGATTGCTCTTACGTATTGCTCCGATGACGTTTTCTCCATTGATATAGCTTCCACAAGTGTTCGTCCGCTATCACCAATCGTAGCGGCGGCGACGGGCGCACGCTCGGCCACGGATAAACTCCTAAAACAGACTGTACTCGGCCGACTTGAGGCCGAGATGCTCGATATCCTCCGCGAACTTGATGTAGGGCACGCCCTAGGTGCCATCCAGGCCACGGGCTCGAAGGCTGGTGAAAAGTTCGACGCGTCGAGGCTTGGCACCCGTTCTGCGAAAAGTATTGCGGCGAGGACGGATCTGTTTCCGAAGCTTCCTAGTGAGGCGCTTCTTGACTTGCCTGCCTATGTAGCGTTGCGAGACGCGTATCGGGAACTGGGGCTGCCGGAACTCATCGCGGCAATCGAACAAAGAGAGAAATCGGCTGACCTGACCGTTTCGCGGATTTCACTGGATTCAATTCAAAAGGACTGCATCGATTCAGTCGTCACCGCATATAACGCACTCCTAGCATCTATGCATGGGTTGTCGGCTTCGGACAGGTTCTGGGCCAAGAACCCTTTTTCGCTAGCGGTCTTTTCCGGGAGGAGCGGGATTCAAAAGGCAAGCGCTATACTGCTTAGCCCGCTGCATCCCATTAGGCTTGCTTGGTCTTGGAGCGTGCAGGTCGGATTGAGGGAGGCTTATGATGACTCTGCATCTCCGTCCGCTTCATTGGCTCTTCTGGACGGGACTAACTTTCCCGCGTTTGTCACATCGCCAACCAACTTCAAAAGGGAAGAGGCCTACCTGCCCGTTCCCGTGGATGCGCGGCCAGAAGATATCTACGTAGGATGGCACGTTGGGGTTCCAGTGGTGAATGGTTCCCCAACGATTCCTGACTGGCTTCTGGGTGAACGGTTCCCGGCAGAAGGCCTGTCCACTCTCACGCCTTCCTCTATATCCGCTGCCGTAGACGACTTTCTTAGGGTCTCCCCTGAGGTTCAGACACTTCAGGTTGCCATTACCAGCACGACGCCAATCCGACGGTCTGCCGTTATGGATGACGGGGTGCTTCTCAAGCTGAAATCACTAGCTGCATCAAGTTCAAGTCTGGAGGGTGTTTCAAGCGTCACTATCAAAGACTCGGAACATCGTCTTGGTGAGATTCCGCAGCTTGGGCGCTTCGAAGAATCTATCCTCTCGGCACGCCCTGGATTTAACCTGACTTGGCGTAGTGCACCAGACGCCGACACTGACGAAAGCCACATTACGTTCGTTGAGGGAGGCGCTGTCCAGGCCAGCTTCGAGAAGGGTGGACTTGGCCTGGGATGGCTGCCCAACTTGCCGTTGAGGCGCATTCCCATTAGGAAAAGCGAGGACGCATTTACAACGTTGGACTATAGCCTCTCTGAAGACGAGCTTATGATCGGGGGACTTCCTGCTGCCCTGCATAACTATGAGCGAGCAGAGAGTGGTGAGTCGTACGTGATAAATGTTATGGCTAACTTTTCGGGCGCGGATGCCAGGCCAAACTGGCTGGTTGCTGGTGACTTTGGCGTAGATCCCAACTCATTGGCCGGCGCCGTTGCAGGCCATATCGACGGAAGCTATGTGCTTTGGGATTGGAGGCCCGCGACGACGGTCGCCGCGGGGCGCGGAGACGGCATGCGTGTTCAGCCTTACTTCGTTCTGGCGAGTGTGCCGCCTGCACTTAGTAGCGCTATTCGTAATCGACTCCAGCGACTGAACTCGACCATATCAAATCAGGAGATTGAGCGGCGCGCCCAAGCACTTGTATCAACGCTAGCAAAGCGCGCCATTGGGCTCAACACCCTGCTTTCCATCGGTCACCATCAGGCAACCGGGGCTATCGGATTTTTCTTTGCACTATCCTCCCTCCAGCGGTGGGTGGACCAAGCGCCGGCCGATGAATTGCGCCTGGTCATTCCTGTTGATGCCGTGGATCCCTTCTTGCGCGACTCAATCGGCTATCCCCGTACGGACAGTCGTCGACGTGCGGATCTGATTGCGATCTCAGCCACATACGCAGGCAATGGTCGTTCCTACGTCAACCTTGTTCCAATCGAGATAAAGCACTATGGGTTGGTGCCTTCTGAACGCAAAACCACGTTTCCCATGGCCGGCGAGGAGCGATTAAGGGAGCACGCCGAACAACTGAGGGACTATGGCAGTCAACTTCGAGAGCTCTGTGAAAGGGCTGAGGGGATCGTAGGAAGCAAGGCGTCCATGCTGGGGCAACGCCTCGTGGCGGTGATCGATGCTGGCATGCAGCTCAATAGCTTTAATAGCGAACACGGTATTCATATCTTGCGGTCGGTTGCGGCCGGAACGGCACGCTTCTCCACTGGAACAGGAATTCTGCTTTGGTATCAGGCATTTGCGGAAAATGAGCATGGCGAGACCGCGGTTTGGGACGAGTTTGGGGGAGAGTACGGTGATGAAGCCGATCGGCGTATTGAGATTCGTGTGAACCCAGCTGCTTATGATGCTGCGTATTGGGAGAACGACGCGGACGGAGGTTGCCATTCAGTGGTCTTGCAAGCGTTGCGTGCTTCCGTCGAGGATGTGCAATGTTGCGCACCGGCTGCAACGTCCTCGATGGACGGAGAGTTCGATAAGCTAGAGACTCCGCGACTTCTTGCAACCGACGGCGTTGCAAAAAGCGCGGCGCGGGCTGAAAAGGCTCTTGGGTCACCTTGCGAACGAGAGCCTCTTGACGGCCAAGCCGCTACCGTTATTTTTGCGAGGTCCTCTAATGCTCCGGCGGCGCCGAAAATTAGCGAGCAAGAGCTGGAGCGCCGATACGATCAACTGATTTCGACTCTCTCGGAATTTCACGTCAAAGTGAATCGTCCGAAGGTCGGGGTGCCGTACAAGGAGGGGCCGGCCTTTATCGAATACGCGGTAATTCCGGCTTACGGTGTGTCGGTGAATAAAATCGATGCGCAGCTTCAGAACCTGAAGTTGCGTATGCGCTTAGCGGCGGATATGCAGTTGGGGTGTTCTACCCATATGGGGAGCGTTGTAATCACCGTTCCGAAGGACGACAAAGACCGCTATTTTGTTGATGCGGAGATCATGTGGAGCCGCTGGGATCCTCCCAGTAGGGGCTTCGTTGTGCCGGTTGGCGAAGATGCTTCCGGCGATATTGTCGAGCTAGATCTCTCTAGTTCTAATTCTCCGCATCTGCTCATCGCCGGTGTTACCGGTAGTGGCAAGTCCGAAGCGCTGCTTACAATCTTGCACGGGGCAGCGCACTTTTATTCGCCAGACGAGCTCAAGCTCAAGTTGATCGATCCGAAGGGCACCGAGCTAAACACTCTGGCGGAGCTTCCGCACACCGAAGGTCCCATCGGTACTACGGCCGAGGATGCGATCGCTCTGCTTGATGGGGCGGTCGACGAGATGGAGCGCCGTTACGCCGTGTTCAAGGCGATGCCGGGGCACGTGCGTAATATCGCGGAGTTCCAGGCAGCAGGTGGCAGAATGCCACGCTGGATCCTTGTCCTAGACGAGTATGCTGACCTAACCAATGATGATGGCGAGCGAAAGCAAATCGAGACAAGCCTAAAGCGCGTCTCCCAGAAAGCGCGCGCGGCTGGAATCCATCTCATCGTGTCGACACAAAAGCCAGTAGTAGCTGTTGTAAATACCGTGGTAAAAGGTAACTTGCCGGCCAAGGTTGCGTTGAGGGTAAATACCTTGACTGAAAGTCGTGTCGTCTTGGACGAAGGCGGTGCGGAGCAGCTTGCCGGTAAGGGAGACGCTCTGATCAAGACCGGGAACGGCAAGGTGCGGGTTCAGTTTGCGAGATACGATGTAAAGAGCTGAACGGTCAGATGCTGAACTTAGTTATATTATTCCCGGGTTGTACGAAGGATGCGTACTATCCGGGCGATCGCGAGGTCCCGCATTGCTGGAGTTCTGAGGTCGCATTCCCATACTTTTAGTACTCTCCAGCCCGCGGCTCGAAGAGCTCGCGTGACCCGCGCATCACGTTTCTGATTGTTCTTGAACTTCTCGCTCCAGAAAGATGAATTCGTTCCGGGTACTCGTCCTTTCTGGCAATGATGTGCATGCCAGAAACAGCCATGGACGAAGATCACGGCATTGTATTTTGGAAGCACGATGTCGGGGCGGCCTGGCAGGTTTCGCGCGTGGAGGCGAAACCTAAAGCCACGTGCATGCAATTCTCGTCTCACGATGATCTCGGGCTTCGTATCGCTACCACGTATCTGCGACATACGCTTGCTGCGGGCTTCCTTGGTCAGCGTGTCAGGCATCGGTCCTCCGGAGCGAACATCAGGGGTCATTATTAATCTGACGGCGTGATGGTTTGGTCCTTGAGCCTCGCTGATGAAGCCCGCCCAGCCTTTCTCACTTGTCCTGCACAAGCCACCTCCGGCGATGTCTACGCACCCACGACCCCTATTCCATCTGATCAAGATCATGGACCATGGGGCGTCAGGCCCGCTTTCTCTCTCTTGGCTCTGTTTAAAGGAGCGAAATGCGCAGAGCTATTTAATAGTAATTGAATCGGGCAGCTTCGGCGACCAAGCTGATTATCTTGGGCATGGATTGGCCATCTGTAATTCAATCGGCATGGCACGATTCTGGGCTGCAATACTGCGGCCAAGTGCGGGATGGCGGAAATCCAATGTAGCTGAGCCTCGTGCCCTCACCAAACGCACTGGCTTCGATGCCACTTCAAGGATTCCGCACTCGGTCGAAATGGCGGATGCATAGACTGTATTAGCGGCTGCGCATCCATGCGGCCATAGGCTGTAGGTAGTAGAGACGGACTTATAGCAATCGTCATTGTGGCTGGATCTACCGCGATGAGGTAGAGATCAAAGAGCGTGTGCAGATCTGCCCTCAGCAGCAAGCCATTGGTCGGATCATTCGTGTGCTCGCCACGATAAGGATAGATATGCGCTGCCTCAAGAACATCTGGCACATCGCAGCCGCTGATCGCGCAGCGCCCGTTGTAGACGTCCATGAGCGCCTTTCGGAATGCAGGTTGGCCTTGCCGACGGACGATGTTGCGAAGCTCTCGCTTTCGATCATCAACGGCTTCAAGTGGTGAGAAGGCTCCTACAGCCATCTCCGCAGCTGTCGCCTGGCGCAGCGCAGTGGGGAAGATGCCACGAGTTAGCGTAGGAAGAGCCGGCGCGCCGTGAGGAGCAAGCAGGACCGTAAGCCGTTCGGTAACGTCCGCTCCCACGTTGGCTGCTGGCCGAAGACCGGGGATCCAAGGTTGGTCCATTTCGTGCAGTACATGGGATATGTTCTGCATTCGATATTCCCAGGCACCGGGGCTACGATCAAAACGTGCAGACAGATCCCTGTAGACCTGTTTCTTGTTGACCTTCTCTCCACGAAGCTGCTTTTGCTGCATAAGCCGATAAGCGGCGACGGCAGCGGCAAGTTCGTCGTCAGTCCATGTAGCCATGCGATCTCCTGCCTATTCGGACCCCCTGTCCGATAGGCGTAGAGTATCGCCAATAACGACGCCGTGAGCCATATTTGGCTATGGCCCATAAGCTAGGCGGGCGCGCGCTTCTTTGCGCGCTAATGCGCAGTTAGTTCTGAGACGACGGAGCTATCACTCCCGAATCAAGCTACGGTATTGAGGATGGAGCAACCGCGTTGCGAGCTACGGCAGATCGCGCCCCGCCATCCACCAATCCACCCGATCAAGGTCGTAATCCAGCGCAAAAGCGAACGCAGCCTCCTCGGGGGAAAGGTCCGCATAAGGCGCCAGCATGATCTCGTCGGCGCAGATATCGGTAAGTGTGACGCCGAAGTACCTGTGGAGTGTCCTGTCGAAAGACGAGCGCCATGGGTCGGGGTTTTGGGGTGCCGTATGCATTGAAATCCTCCGCCTCAGTGTGCTGCGCAACCGCTTCATCATCGCCACCCATCAGTGCGCGCCATCCAACGTCTTGAGCGTGGTGTCCGTAAGTCCGCGCCCGGCGGCGAGCAACCCCTCCACCAGATGCGGTGCGAGCATCGTTTCGCCGTGCTCATCGGGCACGTCCATGTGGGCGGCCTGCAGGATTTCCAGGATCGCGCTCAGGCTCTGCAAAGTGCGACGGAACACGATTGAATCCTTCCGCCAGCGCTCAATCCCTTCTTCGACCAAGCCGCCCGCATCGCCGCCGTCGTCAGGACGCACCAGCGTGAGCCGTGCGGGAGATGGTGACGGCGCTTCGTACTGTTGCTGTTGCAGCAGGAGTTCAAGCTTCTGCAGGAAGGGTGCAGGCAGGTCGCGGACGTCTTCGCCGATCAATGCGTACAGGCGCTTGCCGCCCAGGGTGTCGTGCTGCATCGATGAACCTCGCATGGCGTAAGGCCACCTGCGCCAGGGCGCGAGGTGGCGGGCGATGCGGGTTGGCATACCGGTAGAGGCAATCAAAAAAACCGGCGGATCGAGGAGATCCCCACGCACCGCCCGCCATTGAACTGGCAGGACAGTGCATTCTCCGCCGTGCCCAAGGGGGCAAAACAGAGCTTAAGGATTACCTCTAGACAGGATGCCAATCCCGGCCGGTGATCTTCGTCACCTGGCCCGATCATCCTGCACAGGCCAAAGTGCCTGTGTACATGAGGAAATCTGCGGACCATCAGCAGCAACTGACGCACACGCGCGCGTCGCATACGTCGAAACCCGCCGCCAAGGCACAGGGTGGGAGACGCAGGAAAACACCAGCGAAGTAATGCGTACACAAGCCACAGACGACAGCGCTTCCTCTCCGCGCAGTGCCCGATGCGTCCGCCGCGTCCCTCTCAGGGCGTCATGCCATGCTGGAAGAACGCCACCAGGCTTCCCGGGCTGTCGTCGCCGGACATGATACGGGTGAGCTCCTCTGCGCTCTTCGCTTCGGCAGCGCTTCGCGGGAACAGGTCGCGTTCGTAGGCGGACAGCGCAGCCTCGATGTCTCCCGCATGATGGGCGATCGCTTCAGCCAGTTCGGCACCATCCCACATGGCAAGGTTGGCGCCTTCGCCTGATGGCGTCATCAGATGGGCGGCGTCACCCAGC
>Ga0160467_100953_pt1 | contig 16509 bp, 14 predicted proteins | sample HID1972I_E11MG_FD_108221 | JGI IMG/M metagenome (GOLD analysis project Ga0160467, IMG submission 108221) | Enriched pill bug-associated microbial communities from UW Madison campus, WI, USA - HID1972I_E11 MG | ecosystem: Host-associated > Arthropoda: Insects > Digestive system > Unclassified ...
AGCCGTAGCAATGACGAGACCGACAGAATCGCGATCCACCCATAAACCACACTGTGATCAAAGCTGTCCCAGCACAACCAGCACAACATGATCGCCGCCAGGTAACTGCCGAACACTGCCGAAACGGATTGGTGGAACAACTGGTGCAACCGGTCAGCGCGTACCTGCCGCGCTATATAGCTTTCCTGGTCGTATCGAAGCCCAAGTCCATCCATATGATCCGCCTGATCAAGATGCTGCGAAAAAACGCCATTGTGGCATCTCGCCACTAACGCAAACACAAGAAATATACGCATTGGCAACTCATTCTCACAGCAAGCTTAGCTGCTGCCCTGAGGAGCGAAACACACGCCGATCAACGCATCTGCCGGTCCGCTTTTGAAGCACGATGTAATGGCGGCAAATTTGAGCACTGCACGGCCTGTCCAGTGAAAGATTATGCCTATCGCTGCCTAATACTCCCCCTATTAGCTGACTTCCTGACTGCGGTCTACGCTGTACCCTGCGTCGGCATCATAAGCCGGCCGGTTACAGCTGATAAGGAGACAGGAATGAGTCTGAAACATGACTAAGCCTGCCGTGGGCCACCGCGCTGGCGACCCGATTGCCGCTGTTTTTCATCCCCGCGCGGTCACATCACCCAGTTGATTGAACTGCTGGCCCAGCAGCCTGTGTCATTGATTTCGCTCGTCGCTTGCCCGTGTCCACAAGGCGCGGATAGCCCGCAAGATCACGACCCAAAGGTAGCTCACACATGGCAAATGAATCGAAATGCCCGTTCAACCACGCCGCTGGCGGTGGCACGACGAACCGCGATTGGTGGCCGAATCAACTGAATCTGAAAATCCTGCACCAGCATTCGTCCCTTTCTGATCCCCTGGACGAAGGTTTCAATTACGCTGAAGCATTCAAAACTCTGGATTTTCAGGCGCTCAAGCAAGACCTGCGCGCGCTGATGACCGACTCACAAGACTGGTGGCCGGCAGACTTCGGGCACTACGGGCCACTGTTCATTCGCATGGCCTGGCACAGCGCCGGGACCTACCGCACTGCCGACGGGCGTGGCGGCGCAGGCTCGGGTCAGCAACGTTTCGCCCCGCTCAACAGCTGGCCGGACAACGTCAGCCTGGACAAGGCGCGCCGGCTGCTCTGGCCGATCAAGCAGAAGTACGGCCGTAAAATTTCCTGGGCCGACCTGATCGTTCTCACCGGTAACGTCGCGCTGGAATCCATGGACTTCAAGACCTTCGGTTTTTCCGGTGGCCGTCCAGACGTCTGGGAGCCGGACGAAGACGTCTACTGGGGCTCGGAAAACAAGTGGCTGGCGGGCGACACCCGCTACGATCAGGGCCATAAGGAACCCATGCAGGAACCCGGTGAAGGCCCGCTCGTGGCCGAACCTGGAGAAAACGAAGACAGCCGTGTCGAACCCGGCCGCCGTCTGGAAAAACCCCTCGCCGCCGTGCAAATGGGCCTGATCTACGTCAACCCGGAAGGCCCGGAAGGCGAACCGGACCCGGTCAAATCGGCCCTGGATATCCGCGAAACCTTTGGCCGCATGGCCATGAATGACGAGGAAACCGTGGCCCTGATCGCCGGCGGCCATGCCTTCGGCAAGACGCACGGCGCCGGCCCTGCGGACAATGTCGGGGCGGAACCCGAAGCCGCCGGTCTTGAAGAGCAAGGCTTCGGCTGGAAAAACAGCTTCGGCACCGGCAAAGGCCCGGACACCATCACCAGCGGCCTGGAAGTGACCTGGACCACCACGCCGACCAAGTGGAGCAACAACTACCTGGAAAACCTGTTCGGCTTCGAATGGGAGTTGACCAAAAGCCCGGCGGGCGCACACCAGTGGACCCCGAAAAACGGCGCCGGCGCCGGCATCATTCCCGATGCCCACGACCCCTCCAAACGCCGCAACCCGACCATGCTGACCTCGGACCTGGCGCTGCGCTTCGATCCGATCTACGAACCGATCTCCCGGCGCTTCCTGGCCAATCCCGACCAACTGGCCGATGCCTTCGCCCGCGCCTGGTACAAACTCATCCACCGCGACATGGGCCCCCTCTCGCGCTACCTCGGCCCGGAAATGCCTGGCGAAGAACTGCTGTGGCAGGACCCCATCCCTGACGTCGACCATGAGCTGATCAACGACAGCGACATCGCCGCGCTCAAGGGCAAACTGCAAGCCAGCGGCCTGTCGGTTTCGCAGCTTGTATCGACAGCGTGGGCGGCCGCCTCGACCTTCCGCGGCTCTGACAAACGCGGCGGCGCCAACGGTGGACGCTTGCGCCTGGAACCACAGAAATCCTGGCAGGCCAACCAACCGGAACAATTGGGGAGCGTGCTGGCAAAACTTGAGGGGATTCAGCGTGACTTCAGCAGCGGCGGCAAGAAAGTCTCCCTGGCGGACCTGATCGTCCTGGCCGGTAGCGTCGGCGTCGAACAGGCCGCCAAAAACGCGGGAGTGAACATCACGGTACCGTTCACGCCAGGCAGGATGGACGCGACTCAGGAACAGACCGACGTCGAGTCGTTCGCCTTCCTCGAACCCACCGCCGATGGCTTCCGCAATTTCCTCAAAACCCGCTACAGCGTTCCAGCCGAGGCATTGCTGATCGACAAGGCGCAACTGCTGACCCTCACCGCACCGGAAATGACCGCGCTCATTGGCGGCCTGCGCGTGCTCAACACCAACGTCGGCCAAACCAGACATGGCGTGTTTACCCAGCAGCCGGAAGCGCTGACCAACGACTTCTTCACCAACCTGCTGGACATGAGTGTGGAATGGAAGCCGGTCTCCGATGATGCGCAAGAGTTCGAGGGGCGTGACCGCAAGACGGGCGCGGTGAAATGGACCGGCACCCGTGTTGATCTGGTGTTTGGATCGAATGCGCAGTTGCGGGCGATTGCCGAGGTGTATGCCAGCAGCGATGCGAAGGAGCAGTTCGTTAAAGACTTTGTGGCGGCGTGGACGAAGGTGATGAATCTGGATCGGTTTGATCTGAAGTAATCCTGCAGTCCTGCAGTCCTGAAAACGCAAAACGCCTCCCTGAGTGGAGGCGTTTTGTTTTTTACGGACACTGATCAGACAGGAGAAATCGTCGCCAGCGCACCGATCAAAACGGTCAATACGAGAAAACCACCAAGGAAAATCGCCATCTTGCCCATCGGGGCCTCCTGCTCGCGGAAAGTGCCCTTATTGTGAGCCGGCATCTGTGTGCATTACAGAGGCAGATAGCGATGAAAAATACAGATCAGAGCACCTGCGCCAGCGCTCAGGATAAACATCTGTCATGTGAAACGATTACTTCGTTGATGCATCCCAAACGTTCATCACCTGCGTCACTGCGGCGTCCAGCGCGGCATGTGAAACGCCATCTCTGGCGAGTGTGGAAAGCCCCAACAGAAAACTGTCGAACATCGTAGCCAGGGCCTCAACGTCGACAGTCGCTCGCAACTGCCCCTCGGCAACGCCCCGTTCAATGCATTTCACAATGCCCGCCCGATTCAAAGCCCTTGTCTGGGCGAGTGGCTGCGAGATGGCTTTGCTTTCTTCCGAGCACGCGCTCATCCAGCCTAGTGAGACCAGACAACCCGTGGGGTGGTCGACTTCGGTCTGCATTCTCGCGGAGCGACGCAGGGTCTGTTCGATGGCTTCCCTGGGCGCCAGCGTGTCATCGAACAGACTGTCCGTGACGCGGCCATGCGTGCTCAGGTACCGCGCCATGACCTCTTTGAACAGTGCTTCCTTTGAGCCAAATGCGGCATAAAAGCTCGGTGCGGAAATGCCGCCGCCGATGGTGGCTTTGAGCTGATTGAGCGACGTGGAATCGTAGCCGTGCGCCCAAAACAGATTCATTGCCTGATCGATTGCCGCGTCACGGTCGAAGGTGCGCGGTCTTCCCATCTGTGCCATACGATCCTCCATTTGCATGAGTTAGATACTAATCGATACATAAGTCGTTGACAACGAAGGGCCACCTCCCTAGATTTATATCGATCGATATATAAGTCACCTGGAGCATGGAATGACGATTGATGAGCAGCAAGCCGAGCGACTACCGCTAGGCGCATTACTGGCGTTGGCCATGACCGGATTTATCTGCATCGTGACTGAAACCTTGCCCGCCGGTCTGCTACCGGAAATCGGCACCGGGTTGAATGTTTCACAGCCACTGGCCGGGCAAATGGTGACGGTCTACGCACTGGGATCGTTGCTGGCCGCTATTCCGTTGACGATCGCCACGCAAGGCTGGCGGCGCCGCACAGTGCTGCTGTCGACGATTCTTGGCTTTCTGGTGTTCAACACCCTGACGGCGCTGTCCTCGGATTACCTGCTGACACTCATTGCCCGCTTCTTCGCCGGCGCCTCTGCCGGCCTGGCCTGGAGCCTGTTGGCGGGCTATGCACGGCGCATGGTTGTCCCTCGCCTGCAGGGCCGCGCCTTGGCGGTGGCCATGGTGGGCACCCCGATAGCACTATCGTTGGGCGTGCCATTAGGCACCTGGCTGGGCGGACTGATGGGATGGCGAATGGCGTTCGCGCTCATGTCAGGGTTAACCCTTGGGCTGATCGTGTGGGTGCTGATCAAAGTCCCCGACTACCAGGGCCAGACCTCGTCACAACGCATGCCGCTGCGCCAGGTGCTCTACACCCCGGGCGTGCGCTCAGTACTCGGCGTTGTCGTGACCTGGATGCTGGCGCACAACATTCTCTACACCTACATCGCCCCCTTCCTCGCATCCGCAGGATTGAGCCGGAATGTCGACGTGGTGCTACTGGTTTTCGGTGTCGCTGCGCTGGCGAGTATCTGGATCACCAGCCGGCTGGTGGATCGGCATCTGCGCACTGCCGTGCTGGCCAGCCTGGCGACCTTTGCCGCCGTTTCTGTCCTGTTCGGCGTGTTCTCGCATTCGGCCATCGCGATGCTTTTCGGTGTCTTCGTCTGGGGGCTGACCTTCGGTGGTGCCGGGACGCTGCTCCAGACCGCGCTGGCTGACTCTGCCGGAAAGGGAGCGGACGTGGCGCTTTCCATGAATGTGGTGGTCTGGAACAGCGCGATTGCGGTGGGTGGATTATTGGGTGGAGTGATGCTCGACCAACTGGGGGTGAGTGCCTTTCCTTGGGTGTTGCTGGCACTGGTGGTGATCAGTTTCTGCATCGCGTTCAATGCGCGGGGGCATGGTTTTCCGAAGGGTGACAGGGGCAGTGGTTTGGTGATTGCCGGGCATTGATTGGAGGTGTTTTAAGGGGCTTTTTCGGGGTTTTCTCGATTATCTGTAAATTGTTTAATATTCCGGGAAGCCCCAGTCGGTTAGCGGTGTCAGTTGAGACAGAAACTCCAGGTGCTCGATAGTTTTTACTTTCTGTAGATTATTGAACTCTATCGGACCACCGAGAGCCAGGGCTGGGACGAATCCATACATCTCATCTGGCTTAAGTCTCCCGAGTTCCTCAACCGCCGCTTCGAACATATCTCCAAAATCATTGGAGCGAGCATTCATACCAGAGAAAAATGCTTTGACCCCAAAATCCATTTTTAACCCTGTAAACCTCGAGACGCGTGAGGAGTAGCGTGCCATCGGGCATGAGATTGTCAGGCAATACCCGCTTGTTTCTCCCCACACGTAAAGTACACCAAAAGCGCTGCGGGCAATGACGTGGTAATTTTCTCGACCATTAAATTCAGTATCGGTCAGCCAATGACTTAGCAACGCCTCATACTCTTGCGGATTTACAGTCCAAAACAGCCCACCTGCGTAGCCGCCCCAGCCGTGTTCCACCCAATATTGAAGCAACTGATCGGGAAGTTTATTTTTATAACGAGAAATGGTTGAGCCTGGAACTTCGCGACGTTCAATCTGCGCTCCAAACTCCTCAACAAAGCAAGAAAAAAACTCGTCCACGCTTATCTCCTTATTTGCATCTTTCAAGTTTTGCATTGATTTTTGTCGAATTACGCAGGGTCTCTGGCACTTCATTGGCGGCAGTATCCAAGCTGCTGATTCGGCTTGGCCACTGCGATCCCAGGCTCGAATTAATCCGTCGATCCCCGAAGTCACTGATCACATCTTTTCCTCCCGCAAACAAGTCTGGATTATGCAAAGCGGCCAATGTTGACATTTTCGCAGAGGTCATTTCTCTAGCTAAAATTTTTGCCTTTACTGGGTCCAAACCTTCCGCTAACAGATCGTCATTTAATTTTAATTCGATATCAAGACTTAGATTATTCCGCGCGTTCGCAGCAACCTTCGGATCTCGCACAACATTCTTCGCCGTAAACGACTCCCTCCCCCTCAAATACTCATCCACACTCAGATCATTCAGTCCTTTTTCCTGGCCCGCCAGCTGCCGATCAAACTCCGGAATCTTCTCCACATGCTTCTTGCTCACGTTAAAGCATGGCACCTTGTGTTCCGGCATGCCCAACGGTTTTTTCGGTGATGGATGCTCGGGTTGGCGGCGCGTAGGCAATGGCGTTTCTTGTCGGCCAAACGCACCTTGTCGTGACGTTGGCAGTTGCAGGTCCGGGTGTTTTTTCAGGGCCTCTTCATGCTTGAGCATCCACTGCCCTAACCGTGCACCTTTGGCGCTTGCTTGCATCTCGCTGGCAAGTACCTGGGCATTGCCCCGCCCTCGCGTCAGGTAGGCAACGATGGCTCCCAACAGCAAAACGATGACTTCTTCATGCCCTCGAGCGATGTGCTGGGCGGCCCTGTCGATGGCAGCAGGATCATCACGACTGAAGGGATGTAGTCCCTCATCGCCTTGGCTGCCTTTCCATGCGATGTCGATGCCGTCCAGGTAGTACTCGCCAATGCGCGGCAAGCCTTCGACGAAGAACTCGGCAATGGAAACCAGGCCGAGTACCCCCAGTATCCAGGTGCTGACTTTCAAACCCATTGCAGCGCCGGCCATACCGGACGGAATCGCGCCCACACCCCCGACAAAAGCGCCCACACCTGCGCCAATGGCTCCGCCAGCCAACACACTGCCGGCAACAATCATTGCCATTTGACTAACGACGCTGATCAATTCGGTGAGGACGCTGGAGATGTCGAGGTCTGAGAAGCGTTGCCTCAAGGACCTGGCGACCTCCCATTCCGCTCGCGTGAACGCCGTCCGGATGTTGTGGATCCGCCGAATGTTCAGACTAATGGAGGCCGCATAGTCATTGATATGAATGCGGCCATGGCCGCCCTGATGACCCATGTCATGGGTCATGCGATCTTCTATTTCGAACCACGTAGGCACGATGTTCCATAGCGCCATGCTGCGTCTTCCTGACAGGGACGAAGTGCTGACGCAGTGAGAGGCCGAGGAGAAAACCGGGCATCAAGCTGCGTTGAAACTTCTAATGCGTCACCCTAATCAGGCAGATTTTTTCAAACAATAAAGCGCGGGATTACTTCAGGCACCGTTTATCAAAATAGGAAGTTTCATACTTTTGTTTTTATACTTTCCGTCAGAACTTTCCTACTCGTTCCAAGCTTTGAAAAAAGCCAACGCCCACAAAAAAGCACGCTAATCTCTTCGGGTCTGCGGGCTCGTCCTCGTCAGGCTTATTTAAACCTTTGGCTACTTCTAAGCCTCAAGTTCATCCAACAACCGATTGACCGACAACTCTGCCAACGAAATCATATGTTGAATACCCAATAACAAAATGCATTCGGACCACTGAGGATGAACACGAACGTAAAGTAAGGAGGCGACTGTGCACAGGGTGGTAGACCAGTCATAGGAAACCGGCAGGCCGAAGCCTCCCATGCACAGCCGCCACAAAGCTGCCAGTAAAAACGCCCTGAGGCTTTCTGATTATTGAAGGTGTCAGGCGCTGATGCGGCGTTCACGGCTGCACCCCATATAAACGCCCGTTAGAGGCATTCGAAGGCACCTAGTGAAATAGTTAAAACTCCCGAAATTCCAGTGTTTTGAGATCGATCGCCGCATATTGCCCCAGCTCGCCTCTATACAGAAAGAACCCATCCATATTTAACTCGGATTGTAAAAAAACTATCAACCTTCTCAGGACATCCGATGCAGGTCTTTTAGTGGGATGCACCAGCGTGGCCACTCTAGCTTCATCATCGTACATCCTAATGTGAAAAAAACTCTCCTCGTCCTGAATTACATAGTTTAAACCACGGTAAACATATTCAAAGTCGTCACCAACATCATCAAAGCGGTCCGCGCTTACAATCTTCAAATTTCAACTCGCTAATTTGGCAGGGGAAAGTCGATTGTATGTCGTATTTCAGACTACCAAAAAATTATATGAATCATAATGTTAACCCAAATGTGAGCAAACCGACGACCTGAAACGGTGTAGGCACTATAGCCGTCTTCATTTTCCCCCAAGATTTTACTTTAGCGAAGGTTAAAGTCTTACCCGTCTCAGTGATGGTAGCCTTGGATACTGCCCATCGCACCACCGAATTCGAGCAGAGCCTCATCCCTGTAGGAGCTGTCGAGTGCAACGAGGCTGCGATCTTTTGATTCTGCCTTTAAAAGAACAAAAGATCGCAGCCTCGCTGCACTCGGCACCCCTGATAAAACAACTATTAAGCAATTTATTGTAAAAATATTTTTTAATAGTTTTAGATATCTTTCAATGCGGCGAGCTCCCAGTTCTTTGCGCGCCAGCGCGGCGTCGAAGACGTGGCGGCACCTCAGACAGGGATAACGTTGAGCGGGGTCACGCCCGCAAAGTCAGGTCGGCTGTCAGGCCGCCTCGCTGTGGCTTTTGATCTGTTTTTGATTTTGATCTTCTTGCCCCATCGGCAGGCCGAGCGCAGGTTCTGCGCAGTGGGCAACCCGGCATGGATGCCGGGTTAGCCGCGCACGGCCATGGATGGCCGATCGCGGCGGGCCCACGGAGCAGGACCGGAGTGAGGGTATGCCGAGCCCAGGCGAGGCACCGGACGAAAGGGGCAAGAGCCCTTGGTTACTTGGGGCTTTTCCAGTGACTCGCCGTAAGGGCGAAACCAATAGCCGCCATGACCGCAGGAACGGATATGTACCCCAACAAGAATCTCACCGCCGATCAGGCCGCCATCGCGAGCAAGCTTTGCTCCTACAGAAGATCGACGCGAACCAGTCACAAACAAAATGCCCGGCAATGAGCCGGGCATCTCAGACAAACACACTGCAACGAATCAATCGGTATATCCCAATCGCGCCGCCTTCGCAGACTGGGTCTGCCCCCGTGTCGCCAGGCAGTAATACAGCGGACACGTCACCACCAACCCCACCAGCCACGACAGATCCGCGCCCTCTACCCAGTTGGCATAAGGCCCGACATACAAGGACGTATTGGCAAACGGCAGCTGCACGATAATCCCGATGAAATACGCCACGATCGCATGCAGGTTGAAACGCCCGTAGACCCCACCGTCCGCGCGGAAAATCGACGCAATGTCGTAGCACCCACGCTTGATCAGGTAGAAAGTAATCAGGTTGATCGACGCCCAAGGCACGAGCACCAGCAACAGCGCCAGAATCAACCCGATAAACTGCGAAATGAAATCCGCCGAAGCCCCCAGCGCCACCACGCAGCAGCCCGCCAGCACCACACTCGACAGCACCACACGCACCTTGACGCTCGGCGTCCATTGACTGGCAAAGGTCTGGATTGACGTGATGATCGACAGCACCGCGCCATATAGATTCAAGGCGTTATGGCTGATGATATTGAGCAGAAACAGCACCATCAGAATCGGCCCCAGCCACCCGGTGGACTGCTTCACCGCGGACATTGCCTCGGTACCCTCAGGCGTTGCCAGCACCGCGACCGCACCAAAGGAAAACGACAGGATCGTGCCCAGCGTCGCGCCCAGGTAGGTTGCAAAGAACGGCCGCGCAATGCCGATATCCGCCGGCAGGTAACGGGAATAGTCCGACACATACGGCGAGAAACTGATCTGCCAGATGATCCCCAGCGAGACCGTCGCCAGCCAGCCGGACAGGTTGAAACTGCCGCGGGTGAAGAAATCCGCCGGCAGGTCATGAGCGAAGATGTAAAGGAAACCGGCGAGCAACGCACCACCCATGACCCACGTACCGATGCGGTTAAGAGTATGGATAAAGCGGTACCCGATCACCCCGATCGCGGTGGCGGCCAGGGCACCGATGAGGATGCTCGCGGACACGGGAACCGAGGGCGCGATGCCGACAATCGACTTGCCGGCCAGCACGATGTTGGAGATGAAAAAGCCGATGTAGATGATCGCCGCAAAGAACACGATCAGCAGTGCACCGTATCGGCCGAACTGACCACGGCTCTGGACCATTTGCGGAATCCCCATGCGCGGCCCCTGGGCCGACGCGAGGGCGATCACCAGGCCGCCGATCATGTGCCCGAGGGCAATGGCCAGCAAACCCCAGAACAGGTCGAGGTGGAACACTTGAACCACCATGGCGCCGGTCACGATGGGCAGAGGCGCAATATTGGTGCTGAACCATAGGGTGAAAAGGTCGCGGGCCTTCCCGTGGCGTTCCGCGAGTGGGACGTAATCGACCGTGTGATTCTCGATCAGGGGGTCTTGCCGGGACATCTGGGACATGGGAATGAACTCGAGTTTGTCTGATCTTATATTTGTATGAAGCCAAACCGGGGGTGCTCTTCGGCAACCCCTCAGATGCGAGCCATATTATGGTATTCCAACATTTTAACAAGACTGATCCGGTCGTTAAGCGCCCCACTGATCCGGTAAAAAGCACGGCGTGACGCATCGTAAATCCTCTGAAAGCCCCGTATACATTGAACTTAACGCCACCAACCTACGTTTATCGGGTCATGGAAAAAGCCCTTGCAAACTATGTATTACGGTATACCATCAGACCTACAAACTCATAAAAACTGCTCTACCGCCAGAGGACCGTCCCATGATCGATGCCGCCATCTATAAACAAGTGATGGGTTCGTTTCCGTCCGGGGTCACTGTGATCACCACGCTGGATGACGACGGACAAATCGTCGGCCTGACTGCCAGCGCGTTCAGCTCGCTGTCCATGGACCCGGCCCTGGTGCTGTTCTGCCCCAACTACAGCTCTGACTCCTACCCGGTCCTGATCAAGAACAAGCGCTTCGCCATTCACGTTTTATCCGGCGACCAGCAAAGTGAAGCCTATGCGTTTGCGCGCAAAGGCAAGGACAAGGCGCAGGGCATCGAATGGACATTAAGCGCACTGGGCAATCCGATTCTGGCCAATGCCACGGCAGTGATCGAATGCGAACTGTGGCGTGAATATGAAGGGGGCGATCACGCGATCATGGTTGGCGCTGTGAAAAACCTGATCGTGCCGCAGCAGAACGCCGGCCCTCTGGTGTATTGCCACGGCAAGATGGGCGCCCTGCCGGTTCTTGCGTGAGTTCTGGTGGCAAGGGCGCTTGTCGAATCGTTGCACTGTCCCGTTCGGCTGCGAAGCCGTCGTGACGCCTTGCGGCCGCGTTGCGACCTGGCGGGAGCAAGCTCCCTCGCCACAGGATTACTGCCGGGCCGGAACAATTTGGCACAAATTACGTATTATGGTATACCAATAATCATCAGGCCCGCAGTCGACAGGCCGCCAACAAAAGATCCGAGGTAAGCGTCATGAAGTTTTCCCTTTTCGTGCACATGGAACGTTGGGACGAAAGCGTCAGCCACCGCCAATTGTTCGAAGACTTGACCGAACTGACCCTGATGGCCGAAGCCGGTGGTTTCAGCACCGTCTGGATTGGCGAGCACCACGCCATGGAATACACCATCTCGCCAAGCCCGATGCCTTTGCTGGCGTATCTGGCGGCCAAGACCACCACCATTCATCTCGGCGCAGGCACCATCATCGCGCCGTTCTGGCACCCGTTGCGGGTAGCGGGTGAATGCGCATTGCTGGACGTCATCAGCAATGGACGCATGGAAGTCGGCCTGGCACGCGGCGCTTACCAGGTTGAGTTCGACCGCATGGCCGGCGGCATGCCCGCCTCCTCCGGCGGCCAGGCGTTGCGGGAGATGGTCCCGGTGGTGCGCGCGCTGTGGCAAGGCGACTACGCCCACGACGGCGACATCTGGAAATTCCCGACGTCCACCAGCGTGCCCAAGCCCATCCAGAAGCCTAATCCGCCGATGTGGATCGCCGCTCGCGACCCGGATTCGCACAACTTCGCCGTGGCCAACGGCTGCAACGTGATGGTCACACCGTTGATGAAGGGCGATGAAGAAGTGCTCGACCTGAAGAACAAGTTCCAGGCTGCGCTGGACAACAATCCGGACGTGCCACGCCCGCAACTGATGGTGCTGCGTCACACCCACGTGCACACCGCCGATGATCCTGAAGGTTGGAAAGTCGGGGCCAAGGCGATCTCCCGTTTCTACCGCACCTTCGATGCCTGGTTCGGCAACAAGACCGTGCCGGTCAACGGTTTCCTGGAGCCAAGTCCTGAAGAGAAATTCGCCGGGCGCCCCGAGTTCGAACTGGAAAGCCTGCACAAAACCGCGATGATCGGTACGGCCGAAGAAATCATCCCGCGCATCAAATACTACGAAGAACTGGGCGTCGACGAGTTCAGCTTCTGGTGCGATAACAGCCTGCCCCACGCGGAGAAGAAAAAATCCCTGGAGTTGTTTATCAAACACGTCGTGCCGACGTTCCGCTGAGTCCCCACCCTGCCCTTCGGACGCGAGCCGATGTGTATATCAATGTGCAGACCGATGTGCAGGGTCCTTCCCATGAACAGTGATCGCCTCCCGTCACTTGCCCTTCCCTCCGGCGCCGAGCAGGCCTATCTGCGCGGTGAATGGACCGCTTCGCACATCCATCTCAAACGTCTGCGCGCCAGTGTCTCGGCCAAGCAGAATGGCTTCTGGCAAATAGTTCACTGAGCTCACCCGAACAGCCTTTCACGCACCCGTCTGCCGCGAACGGGACACGCGGCGGGTGCATTGTGTTTCGCTCATGATCAGGTTTGCCCAATGAACAATAACAACGCGCTGTTGATCATCGACATGCAGCAAGAGGACGGCTTCGTCCTGGAAAACTTCGAGTCGGTGGTGAGCAATACCGCCGACCTGCTCGATACCGCCCGCCGTCAGCGGATTCCGGTTATCTATACCCGTCACATCAATCAGGCCGACGGCTCCGACATGCCGCGTGGCGAACCCCGTGCGGGCGATGGCGGTCCTGCGGGTTATCGCGCCGGAACCCCGAGTGTCGACATCATCGAACGACTCGCTCCGCGCGCCGACGAACAGGTGGTGAACAAAGGCCGTTACAGTGCCTTCCACCGCACCGATCTGGATGCCCGACTCAAGGCGCTGGGCGTCGACACGCTGATCGTCAGCGGCGTATTGACCGATGTCTGCGTGCTGAGCAGCGTATTCGATGCCTTTGCCCTGGGGTATCAGGTTCGCCTGGTGAGCGACGCCTGCACCACGACCACCCTGGCCGGACATTATGCGGCGCTGTTGATCATGGCCAACTGGGTGTACGCCCTGGAAATCCTGACCTGTGCCCAGTGCCTGCGCGCCATGGAACAGCGCGATTACCTGAGCCTGATTGCCGAACACCCGGACCAGTTCGCCCATCAGCCTCATCAGTTCACAAGCGCCATCGCCCGCCTCCACACCCACCTCGACCGGACTCAGGAGTAATCGCCATGCAAGTCGAAAAAAGAAGCATCGATTTCATCCCGTCGTCCGAGCGTCATGGCCAACCGGGTTCACTGTTCTTCATCTGGTTCGGCGCCAACATGAACATCACCACCATCGCTTCCGGCGTGCTGCCGGTGGTGATGGGGCTCAACCTGTTCTGGAGCGCGCTGGCGATCATCGTCGGATCGCTGCTGGGGGCGATTTTCATGGCCTCGCATTCTGCTCAAGGACCGAAATTGGGCATTCCGCAGATGATCCAGAGCCGCGCGCAATTCGGTGTACTGGGGGCGGTGCTGCCGCTGCTGTTCGTGATGCTGATCTACCTGGGGTTCTTCGTCAGCAATACGTTGCTGGCGGCTCAGGCACTGGAGTCCGTCAGCCCGTTACCGGCGACCGGCAACATCTACCTGATCGGCACGCTGTGTTTTGTCGTCGCCCTGTATGGCTATCGACTAATCCATCGACTGCAAAAGCTGCTGTCGTTGCTGTCACTGCTGGTGTTCGCCGCCGCCACGCTGTTCGCATTGCAGTTGCAGATCCCGAGCGAACAGTGGCTGCCGACCGGCTTTGTGTTGTCGAAGTTTCTGGTGGCAGTGAGCATCGCGGTCACCTGGCAGCTTTCTTACGCGCCCTATGTGGCGGACTATTCCCGCTACCTGCCTGAAGACACCTCAAGCGCCAAAGTGTTCTGGTACAGCTATGCCGGCACGGTCAGCGGCGGCGCGTGGATGATGATTCTCGGTGCGATCCTGAGCGTCGGCATCGGCGACTTTTCCAGCAACGTAGGGGGTCATGTCGCCGGGTTGTTCGGCAGCGGTGCGGTGCTGCTGTTTGCCTTCATCCTGTACGGCCAGGTGTCGATCAACGTGTTCAACCTGTACGGCGCCTTCATGTCGACTATTACCGTCATCGAACCCTTTGCCCGGCTCAAAGTCACGCCCCGGGTGCGGGGTCTGTTCATGCTGGTGATCTGCCTGGTCGCGACTGCCTTGTGCACCATCAGTCAGGACGATTTCATCAACTTCTTCCTCAACTTCATCTTCTTCATGAGCTACTTCCTGATCCCGTGGACCGCGATCAATCTGGTGGACTACTACTGCCTGCGCAAAGGCCAGTACCGCATCGATGACATCTTCAACATGAACGGCATCTATGGGCGCATCAACTGGATCGCCTGCGGCAGTTTCCTGTTGGCCATCGCCCTGGAAATCCCGTTCATGAACACTACGTTGTATGTCGGCCCGATCGCCACGGCGCTGGATGGCGTGGACCTGGCCTGGATCGTCGGGTTGCTGGTGCCGGCGCTGAGCTACTACGGGTTTATGAAGTTGGGTAACAAACATCGACCTGTACTGGAGCAAGCCTCGCGGTAATCCAAGTCGCGCATCCGAAAAGAAAGGGAACTGGCTATGGGCCAGCAAGGTCGTAGTGGCTTCGCCTGGAGAATCGGATGCGCGCCCTGCATTTTCAAATCACTTACCGCTTGAACGACGCCCGACAGGTGTTCGTCCAGCCCGACTCATACATGACCGATGCCGATGCCTGGTATTACGCCTGCCTGCACGCCGGTGTGGGCCTTGTGTATGGGGACGACGATACGCAGGAGGATTTTGCGGCACTGCGCCTGCACGCCGAAAAATCCGGAGTAACCCAGGTCAAGTGGGAAGCGTTGCCGTGAGTGACTTGCTCGATATTCAAGGTTTCTTCCCGAGCATCTTGTGGGAGTGCATCCACGAGAAAAGCGGTGGGCCAAATTTCGGGCAAAAAAAATCCCAGGCAGCTGATGGACGCCTGGGACTTAAAAATGCATAAACCGTGGTGGTGAACGCGGGGCGAATATTACTGAATATTTCTCCATGTAACAATATGTTTTGATTAACCATAAAGTTACTAAGGTTTATAAGTCCTTATATATCCACACATTTTTTAAGGATGCCACTACATGAACCAACGGTATTCCCGCGCGCTGATTTCCTCCATGAACGCCAAATGATCCTGGCGTTTATTCTCGCAATACACGTCCACAAATTCCGCCCCCAACCCTTCGCGAACCGGCGCATAGCCTTGCATGGCCTGCACCGCTTCAAGCATTTGGGTCGGGAAACCGATGCCGCTGTTGCGATCGTCGTTCAGTGGTGTGATCGGTTCCTGGCCTGCTTCCAGCCCTTGCTCCAATCCGACCAGAATGGCTGCCAACACCAGATAAGGGTTGGCATCGGCTCCCGACAAACGGTGCTCAATGCGTAGGTTTTTCAGGTCTGAATCGGGCACCCGCAAACAGGCATCCCGATCTTCAAAGCCCCAACTGGCTCGAGTAGCAGTATTCACCGTGCCGCTCAAACGACGCATGGCGTTGTGATTAGGCGCGAAGATCGGCATGCAGTGAGGTAACACCTCAAGACAACCGGCGACGGCATGCCGCAGAGGTCGCTGATCATTGGCCGCCAGCAGGTTGTTCCCGGTTTCGTCGTAAAGACTCACGTGCACATGCATGCCGCTGCCGGGGTGCTGCACATAGGGTTTGGCCATGAAACTGGCGCGGTAATGGTGCTTGAGGGCCACGCCTCGGCTGCTTCGGCAGAACAACGCCGCCCAGTCCGCTGCGCGCAAACCATCGTCCAGGTGACCGAAGTTGATTTCGAACTGCCCCGGCCCCAACTCCGCCGTGATCACCGTGGTCTCGATGCCTTGCTCTCGCGCCGTCTCGACCATGTCGTCCAGTACCGTTGAAAAGCGCGACAGCCGTTCGATGTGCATGTTCGGCTGATCATCGGCATCGTCGGTCAGCGGATCACGGGGAAACTGCGGCAGGCCGTCACGCAGTTGACGGTCGAACAGATAGAACTCCAGCTCGAACGCGACCACCGGAAAGATC
>Ga0160467_100954_pt1 | contig 16482 bp, 15 predicted proteins | sample HID1972I_E11MG_FD_108221 | JGI IMG/M metagenome (GOLD analysis project Ga0160467, IMG submission 108221) | Enriched pill bug-associated microbial communities from UW Madison campus, WI, USA - HID1972I_E11 MG | ecosystem: Host-associated > Arthropoda: Insects > Digestive system > Unclassified ...
CTGATGTAGGCATGGAAGCTGGAGCCTGCGGGTACGTGGAAACCTGGCAAGAGCGTAATGCTTCCGCTGGCGCTAACAACCGGTTCAGCAGGGTTATAAGCGTTCAGCGTTCTGTCCTGGGCAACCAAGTTCATTAGCGTTCCAGCTAACAAAACCAATGTATAATAAAATGCTCTCATAAGGTCTATGGTTTGTAGTGATAGGTGTTTTCTTTCAGCACTTTCCCATCTTCATCCTTAATCCTCTTCAATCGCTGAAGGCTGTCATATTCATAATAAGTGGTTTTCCCGGCATTATCTGTCAGGTCCATCAGTCCAATTACAGGATCATATGTGCAAGTAGTCATTGCTGCATCCTGTGGACGCAATTTAACTTCGTCAATATTACCTGTACCGCTGATACTTACTCCGTTTACGCCAGTAAATGAATACACTACAAGTGTGTATGCACCTTGGCCGGGTCCTGTAACTCCACTTACTTGCTGGTTGCCCGCTTTAACAATAATTCCTGAAGGGTTCGTAGTCCAAAGCGCCAGCTCGTATTTCTTTGATGTATTCAATCCCTGCTTGGATAGTGGTTGTTGGATCAAACTAAGATCATAGGAACATTTTCCAAGGTAGCCGCCCGAATAGAAATCAACAGGAAGTGCTTCTACATTGTTCCAACCTCCATTTATCTCACCTTCAAAACCGGCATATGCCACATCGGTCAAACTGGCGTTAGATATCTCCGCCAAAGGATGTATCCTGCTGCTACCCCATATATAACTTTTAACATGCTGTTCCTTTTCTTTCAATTGAGACAAGTTTCCTAAATAATCATAGCTATCAAAAGAAAAGTCTTCTTTATAACGTCCGTCAATTCTGAAATCCTCAAAATAGGTTGACGATTCTCTGAAGTCTGTCAGTGGCTGAAAAGCTTCCAGCGTATAATGCTTCTCGGGCAAGATGAAGTTATTGGACAGAAGAGCATATTTGTTAATCTCTCCGGATACTGCTTTCTTTTGATTGTTCTTCTGTAAATACACAATATTTTCAATCGGGAGAGCAGAGATATTCCTGTTTTTCATCGTAAGAATTTCCAAAGGAAGAGGAGTATCGTAAGCATAATCATGTGGAAAAAGCGACTTCTGTATCTTCAAACTGCCATCGCTTAACATAGTTGCGGTTTCGATAGGATTCATATGCCCTCCCTCTGAATACTTGTATTTAACTGTTTGGCTTAATGTGCCGGTAGCAGAATCATAATTTTTAATTACCGAAGAATCAAGAACATTAGCCCGATTTACCAGATACCCGTATTTACTATAAACAAATGAATACTGATGATTCGATTCGCTATAACCGATGTAGTTATATACAAGCCCATATACATTCTTTGTGCCTTTCCAGGGCGCGGCTGAATATATCTTATAGCTATTTAACATTTCTTTGACTAAGGCACCGGAGTTATTAAAATAACTTTCTTTAAGAAGCTTGCCTCTGTTCCAATCATACTCAGGATTTGTTGGAAACGGAGATGTATTAGGCACAAGATGATAACTGTTTTTATAGTCAAGAAATTTCTGATAGCCTTGCGATCCCCAGGTGTTTACAGTTACGTTGTCCGTCCATTTAACCTGGCTGATGTGATATAAGTTATACTCAGCATCTGACGGATCTCCGTATTTAGCAGGCATACTGTAGTCATACCGGATACTTCCATTATTTATGCCGTTATTCTCCAGACTCTCCGTCACACTCTCGTATCCGACCAGGCTTCCGCTGGTTGAGCCAAGAGCGGATTGCGAGGAATTATAGTACATGGTTTGAATAAAGGTCTGATGCGCAAACACAGGTAAGAAGATAATCCGTCCGCTGGAGTGACCATTCTGGTTTGGATTCAGATAAGTATATGTTTTGCTGATCGACGGGTTTGTAGACGATGCAGAAATATAGCTTTTAATACTTTTTATTCTTAGTCCCCCACCTGTATAGGTACACTGATCATAGAAAAACGTATTGGGCTCAAATACAAAATCTGTATGACCTCCCGTAGGGTAAGTGATTGTCTTTAATGAGCCTGAAGCCATCACAGATATATTGGGTAATCGGTTTCCACCGGCCAAAGTGTAAGCGTCGTTGCCCGAATAAGTATAACAAGGGGTATATACCTTAAACCGGTCACTCGCACTAAACTGCGGATATACATAAAGTGTGGGAAACAAATTCGTATTGCTTGTTGCTCCATTAAAATATCCCCATATGTCCTGCTGGTAAGAAAAGCGATGAGGGAGCGGCGAGGATATATCATACTCAAAGATATATGGCGAATTTGTAGTACTATTCGCATCTTTTTCCCAAACCTTGTCTAATCGCAATCGCTTGTAATACGTTGGAATGTCTGATTCCTGCATGGGCAAAAAATTGGTGTATATACCATTGAATGACTCGGTGGTGGGGCTCTGAAAATAAGAATAGTCAAGCGTATAAGATTTTAATTTATTACCGGTCGATTTGTTTATAATTTCAATATTGTTAATCGCGTAGGATGGTTTGTATAAATCCTGTCTTAAATGATTCGACTGAAAGTTTATTGTTTCCTTATAGGTTTCTATTTTGGTAATTCTTTTTTTCGTACTTGACGCATTGCTGGCAGAATTGTCAGCCTATACACCGTTATATGTAATTCCGCTGTTATACTTACCTGTAATTGCAGAAGAACTCGGCCGGTCGAACTGGAACATTTCCTCATCAGCATAACTGAAAGTTACGATCTCACCATACATAGTTTTGATCTGAGAAAGATACCAGCTTGAATTGTATACAGTTTTGATTATTGTTTCTGTCTCCGAGATGGCTGATGATCCTGGTGGCTGAGCCCATATTTGATCAGATTTAGATCCCACAATACGCTCAATTCTTTCGGTTTTATCGAAAAAGTATTCGGTTCCGTCATTATCCAGAATTGTGAAAGATGAGATTTCTCCTTTCGCGTTCAGCGTATGAGTAATAACAACATCCTGATACGGCACCAATACTATACTTTGAGCATTCCCACTTACATCAAAAACAAACTTTCCTGATTTGTTACCGAATGAATAGTAAAAGACATCGGGCTCAAGATCATTGTTTCCTTGTAATGATCCATAAGCTGTTCCATAATTTGCTCTACTGTTTTGCAGAGTTGACATAATGTACGTTGCGTTATTACTTGAGAAATCGAAATCTCTTAAAGTTTCATATTTACCGGACCAAAACCTTCCTAAACGTGGATGCTCCGCATTAGGTGAATAATCGAGAATCCGGTCATCCACTCTTGTTATTACCTCTCCTTTATTATAATCATCAGGTAGATCTTTAACCGATCTCGTTATAACCCCTCCGGCAGATAAACTCCAGGACAAACCGACAGATGACGCCTCTTCCTCAACCTTCACCCCTCCTCCATGATAATTCAGTTCTACTGGTAGTGAATAATTTTTCAGGTTGATTGACCATAGAGGCACTTTTATCTCCGGAATCCCTGTGTAATAACTCACAGGTCGGTCAACATACTTAGCTAAAGCAGAAGGAGTTGGGCTGGGAGGCATAACAACCTTGTTTTGAGCATATATCTCTCCCGAACTAGCAAAAATTAATAAAACGAGCACACGAGCATACCTGACCAAAGTCAAATAAGATAATTTAAGATTACTATCCATGTTAATATTTGATGTTATCAGACGCTAAAGTAATTTCTTACACTGCAGCCACATTGCAGTGAAGTATTTACTGCGTTTTCTTTTACTTCCTCCTTTTATTAGCTTAGCAATATCTTTACTGACCTCGTCAAACCTACATCACAATGAATAAATAGCACCACTTTACTTGTTTAGCAGAGTACTGATCTGTTTCTCCACAATCTCGAGCCGTCTGCTCTGCTCCTGATTAGTAGCCTTTTCTGCATTCAGCTGTTTTTCCTTTTCTATCAGATGAAGAGTTAATTCTTCAATTTTCTTTAGAAGCTTCCCATTCATACTGCCAAGGTCGATCCCATTTTCTTCAACTTCTTTTGCAGAAGGTACCTCCGGAAGATGCTTATTTAACCTGATAAAATCTTCAATTTCAGATAAGCTAGCAGGACTATACGAGGCATCAAATACATAGTCCGGCCAATTAGCTGATCCCACCTCGACCTTTATCTCATGCGCCCGAATCTTCCCGTTCACTGATAATGCCTCTTGCGGAGTCAGGGTTCCTATACCTACCTTACTCATCAACAAGATTTTGTCACCAAGTCCTGACTTAAGCACGAGTCCCCACTCGTCGCCTTCTGACTGGATATAACTATGCTCACCATCAGCCCAAATCTGAATATTGTCCCACGGTGCCCATGGCGCATCCTTATTGTATGCTTTAATGATTCCCTGAACATCAAAAGATTGGGGAACACTTGTTTGGCCAAATCCAACACAAGGAAAGAGTACTAGCAAAACACTCTGTAGAAGTTTTCTCATGGTTCCATTCTTTAATTAGATGATTATTTACCCGATTGCCCATTGACTATTTTCTTGAGCGCTGCAATCTCTTTAGCCTGATCAATCAGGTGCAAAGTCAATTCTTCAATTTTTTGCAAGAGCTTACTATTCATCTGACCCAGTTCGATGCCGCTTGCCGAAACTTCTTCCGCAGAAGGTATTCCAGGTAGATGACCATTAGCCTTTATAAAGCGATCTGTATGCTCGATACTTGGAAGTTCATAAGACGGGGCGAAAACATAGTCCGGCCACGCACCTGCTTCCACTTTTATTTCCTGTGCTCTAATTTTCCCGTTAACGGACAATCGCTCTTGGGGTGCTCCCATACCGATCCCTAAATTACCATCTTGAGTGAGCGCCATAGCCACGACTTCCTGCTCTAGGGCTTGACCCGGAGGTCGTATAAGCCATTGATATAACGGAAAGTCTGGTCTAGAATCCAGACGAAACGCCGCCCCAACATATGAGGGATTAAGATTAGATTCCCTAAAGTTTAAACTGAAGTTTAGTAGGGGTGCATAACTTCCGATATTCTCTGAATTAATGCTCATCGGAATAAGGGCGGGCGTCAAACCAATGTTGCCATTAACATCAAGCATATTCAAAGGCTGACTGGTCCCAATACCAACCTTTCCATTCGACTCAAAAATGTTAGTTTGAGCCATACTTGTAACAAACGGCACATAAAAAGCAAATAATAAGAATATCCTTTTCATATAAAATCGTTAATTAAGTATGCATGGTAACCTATTTGTTATTTGCATGCCGCTTCAGGATTTGAACATCTTCGGTCAGTCTTTGATTCGAAGATTTGAGATGCTCGATATCCTTATTCTGCTTAATCAGATACAATGTAAGTTCTTCTATCTTCTTCAATAATTTAACATTCATTTCACCCAGATCAATACCCTCACTATTCACCTGCCTTGCACTTGGAATTTCCGGCAGATGTCCCTTGTATGAAATAAACGTTTCTACATACTTCAAGGACGGAAGTTCAGCGTGTGGGCTAAATACATAATCAGGCCAGGCGCTCTGTACTTTAACTTTAATAGATTCCGCAATTACACTTCCGGCAACAGCCAGTTTGTATCCTTGAGTTGCGGTTGTGCCAATACCAACATTGCCATTCACGTACAGCTTATCTGCAGATGCATAAGGAGGTGGATCTATGCCCACTCCCACCCCATATCCATTAGCCTGTAATATTTTTCCTCCTTCAGTGCTGGCGATATCCAGAAAACGGAAACTTGATGCATAATTGACATTATCCCAAGTACCAGCGTAGAACATTTTCAGCCCCACAAAGTTATTTGGATCATATTTACTCTGAACATCAAGGCTTGCTGACGGTGTCGGCGTATTAATGCCAACCTTACCCTCAGTCTCTAGTATTACTCTGGACCAAGGTCGCGAACCATTATCTGCTGTCTTTCTGAAATAAAGATTCTGATCGAAAAAGCTACCCGCAAACTGCATCGCGAAATTATTTGCTGGATTACTATGCCGAACATCTAAAAGGTGCCACCAACCCGATGCCCCAGAAGGGTAGTTTACGGGTTCACTCGCTTCAAAAAAGCCTGAAACCGCACCTTGAGCGCCAGACAAAGATGCGTCTTCCCAAACATCTGTGCGGCTGTTGAATGCCTCCCATGTTGTCTGAGCCTTCAATTTGACAGATATACCCAATGCCAAAATAAGGATGCAGAGCTTGTAGAGCATTCTCATCGTTTGTAATTTTTAAGACTCTCTATTTCAGTCTGCTGTCTATCACTATCATTCTTTAGTTGAATGATGTATAGCGTCAGTTCTTCAATCTTTTTCAATAACTTGCCGTTCATATCAGCAAGATCTATCCCATCTTTTGCAACCTGGTCAGCAGAAGGCACATCCGGTAAATGCTTATTCTTCGAGACATAGGTCTCAAGCTGTGAAAGAGAAAGTAGCTGATGTTCAGGATCAAAAACATAGTCAGGCCAGGTATTCTGAAGCTTGACCCTGACAGATTCGGCAATCATAGGTCCCGCCACTGCAAGCTTATATCCTTGTATATCCGTTGTACCTATCCCTGTATTACCCATTACATACTGGTTATCCTGAATAACTTGTTCAAACATCACTTCGTATCCCGCACCCGGATCTCCGGAAACGGAATTTGCAGGCGTCCAGCTTCCCTCCGATGATGTTACTGTATAAAGCGATTTCCCGGAGTAATTACCTAGATAAGCAAAAACAACAAACGTATTCGCATCAGCCGATGATGTTGTTGGGATAATACGTACTATGGATGGGAAGGCACTTCTTCCAAAGCGTGTCCCAACTGCTGAGAGTGGATATCCACCAGGAGACAATGAATTGGCGTTGCTTGTTCTGATGAGTACCTCTGTATATCCCTGTTGATCAATTGAGGCGTTATATCCAATGCCCCCATAGAACTTGATGCTGGCATTATTACCGTGTTGACCTATAGTAAGTGTACCCACTTTCACCCAAGAAGGCGCCTCTGTCGTTAAAAAGTTCAACGTATTTGGTACAACAGTTCCTGTTATATTTATTGAACCGTTCGCTGGGAAATTATTCTCTTGCGCGAAACTACTTAAGAGCGAAAAATAAAGAAATAGAAAAAATAGTTTTTTCATACAAGGCTTAAATGGCAACAATTACACAAATTTTAATTGTCAGCTCAAAACTATTAAGCTCCACTGCAATCAGCTTGCAGTTTACAATTATTTGAAACTTTTCTTATTTTATCCAACTTATCATTCCTTGCTTTTCTCAAGTCTTTCAATGCGGCCTCCCTGCTCCTTTAAATTTTGCGATTGAGCTTGTATTACTTTATTTTGTTCGATCAGATACAAGGTCAATTCTTCGACTTTCTGAAGTAACCTTATGTTCATTTCAGCCAGATTGATACCATCTTTCTCCATCTGTATTGCGGGTGCGACATCAGGGAGGTGCTTATTTAACTTCACAAAAGACTCGAGTTCAGTTAATGGCTTTAAATCGTAGTCGCCGCTAAATACAAAATCCGCTCCGGCATTGACAGCAACCTTCACCTCCCTTGCTTCAATATTTCCAGCTACGGTCAACTTGGAGGTAGGACTTGAAGTACCGATACCCAGGTTTCCAGCGCTATTCAAACGCATCAATTCATGAGCATTGCTTCCATAATCGATTTCTCCATTGTCACGAGCCAACCACCTGAAAGAAAAGTTAGTTAGCCTTGCTCCAGTCATTCCATAATTGATTGCTCCGCTGGATTCTAAAACTAAGCCACTTCGATTGTTCGCTGTAGCAAGAAAACTTTTGACCAGATTACTATAGTGGTTATCAACCTTTATATAATTCGAGTATATACCTCCCTGAACATGCAGCTTGTCCAAGGGATTTCCCGTCCCTATTCCAACATTACCACTTCTGCTAAGCGACATTACCGGTAATCCACCAGTAAACAACCTGATACCGCCCCATCCGGACAAAAAAGCTGTCGAGCCACCCGCTTGCCACGAATCGGTATACCAACCCAACGCCGAATGAGCCACAGACTTGTTATCAAAAGAAAACAGATCACTCGAGGCTGAATACCCAATTGCTGGTGTGTTCAGAGGCATATTAGTAATTGCCTGCGCCATAGAATAAAAACAAATTCCAGTTAGAGCTAACGTAAATACATACTTCATATCTTTTGAGTCGGGGACTCTATTACTTCTCCCAGACGACGGCTAATTTAAAAACCTTCACTGCAACCACACTGCAGTGAAACTTTTTAAATTTCCAGCGAAATATATACTGTAAGATTAGGATCAGAAATAATTACCATCACAGCTTAACTAAATCAAATGAATTTCATAAAGAACATCAAAGCACCAGAAGACTCGCTTCAAATGACTGCATTAAAAGTCTTTCTTCTAATCTTATTACTATATTACTCTATTTGCAGTGCTTCGGGACAAACGCTCCAAACGGTAACTGATAACGGTAATACCACTACCAAAAGAATAATATCAAACCCTATTTATACTGTCGGCAGCAGATTTACGGCTTACGGCACAGGAAATGGCTACTTCGACATTTTCAATAACGAAAATAATTCGATATCTCTCAGCCTGAGAAGATCGGATGGGGCACTGGCATTTCACATAAACGGACACACCATGATGTCCTCGTTTGGTGGGGACGTAGAAACATCAGGCTCCATCAGTGCTTCATCAATCACTACATCGTCACCATCATTTTCAGGCGCTTCGACACCGAATAGTATTTTCTCGCTTTCAGGCTTCCGAATCAACGGAACAATTCCGGGCAGTAGTCATAACGCCATTACCTACCAAAGTGGAGGCGGTGGAGGCGCAGCAATCGGCTTCTACAGGGGAGGTTCGTACGATACTGGGATCGATTTTTATACCAATTCCGAAGTCACCCCTTCCTTTGGAACCTTAAACCATCGCATGAGAATTAATGCAGACGGAAATGTTTCCATTGGTACAACAGACACTCAAGGGCATAAATTAGCTGTGTCAGGCAGTGTTATCGCCGAATCTGTCAGCGTGAAACTTCGAACTTCCTGGCCTGATTACGTTTTTTCTTCCAGCCATAAACTACCTTCTTTGAAGACGCTGGAGAGTTTCATTCACGAAAATCAACACCTCCCTGAGATTCCCAGTGCATCTGAGGTCGCTACAGAAGGTTTAAACTTAGGGGAAATGAATGCCAAACTATTGAAAAAGATCGAGGAACTAACCCTTTACATCATCGACCAGAATAAAAAGCAGGAAAGCCAAAATAAAAAACTGGGTGACTTAGAAGAGGAAGTTTACAAACTTAAAAGTATGATAAACACCACAGTTTTAAACAAGCAACAGGATCCTTACAAATAATGAGAACCACTAAATCAACAACAATATCATGCTAAACAAATTTCTTCCACTCATCTTAGCCAGCTTCTTCAGCTGCTATGCCTATTCGCAAAATAATTTCCCTGCCACCGGAAATGTGGCTATCGGTACCACGAGCCCTCAAAACACACTCGAAGTGGGTGGGTCTGGAGCACGTTTCACCGCAGCAGTCACAATGTGAGACTAGTCAACCTGGAGACAGAACTTGCCAAAACCAAGAGCAACAGGTAATCTTAGAATCTATCGCATCATCGGCTATTTATACCGCTTTGCCGAGATGCTCCTAGTTGATTCAATTGGCTCTCCAGCCTTTTTATTTTCTCATTCTGATCCTCTATAATTTGAGCTTGGCCATCCAGTGCTGAGCGCAAATCGTTAGACTTTTTATTCTGATCGATCATGTATAAAGTCAGCTCTTCTATTTTCATTAGAAGTTTAGCATCCATCTGTCCCAGATCAATTCCCTCGAATTGCACTTCCACCGCCGAGGGAATATCAGGCAGATGGTTGTTTTCCTTCACAAATTTTTCAACATCGGGTAAAGAGAGCATCGTATGTTCCTGCTTGAACACGTAGTCAGGCCAACTACTTTGATGAGCCACTTTTACGGATTCAGCAATGACACCACCTGCTACTGCAAGCTTATAACCTCTGGTATCCGCTGTTCCAATTCCAACGCCACCTGTGCTCGATTCATTTAAAATTAAAGGAGACGCTTCTATATTAAGCCGTTTAAAAGTATTATCTCCAAAAGCATCTATATAGCTACGATTGTTCTTAAAATCCGCTTATATATAAATCCGTCCATTCCCATTGTCGTTACTGCCCCCAATGCGGATTTCACCCGTTTGTGCGCTTGTATAAACATGAAGCTTATCCGTTGGATTACCAGTTCCGATTCCGACATTCCCATCCGGTGAAACGCTCAATCTCTCCACACCATTAGTAAAGAACCTATGAAATTTAGTTGTGGGTAAATAATAGGCGAAATCATTAGTACCACTAGCTGTATGTCCAAGATAGCTTTGTAATGACCCATTAACATTCTCAAACTGCAAGTAATTGCTGCCAACCCCTTTCGATGTTCTAAGCAGTAACCCTAACTCTCCATATCCTTGAACGTGCAGTTTTGCGTTACTTGTACCGTTTGTCCCTATTCTCACATTCCCGTCGGAAGGGAAAAAATTTGTTTGGGCTTGCGATTGTAATCCCAAGAAGAGAAGCAAAAAAGAGAGATTGAACTTTGTAAATTTCATATAATTTCTAATGATAGGTTATCAACATTATTTACCGGCTTCCAGCCTCTCAATCCGTTTATCTTGTTCAATAATGTGCAATGTTAGCTCTTCGATTTTTTGCAACAGTCTGCTATTCATCTCTCCAACATTAAGCCCGTTAACGGAAACTTCCTTTGCTGAGGGTATACCTGGTAGATGCTTGTTCTCTTTAATAAAACGTTCCGTTACTTTGAGACTTTGAAGCTCGTAGGACGGGTCAAAAACATAGTCTGGCCAGTTTTGATTTTCCACCTTAATCTCCTGAGTTCGGATTTTCCCTTTGACCTGCAAGTGATAATTCGGGTCAACGGTTCCCGTCCCAATGCTTACATTTCCAATAATGTTCATCTGGCTGACATCATACGTTTCCGTCATATTTGACTGAAAGTCTTGTATATCACTGATCAGATTTTGATTTACCGGCTGATCATTAATCATGTAGTTAACACACCTTAAACTTTCTCCACTCGAGTTGGCCCACCCAGCAAACTGAAATCCGTGATCATGGAAGGACGCGGAATAGGGAACTTCTAAGGCGATGTACTTTTTTCCATTGTAAAAGCAAGTTCTTAATCTCCACGGATCTTCTGACGACAAAGACTGAATTGCGCCATACACACCATTATAAGCAGAGGACGTATTTACTTGAACGATAGCCGCCCTATTAAAAGCAGATTGATTTCCTCGGAATGCTGTTATCGTTCCGACAGTATTGTTAAACTCTAAGGGTTGGCTGCGGCAGATCTCGTGAAGAAGTATCAGAGACCGTGTATGATCCCCCCGAGTTATTGCTACCTAAATTAACCACTTTATAACCTTCCGGTCCTGTAACTGATTGTGCGGAGACAAATTGGATAAAAAAGATTGTGCATATTATGGATAGGATAGGCTTCCACATGTTTACTCTGAATTTCAGGCTTCTCATGGTTTTAAGAAATTTAGTTGAGAACAAAGGTAAGACGCCCCACTGCAGCCAGACTGCAGTATGGTAATTTTTCTCCTGAGACCCTTTAGCTCATGGAATATCCAGAAATTCTGATTTTATCCATTTCTATATGATCAGTAGAGGAGCTATTTACTCCTCCTAATCTTCTCTACCTCATCTGTCAGCCTACGGATCTGGCCTTCTTGTTTAAGGACTTTCTTGTTCTGATCGATAAGATATAGTGCTTTCTGAAGAGTTATGGCTCAAAGCAGGAGCCAGAGGCGGTGTTCTATCGGCCTCATGTAGGCATGGAACTTAGTACTTGCAGTACATTAAGCTTGAAAAAACGGGTGATGCTCACTCTTTGATTCGCCTATAACAACAACCAGTCCGAATATACCCTCTTGATATCAGTCAATGCATTATTGTTCGGAGAAAATATATCTACTCCTCTGTCGTCATAGATATTTACTATTAAGGGAACTTCAAGACTGATGAAATAACATGTAATATTCGCTGCCGGCTCTTGCGCCATCTCAAAATTTATAATTGACGTGCTGAGTGGCTCGAAAAAGAGGTCAAGATCTCTATTAATACATAAGTATAACACCAAACTATCGTCATTCTTTTGTGTAAAAACCTTATGAGCATTACTCACATTTAATCCAGCTTTCTGCAAATTTTCGTCTTCTTCATCTCCCCAGAGGATTATCCGAATCCACAATTCCTTTCCTTTAAAACAATAGTTCAACAATTGGCTACTTCGACCTTTCGCTTGGCGAATTCTTTGCAAATCGGTACCATCCCCTCCTAATTCCAACCTTAACCTACCCTCATTCAAAGATGCAAGTGAATGTTCATTAATGGCTCCAAATGTTGCTCGAAAATTTTTCTCAAAATCAATCCAGGTATTTATCATCTATCTCTTAAATATATTAAGTTCTTTATCAGCAGTACCTTCTTTTTAGCTTGAGCATTTGGCTGTAGGTATTGGGATACGGGTTCCCTCCGGGGAACCCATAGTCATCGTAATAATCGACAGATAAATGGTGACTGTCGTCAGAAAGGCGCTATTGGTGTAACCGGTCTCCGCTGCTGCGTGCGCTGTAGCCAGACGGCTTTCCCAAAAAATGTTTTTTCGGAATGACCATTGGCTAGGTAATGCATTTTGATGCCCTGCTCGTTGATATAACCATTCAGGACAATGCTAACTTTGAGTAGATTAATCACATTAACCAGCTTTATGAGGAAACCGCACAGTGGTCTTTAAGATTATTGATACCTTGCTCACCAAAAGAAGTTTAAGGACTTTTTTCAGCAGAATGCTTCTGCACTATAAAACAATAAACGCCTGGCTCCTGACGAACCAAGCGTTTTACTTTTAAGTCTGAGAGGACGTTAAGACTAAAATGAGACCTTGCGGCCAGACGGTTATATATCTTCAAATGCAAATACATCAAAGCTACCGTCCCATGTCTCATCATCGTAAGTAAATAACTCGATAAAATTTATCAAACCCTTAGATATATCTAGAGTAAACCCTAGTCCATTTTCAAGACCATCTAACGTTACAATCTGGTTGACAGACAATATTCCGTCTTCTAAAGGTGGAACTTCCTTATCTGTGAAGTTCTGATAGCTAAAGTTCGCGTACATCCCCACTCCTGTATATTCCCTGTTCTTAATCTGCAAATAGGGAATATGGCTCTTTACCATGGGATAATCACGAGCGATAACGTGAAGTATTTCTATTTCCAATCTATTTAAATCTTGCATATTAAAGCCCTTTTCTACTAACTGATGAGATTGTTACACTTCCATTTGACACTCTTCCTCCGATAAGGCGAACATCCATTCCTCCAACTTTTATAATATTTCCATTATCGCCCGTTGGTAAGATTCCCTTATTTCCAATATTAAGTCTGTTTTCTTTTAACGCTTTATTTGCAGCATTTTGAATTGCCTCTAACGCCTTTTCTTGAGATCCAAACTTCTTAACAAGTGGCTCTAATGCGTGCTCTGTCTTTCCGAATATATGGTGTAATCGCTGTAGTTTTTTCGCCTCAGATACAAAAGGCAATACGCCTGCCACTCTCCAACCCCATGATACTTGTTCTTCTGATTTCTCTCCATAGTTTTGTCCAGTAAACAAAGTATATGCATCCATTCCCACACTTAAGGGGGACAAACTGGTTATCAACCCGGCTACAGCATCTGCTACTCCATCATCTACAGAAGATTTAGTATTAAATACAAAATAACTACCATCGGATTTCTTTCTTATACCTTTACCAGGTGTATTTACTGCAATACTTCCTTCCTCTTTCTTCTTCTTTTTCTGATCATCATCGCCGTTTTTTAGCGCATTAAGAGCAGCAGCAATCTCATCCTGATTATTAGTACTCCAACCATTAGCTGTCTCTACCCACATACCATTAGGATCCAACTTGCTAACCGGGTCGTTCATAGCATAATTATATGGAGACAGGCTTTGGTACATTTCTGCCATTGGATCCACTACATTCCACCTCCCTATCACCGGATCATAAAACCTTGCGCCGTAATCATACTGATTTAACTCATCCTGAATCTCCTTTCCATTGTAAAGATACTTATTTGTGACCGTTCCTGCCAAACGTCCAATACGTAATCCAAACGGATAATAATCATCTTTCTGCAGCTGCCGTACCGATCCGTTATAGCTGTCGAAGCTGTACCGCACATTCCCCAGGTGATCACTCAGATTGTACTCATACTTATAAGCTCCTCCATTGTTTACTATCCGGCCCTCCTCTGTTTGAATGAAGTCCAGCGTCGTTCCCGTATACTGGATACCACTGATATATTCCGTTGCTGCCGTACCTGCTAACTTGCGCAACTTTCTTCCCGCAGCATCATACACATACTGCATCACTGTTCCGTTACCCAGCATTACCTTCTGTGGCAGGTTCAGCACATTGTATTTTATCTCGGTAATGTTGTTTTGGCTGTTTACTGAATGGGTCCTTGCCGTCATGTTACCGTTCAGATCATAGCCATAGCCGGTCGTGCCCGGCTGCTGATACTGCGTATTTGCGTATGCCGCTACACTGTCATAAACGGACCTGAGGCGATTGCCGCTATAGGTGTACTTCAGCCCGTCTTCTTTGGCACTGGCAGATGTATACCGCTGAAGGGCCATGATGTTGCCGTTCAGATCGTAATCGATGCTCTTCTCGCTTCGTCCATCTGCTGCGATACCGGATACCAGCCGGTTCAGCTTATCATAGCGGTAAGCATAGCTTCCCCCGTTCCACTCCTGCGCCGAGATGTTCCCGTTCCACTGCGGGCTGGTGCCATCTTCGTACTTCAGCGTCATATTGAACTGCCCAGAGCTGCTCGTCTTCAGCCAGCCGCGCGGGTTATAGCTGTAAGAGGTGCTCTGCAGGTTATTGTGCAGCGCCTTATCTTTGAGCTGCCCGACTTCGTTATAGCGTAACGATGCCAGCTCCACCCGTTCTCCCCCATCTCCTGTTTTCTGGTAGGTCCGTTTCTTCCTTCCCATGTGGTCGTATTCGTATTCGGTGATGACTTTCACCATCGCCGCACCTGAGGCGCGATGCAGCCGGGTACTGATCTCTACTTCATCCGTGAAGTTATAGCTATTGAGCGTCTCATCGTAGCCAGCAAGAGCGATAACACCTCCCTTGTAATGCTGGTTGTAGCTACGCACAACACGTCCTTTATCGTCATAGTAGTTCACGTTCCAGAGCATATCGGTGGTACCTGCTGCTGTAACATCTTTCAGTACCCTCACACGGCTGCCGGTCAGCAGTCCTTTCAGCATCTAGGTGTAATTGTTGGGATAGGGATTCCCTCCAGGGAACGCATAGTCATCGTAATAGTTGATCGACAGATACATGGCTACTGCCGTAGTCGGAAAGGTGATATTGGTGTAGGTCTCATCAACCGGTTGCCGGTATAGGCGTAGTCCAGCGTTCCGTTGCCCGCGCCACCACGGATCAGCTTCGTAATGTTGCCCACCTCATCATAGCTCAGCTCTTCTCCCAGTTCGTTGGCATTGCTGTATGCGGCCGTCTTCAGCCTGTTCAGCTTATCATAGCCGTACGTGAACCAGCGGTTACCTGTATGGGTACTGGTATATTCCTGCTCCGAGATGTTCCCGTTCCACTGCGCTGTTGCGCCTTTTGGCCAGATCGTTATACCGCAGGTACTGATCAAACATCGCGGTTCCCGCTGTCATCGATTTGATCCAGCCCCGCTCATTGTACGTACGCGTAGGCAATCGCCTTCATGCCGTTATGCAAGCTCTTCTCCTTCAATTGGCCTACATCATTGTAGCTTAGGGCCGAAAGCAGTATCTCGTTTTCGTTGTTGATCTTCTGCCTGGTGCGGGTCTTACGGCCCATATGATCATACTCGTTGCGTGTGGCGACCGTTACGCTCTTGCCCGGACTCGTATGCACGCGCGTGCTGGCCGTCAGCTCGTCGCTGAAGAGTTGTAGGTATTATCGGTTACATCTGTTCCCTGCAAATGATTCTCACTCTTGCTTTGGATCACCTGTCCCTTATCATCTTAGTACACTATAAATAACAAAAGCCTGGCTCATCTGAACCAAGCTTTCTATCTTATCTATTTAAACTGGAGAATAGGGCTCAGGCTTCTTCAGATATTCCTCTGCCACCTTCTGAACGTCTTCTATCAACTTATCAAAGCCAATATCTAACTTCTTTTTAATAAGTCTTGCCTTTACAAGTTTGATAGCATCAAGGGTACTGTCCACTATAAACTCCCTGCGTTCAAACTCATTGCGGTTATGGAATTTTTCAGGAGTAACGCCTATGGCTACAGCAATATCCTTACTCTTTTTCATGTAGTTTCCAAGC
>Ga0160467_100955_pt1 | contig 16479 bp, 15 predicted proteins | sample HID1972I_E11MG_FD_108221 | JGI IMG/M metagenome (GOLD analysis project Ga0160467, IMG submission 108221) | Enriched pill bug-associated microbial communities from UW Madison campus, WI, USA - HID1972I_E11 MG | ecosystem: Host-associated > Arthropoda: Insects > Digestive system > Unclassified ...
GAGTCTTTAAAGCAAAATGCACGTAGCTATAGGGCAGATGCCGTTATAGGCTTCAGCGTCAATATTGATGAGCTCTCGGGCAAAGGAACGCAAATGTTTATGATCACCGCTATCGGTACACCTGTATTGCTCAATGAAATTAAACATATACAAGCAGAAGCAGTAGGTGGAGATATCGATGGATCTGTTATTAAGAACAAAGTCAAAGCAAGCTTGATCATAGAGCGCTATACCGGTATCTATGCTATGGACAATACTACAGCCGAATTTATAGCCACATCCCGATTGACCGAAGTTGTACCCCTGCTATTCAAAGCAATGAATGAAACAGGGGAGGATCAAGTGTTCAAAGACCGTCAAGCGACGCTCTTCCGTTATTTTGATTTCCTGGACAAAGATCAAGCTATATCCATACTCTATGAACAGTTGCTGTCGGATGATTTAACCGGTGCGCAGTTTAAGATCATTTGCAAAGCTATCAGCAGTTCCAATCTTATCGATTACGATCAGGTGGCGAAACTGTTAGCAGGATCTTTATTGGCAAAAAAGGCAGCATTGAAGATACTTACCTTAGACAAAGACTGGTATTCCGCTCAAGATATTGTCTATCTACAGACATTGAAAGGAGAGGGCTTGGTACAGCTATTTCCTGAAATAGTTACCGTTAAAGAATCAAAGGGCATGTTTTCATCGGGCAAAGAAGTATGGGAATGTTTATGTGGCTATAGCAATAAGCTTGATGCGACAGTATGTAGTTCTTGCGCAAGGGATAAGCGAGGTTTTCGGGCGGAAGAATTAAAACCTGAAGCTGTGCAGAAACTGATTAATCGGAGATTAGCGGTTATAGAAGGAATTTAACAGTGAAAACAACTATTTTGCTTTTTATTTTTTAATATTTGATTTTCACAGTATATTGCAGTTGATTTTGAGTAAAAAATATTAAGCCAAGAATCTAAGTTATCTTTTATAGCAATTGTACTGCAGCTGTTATAAAAGAAGATTAATTATTAACCTTTTCACTCCTTAATCAATATTGTTTTTTTATTAAAGATTAGAATGGATTTCATCCTGTTTAGGGGTTTAATTCACGATAGATTGCGAGTTTGTTTTGCTCAATATCTGCCATGTTATGGTGGGTATTTGGTAAGCAATTTCATGTGTAATAATTATGAACTAACAAAAATCGAACTGAATATATCGACAAAAGTAGTGACGGGTATTGAAACAAAGAACGAATGAAAATTATAGCAATAATATTATTTTTTAGAAGTGCTATTATTACCAATGTTCTTTTTACGGTTTCCCGTAAACAACGCCTACTTACTAATGATATCTTCGTGCGATATTGAATATACTATAAAATATGGGGCTAATTTATCATTATACCAGGTTTGAAACTTTTATGTCCTATCGATGGCCTAGTGGAAGTATTAGGACCAATTCTTTACGTCAAATGAACGACCCTCGCGAGTCATTGCCATGGAACTTTGGTAGTATCAATCTCCCATACGAAGAGATATTTAAAGGGTATTATTCCGACAAAACTCACATTGATTGCCAATATAAATTTGGTGATATGATTAAAGATAAATATCAGGTTTTGTGTTTTTCCGGAGCCAATGATGAAGGTTGGGATAACTAAATGATGTGGGCTCAATATGGGGGATTGCATTCAGGTGTTTGTTTAGAGTTTGATGAAGAACTGCTGCACCAAAGCTTAAATTAGAAATATCCAGATTTGTTCTTCAATAATATAAATATAAAAATAAATGTTAGAGCGTCATAAAAATTATATTAAAATTCATTTAGATCGTGATTTAATACATCGAATCTTTGATCAAAGTTATTATCAAATTCAAATTCCACTTGCGGGTGATTCTTTAGAAGGAAGCATTTTGTTTGCTGAAAATCTTAATGAAAAAGGCTTATGGGATAATAATATCCAGTTAATTCATTTTTTATTAACGGTCGAAAATTATGTTTCTAGTCTAAAGTTATTTTTTCAAGATGAATTAATATATGAGGGGCAACTATATAGTTTTAATTTTAATATTGAAATACATAAAGCCATTAATGATGACTCAATAATTGTCATTTGCTTTGAAGATGAGGAAGTTTTTTTTACTCGAATTCTTGTTCAAGCTCCAAATAGATTTCGTGTTTTAGTTGATGAAAATTCTTTTAACAATGATATCAGGTTATTTCAAATCGAGTCATCAAAAAATTTCAATATTTATAAATTAGAGGTAGGAAAAAGTATTATCAGACTTGGAAACATGTTTGATGATATATCGAAGGAATTTTCAGATTTAATAATTGTACCAATTTCTGAGAACGGAACGACCTCCAAAGCTACCGCTTTTAATCTTAATGAAATTAACATAAGCCCTCCTCGGAAAAGCAATATTGGTGAAATCATCCGGTTTGGAAATCGACGAAACTATATGAAAGCAAAACTTATTTTTGCTTGTTCAGTGAAAGATGGTGGGATAACTAGTAGTAAGGTTATTGAGGATTTATTAATTAAAATTTATGATATTTCAATAGAGTCAAATATTTCTAAAGTAAGTATGCCAATGTTAGGAACTGGTGCAGGAAATTTATCAGTAAATAGGTTTTTGGAAATATTATTTCGCAATATAGCAATGTTTGAAGATAATGGCATTACCATAATATTAAATGTACTTGGGCCAGATAATTGGCAAGAGGTTTTACATTTTCTCCAAAAGAATCATATTAAATTTCAAGTACAAGCGCAAAGTATACCTTTGGAAATTCATAATCTTGAAAGTAAACTAAAAAGACAGTTCTTACAGGAAGATTATACTTTAGATTTTGATGGAAATTTAAAAAGTCTTACGCTTTCAAAGATTCAGCAAAGTGAGTTATATGATTTTGAAAGTCAAAGTTTAACAAAATTGGGTCTTCAGTCTTCAGATATTTGGGATTTTGAATTTTTAAAAAATTTACCAAATCTTAGAATTCTAGAATTGAAAGATTGTACTGTTTTTCAAGTGCATCTTCCCATTATGACTAAAATTACCGAGCTTGAAATAAGCGGATGTAATCTTTCTAATTTTGATTTTTTGGATAATCTCCCTTATGTAAAAAAAATAATATTTAAACGTAATAAATTAACTGGTAATATAGAATTCCCAAGGTTAAATAATCTGATTCATCTTGATGTAAGTCATAATAGTTTAGTTACTCTTGATATTTCTAAATTGAATAAGCTATCGGTTTTAGATATATCTCATAATTTGTTAAAATCAATTGAATTTTTAAGAACTAAGAAACTCTTTAGTTTAAATATAAGTAATAATTTAATTAAGGATTATAAACCTCTTAAAGATTGCCACTTGAAATATTTAAAAGCAAATAACAATCCTTATATTAATGATCTTGAAATATCTTTAGATCCATTTGAAGATCATTTGAATACTGTACGTAACATTATTAAAAGACAGGAAGATAGAAATAAGCTTAAAGTACTACTGCCGGCTAAAGTAATGCTATTGGGAAATCATGGAAGTGGTAAATCTTCATTATTGTATTATATACAAAATGGTAGTTATGCACACCAGTTAGAAAGTACGCACATTATTAATGTCGAAAGTAAGCCAGCTAGCGTCGAGGGTCAGCCTTGGGCCGTTTTTTATGATTTTGGAGGGCAGGATTATTATCATGGTTTGTATAATGCTTTCTTGAGTGGGGGAGCTATTTATGTGCTCTTATGGCAGTCAGATACAAATAAAAACCAAAAACGAATTGATTCAAATAATTTACCTACACATGATTTTAGTTTAGATTATTGGTTAGCTCAAAAAAGATACATAGAGCAAGAAAGGTATTTTGGTGAAAGTGATCCGCTTTTTCTTATACAATCACATTCAGTAGGAAACAAATCTATATTACCATGTAGGGTAGTGAATGACGATAATTTTGTCGGTGATTTTAGTGTAAGCTTACAACCAGTTCAAGACAAGCAGCTTGAGAAGCTCAATCTTTCATCTATTAGATACCTTGATGATACATTATCGTATTATATTAGTAAAACTGCAATTGTAAGGAACGAACCTATTTGGTATGCAAATTTTATCAAATATGTACTTGAGAAGGTAAAAATTGGGGATTTTAAAGCAGTGCCAATAAGTGAGGTTGCAAAAAAATATAAAAGAGGAAATAATAGTCTATTATTTTTGATGGATGATCTTGATCAATTACATAAACAGGGTTTAATACTTTATTATAAAGATGATTTTCCAGAAAGAGTATGGTTTAATGTACAAGCACTAGTGAAACATATACACGACGACATCTTAAAAGCTCAAAAGGGTATTGACAGAGGATATATCTCTAGTGATACTATGACTAAGTTTGATGATGACGTAATAAAACTTTTAGAAAGAAAGAATATTCTTATTCATGATAAAAATGAAAGGAAATATATAATTCCTAATTTTTTACCGCTCTCTTCAGAATCAGATGAAAGTTTCAACTTATTAACATTTGATTTAAATAAACCTGCATTCATATTAAAGTTCAAAGATTTTTTACCATTTGGATTGATGAATCAAATAATAGGTCATTTCTCAAACTATTGGACGGCAAAAAGTATTTGGAGAGAGAAGATTATTTTTAAGTTCGAAGAACTGTATAAAGTTTTAATCCATATCGATTTCGTAAAATTGGAAATTCGAGTTTGTATTACTTCAACAAATACAATTAAAGAAAGGATTGATGAGGTTATTAGTTACGTTTTTTACTCAATTCTAGCAAGTTATTGGGAATTAGATAAACTTTCAATTACAGCATTTAGGACTTATAAAGGAAATATTTTCAAAGAAAATTCGGATATAACTAATTTAGATGACTATCATATAGATCAATTGAGAAGTTTATATAAAAGTGAAGCATGTCATCCAGAGGATCTATTTATTTCACTTGATGGAATAAATTATGTGAATCACAGAAAAATGTGTAGCAGTGAGTGTAGACATACAACTTTATATAATTTAGATTCGAGTGGAGAATTGATGTTAGTAAATGAATTGGATCAAATTCATAAATATTCAGCCTTTACGTTGAAAACTACGAAAGCCCCAAAAAAAGTAGTTATATCATACTCTAAATCTGATATTCAATTCGTTCAGGAATTTCAGAAACATGTTTCGGCTTTACATGATATTGGACTGATTGAGTCTCCTTGGTATTGCACATTGCTAATAGCCGGGACTAAATGGGATGAAACTATTCAAGAAAAATTTGATGAAGCTGATATTGTATTTTTTATGGTGAGTCATAATCTGATGTCAACATCATATGTAAAGGAGTTCGAGATAAAGAAAGCAATTGATAAATATAATGAATCAAAAAGAATAAAAATAGTTCCAATAATTCTTTCTGACTGTTATTGGCTTAGACCTGGAGAGTATAATTTAGGTGATTTCACGGCATTGCCATATGCAGCTGAAGCGATTACTTCATATCCAAACTCAAATGAAATTTGGACATATGTAATAAAGTGTATTGAAATCATGGTGCAACACGAAGATATGGGTGATGATTGGATGTTGCAAAAATTTAATTCAGTGAATCCTATAGTTAAAAAAATTATTTACAATAGAGACGAAAACGAAATGAATAAATAATACCAGTATGTAAAATTCACAGAAATTATTTTGCATTGACGTAACCTATATATAAAACACAATTAAGAAATGATATTTGAAAGAGGACATTTTAAATCTAACCGTATACAAAAGAGCTCAATAAATGAATCTTTAAATGAAAGCAGAAGCTTTAGTAAGAATAAATATGAGTCGAAACCAACAGTCTTTATATCGCATAAACATAGCGACTTACAGGATGTTGAAGAATTGAAAGGAGTAATGGAAATTTTGGAGGATTTAGGGGCTAAAATTTATATAGATAGTATGGATAATAATATGCCTGGACATACTTGTGGAGACACTGCAATAAGAATAAAAGATGTTATAAAGCATTGCGATAAATTTCTTCTGATAGCTACTGAAAAAGCTATTGAATCTTATTGGTGTAACTGGGAGTTAGGTATCGGGGATACCCATAAATATATTGATCATATAGCTGTCCTTGCAATAAAAGAAAAAGGAGAATATGACCATGAGTTCAAGGGAAATGAATATTTACAAATTTATCCAAGTATTGATTTTTATAATGGGAGCACGTATTACAGAGAGTCTACTCAATTAATATCAAGAGGTTACTATGTCTGTAAACCAAAAAACAAAGAAGGATTAAGGTTAATATTACCATTAAATGATTGGCTTAATAAATAAAATATTATGGATTATAAATATCAACTAATACTATTAGGTTCAGAAGTAACTGAAAAACATGATATATTATCAAAATTATTTGAAAGATTAAAAGATCTCGGTCTTCCTAAATCAATAATTAAGATAATTGAAGCAGATCAGATTGTACAAGAATATTTAGGAAATCAACCTGCTTTTGGTTTGTATTTTGGGGATGTAGACGGAAATCATAAACATCTAGATATTACTGACAAATTGCTGAAAGATGGGACCATGATTTTACCAATATATTTTAGTAATCCTGATGATGGCGCTTTTTCAAAAGAGATACCTTGTATTTTGTCTAATCAAAATGCAATACCCTTTAAAGAAATTGAGTTAGATAGGATTTCGAATATAATTCTTGAATCATTCGAGCTATTAAGGAATACTAGAAAAATATTTATTAGTTATAGAAGAAATGAATCTACTTCCGTTGCGATACAATTATACGAAGCTCTTGAGTCATATAATTATGATGTATTTCTAGATACTCATTCAATCGAGAAGGGGACACAGTTTCAAGAAGAGTTATGGCATAGGATGACTGATTGTGATGTGATTCTTCTTTTAAATACTCCTAAGTTTCTTGAGAGTCATTGGTGTAAAGAAGAGTTTGCGGAAGCCGGAACAAAAAAAATTGGAATAGTTCAATTAGTATGGCCGAATCATGAAATAAAAAATATTGATTCAAGTTCGCATATTAGTTTTCCAATGAAATTAAAAGATGACAATTTTATAGATAATATTTATAACAATAAAGACAGATCGAAACTAGTTAATATCATAGTTGAGGAAATCATTCAAAAGGTAGAATCAGTACGAGCGCGAAACTTGGCGTCAAGACAAGATAATTTGATGACTGATTTTAGAAATATTGCGAAAGAGTGTGGTCGTGATGTAACTGTGCAACCCGAAAAATTTTTGACAGAAGATTTACCATCTGGCAAGAGAAATATTTATATTCCAACCATTGGAATACCGCAATCAACTAGTTGTCAATCAGCAGAAATTAGGCACGAATTACTAATCCATAAAAATGTTTCGATTCGCTTAATTTACGATGATTTGCGAATTCGAGATAAGTGGTTACAACATCTTGACTGGTTGAACGATAATTTTAAAAAGGATATTTTAACACTAAAAAAACAAGATTTCAAAACATGGCTAGAGAAAACCAAATAAAGAATATTTTTCTTTCAGCAAGTATACCTTTACCTGAAAGAGATCCTAAATATATTGAGACCGCAGATATTATTGCAATAAGAGATGCAATAACAGCGTTAGTAACGACGGTATTACCATACCATCGTATTATTTGGGGCGGACACCCATCTATTACTCCGCTAGTTTATTACGTTATGAAAAAAATGAATTTAAATATTCAGGAGCATGTTACTTTGTACCAATCTAGATTTTTTGAAAAGTTTTTTCTAAAGGATAATAATCATTTTAATAATGTGACTTTAACAGATATTGTTGAAAATGATAGAGACAAGTCGCTTTTGCATATGAGAGAAAGAATGCTGTCGGAATTTGAATTTTCTGCGGCAGTATTTATTGGTGGAATGGAAGGTATTGAAGATGAATATAAGATGTTTGTAGAAATGCATCCTGATGTAAATATTGTTTTACCAATAGCAAGCACAGGGGCAGCAGCTAAAATTGTCTACGAATCTATCCCTCCTGAAGAATTAGAAAATAAACGATTACTGAAGGATTATGGTTATATGTCTTTGTTCCAGAAATATCTATTGGATAAAATTTAATTAAAAATGGCAAAAAGAGTATTTTTTAGTTTTCATTATCAGGATGTTATCGACTTTAGAGCAAATGTAGTTAGAAATCATTGGATAACTAAACCAGATCGTTATTCAGCTGGATTTTTTGATGCTTCTATTTGGGAAGACGCTAAGAGAACGAGTGACTTGTCTTTAAAGAGATTAATAAATAAAGGATTGGAAAACACATCTAATACATGTGTTTTGATCGGTTCTGAAACATACAATCGAAAATGGGTTTCATATGAGATAATGCAGAGTTTTAAAAGAGGAAATGAAGTATTTGGTGTGCACATTAATTCTATAAAATGTAAAAATGGAAATTGTAAAACTAAGGGTTTAAATCCTTTCAATTATTTAGGTTATTCTTTCAGTTCAGATGGTAAATATTTAAATCTACATGATTTAATTGAGGGTAAGTGGATTAAGTACCGTGATTTGGAAGGTTGGGCTGTAAAGGAAGTTCCTGTAGTAAATAGGAATCAAATTTTCAAATTATCTAATTTGTACAATGTATATTGCTGGAAAGATGATAATGGATATGATAATTTTTCTAATTGGGTAAAGTAATGAGAAGAAAGATTTTTATATCCTATAAATATGCTGATGAATTAGTCGCCGATTTAGGAATGAAAAGATACGTAATTAAGAATGGTGGAATTATTTCGACTCCGCGCAATACCAGAGTACGTGACTATGTCGATGCTGTCCAAGTGAAAATAGGTAAAGAACATATTAATCTCGGCGAAAAGGATGGTGAAAGTCTTGCTAATTTTTCTGATGGAGCTATTGAAACTTCATTAAAAAGTAAAATTAGACAGAGCTCTATCACTATAGTTTTAGTGTCAAAAGGTATGAAGACTTCAGGCAATGAGAGGGATCAATGGGTTCCGTGGGAGATTTCTTATTCACTTCGTACAGTTCCGACTGGAGGTTATACTAAACAGATGAATGCAATTTTAGGCGTTGTTTTACCTGACGAAACTGGCACATACAACTGGTATTATACTCCAAATCCCATATGTGACTGTGTAACCCACCATACTAGTAAGCTTTTCAAAATATTAAGTGATAATACATTTAACGTTATTGATAAAGAATTTAGAAAATGTGATGGGCTTAATGTATATATAAATAATGAATCTTCATTTTTTAAGACTGTAAAATGGGTGGATTTTATGTCAGGTAGTAACTATAACACTTATATTGAAAAAGCAATTAACATAAAGGATAACAAAGATGCATATGATGTGCATGTAAATCTTGACTAAGTCACATCCATCATCAACTTCAATCAGATGATTGAAGTTGATGATGGAAATTAAATTTTCTCATTAATTCCCCATTTAGGAGGGTAGAAGTAATCTATATTTTTGGATACTGGTTTGTAGATTTGTTTAATTCTTTTACGGTCAGATATACCTTGAATATCAGGGTGAGCAACCCGAGCATATTTATCAGTTTCACAGAATAGGTTCTGACAGTCGATTAATTGAAGAGGTCGTCCCCACAGATTTTTGAAATTTAATCCTAAACGGTTGAAGTCAGTTTCCTGTTTTTCAGTTACCCATCTAATTATGTCGGTTTCGCTATAATCGCCGAGATTTGTAAAACATTTTCTGATGCCATCTCTAGCTCCTGGACCAGGTACTACGAAATCCATTTCACTGAAATTTATTAATTCACTGTAATTAAGATCAATTGTGTATTGGTAAGCTAAGAAAGGGCCAAAAGTGGGGATGTTTAGCAATAAATTATAAATATCCTTTAATGACTTTGAACTTATTAACTTATCTAGAAAGGCAGGAGTGATGTGTTTTTCTAATAATTTTAAGTGATTGCTATGCTTACTGTCAAATCCAAATATGCTTTTGCCAGATGTCATTATATATGCTCCCGAATAGATTGTTTCTTTGCTGTTTTTTGCCTCATTTAAAATTCTATTTATAGTTTTGAAATTAAATGATTTGAAAGATACCGTACCTATTTCACTTTGAAGTAGTTCCCACGTGCTAATCTTATTAAAGATTTTGAAAAGCAGTATCCGCAAAAAAGTATCAAGCGCAGAGTAATTGCCTTTTGCATATATAACATCTTTGATTAAGTATTGACTTACTCGATCTGAAGCTCTATATGCATTCGTAAACTTATGCTTCAACAAAATCTCATCTATAGATAATGGATTTGTATTATTTATACGATTAAAAAATACGTTCTGTCGTTCACAAGCAAATTTCCAATAGGTATCTAGTACAATGGAAGGGGTAGGTTCTTTTTTTCTTTTAAAAATATCCATATAAAACAAAAGCTGGCATAAAACCAGCTTGATATTTTTTTTAATTATTTCGTTTTAATTCAGTGTGTTGTAGTCTACAGTCTTTTGATCAGTATTGAAAGAAATTACACCGCCGTTATTTTTTCTTAACAATCTAAACATCTCGTAACTTTTTAAGATAGCATTTTCCCAGTCAGTTTTACTTTTAGATGATACTTCTAGAGAAGCTGTCATATTCTTAATAATACTTAATAAATGATCATCAACATGGAGTTTGCCTTCATAGAAATCATTCAATTTAGCATCACTAAAGATAATAAGAGAAATAGCTTCTTCTGTTATAGCAGCACGTGCGCCATCTTCTATACGATCCGTATCTGCGCAACTTTTGCGTTTACGACGCAGCATAGATCTCGAGCATGGTGACCAATCTAATAATGTAGCAAAAGTATAATGAAAGACATCATGATAGCGATAGCCATCATCTTGATGTGAATTGTCATCTATAATATCACCAGCTTGCTGATTATCTAAAGTGACTTTTACCTTTGGATAGCATTCATTGGTTAACTCTTCAAACCGAACAATAAAATTCTCTGGTAACATTTCACTGAAATGTTCTTCAAGATTTCCGATATGTTCATTATTTTTTAGCATTATGCTTTTGTATAACCTGTTTGACAATACTATCAACTTGATTCAAAGTTAATGATTTTTTTTCTAAAACCTCTATTTTTCGATTTATTTGATTAATTGTAGAATCTTGAGAAGCTATTTTACCTGTATGGTCAGTTATACCAAACCCTATAAACAAGCCCCTTATAAATATTGCTATAAGTAAACCGATTATTAGTTTATAAAAGTAATCTAAATTAAAATACTTTCTTTCTGTTTCTTTGATCTTTGAATCTATTAGAGTACTTTGTCCTTTTATTAACTCTAATAAAGTACTTGGAGATGCAATATCTCCTCTTTTTAATGCATCGACATATTCTAAAGGAATCGTTTTTTGTCCTTGGTGATGATTTTTTGTGGCATTATAAGCATCTTCATCACTAGCTTCTTCATTTAAATAGGCAAACCAAATTAAAAAATATGGTTTTTTCGTTTCAAGAGTGATTGTTGATGGACCTGCATTGTAAACAGAGAATAAGAGCTTACCCTGAAATCCAGGATCAACGTGAAAACCAGAAACATTGATCAAACCTTTAAGTTTTTGCTTCGCTTTAATAGAAATAAATGCAAGTTTATCTTTTGGTATACAAAGGTATTCATCTGTCATCAAAAGTGTAAATTGGCCAGGATTAATTTCAACAGTTCTTGATTTTTCATCAAGAAGTTCGATTTTACGATCTTTATTATCGGTTCTATAAGCTTCAGAGCCCAAAGATAGGGCATAGGCGGCTTCTTCAACTCGCTCTTCTTTAAAGCTATTATTTCCACTACCATCAGTAATGACAGATTCAGTACTTAAATATTTTTTGAGTGCTTTTGGACCTAAGAACGGCATATTTAAATAATTTAGATATTATAGTAATTTTAACTGTTTATATTTTATCCAATTTACGGGATCTCCATGAATTCCTTTTTTGAAGTTTGCAGTTAACCAGTCTATAAAATCTGTTGCTTCGTTTTCAACAATTTTCTTTTCTCCGATTCCTGCGTGGCATATATTCCTGAATAATTTTGGAATTATAGGAGCGTTTTCTCCGAAGTAATAGAATGTATTACTTATCAATACATTTTTTCCTTCTGTATCTCTTTTCAAATGTTGTTTATTAATACTGCCATCTTCATTTGAGTGTGCTGAGTCAATTTGATGAAAAACATTTTGTTCATCAGAATAATAAATATTATCTCCATACATATTGCTTAGACTCCCATGAGGAACTGGCTTTTTATATTGAAATCTTTCGTCATTCCAATATTGATTGAAATTAATTCTCTCATCAATCTTCATAGCATAGATCAATTTGCCTATATACTTTTCTTTGGTCGCCTTTTCCAAACTTCGTGATCCTGTACCAATAATCCAGTCCCCAATATTTAGATAGGTACTCTTTCTTATTTTAGGTTTACAAACTGCAAGGGTACAGTAACCACCGAAGGGATTTGGTGCTAATCCATAGTCGTGTTCTATTACGTATGAGTAAATTTTTGTCATTAATTACAAATCCTTTCTATTTTATAATACGGAGTAGCTGTAGTTCCATCTTGGTTTTCAAATATAGATTTTTTACCTTCTATTACATCTCCAAGTTTATCTAGAGAGTTCCACCCAAGTACTGATGCACCATATTTTTTCATTGGTTCTGGAAGTATTGCTGAATCTTTATTTCCGTGGGTATAAATTCCGATTACTTGTTTTCCTTCTTGAAAGGCTTTACGTATTTCATAATTTACCCATTTTCGAGTATGTGTATCAGGTCCGATTAAACAGATAAAAGTGCTGCACGCTTTTATTCTAATGTTTAATAGCCGTGTTATTACTCTATCAGATGGTCTTCTTCCATCTTTATGTTTAGTGCTATCAACTGAAAAATTACGTACGATTGTTCCGGAATTATTTAATCGGTCTTTTAAAGATTGGACGTGTTTGTCATCTTTTTCATAGTGCGAAATAAATATGTTATATGGTTTCTTGGCCATAGAGAATAATTGGTTTGCTAATTCTTGTGAAATTACAAAATTTTAAGCGTAATGTATTGTCTAAAAGTTGTTAACAAGAAAATAGATAGCTTTTTAATTAGCCGAACATTTTGCTGTTATTTCAAAATCATCAATTAACGGTTGTCAATAGCTTCTTCAATCCATTTTTCTAAATTCTGCCTAATACTGTTGTATGCATCAAATGAAGAGGGATTGTAAGTTTTTATTAAAGTGGATAATTTTGTGCCATATTCAGAATATGTGTTTTCAAATGGATTTGATCCAATTGCACATTTTCCATTATTCATACAATTAATATTATGGATGTATACACCTAAAACTGCTTTACCATCATTCCAAGCTTTTTCAATTTCATATCTCACCCATTCTCGATTAGCAGTTTCATAACCTATTAATACAACCAAGCAACTTTTGTATTTAAGATTTTCGTCAATCCATTTCTTTATTGATGCATCACCACCTCTTTTTACTGTTTCCCAATCATTTGTCGAAACAGGTTTATTATCTTCGAGAGATCCAATGTTTCTAATTTGTTGAACTCTGAATACATCATTTTTATAATGAAAGCTGTAAAATATTTGCCTTTTTGCCATAATTATGCTTTTTGTAAAATACTAATTGCTTTTAATGTGTTAGTTATTAAATCGTCTGCAGATAGATCAACCTTACCTACTGCTTTAATTGCATTGTGTAGGTTTTCATTATCAGCGTAATATAAATCTAAATCAGATATTACTTTGTCCCATAGTTTTTTTGAAACTGATCCAGTGGCACCAATTGGAATTGGAATAACATGGTGTTTTAAACAAATGTCAAATTCTTCTAACATACCATCTGAATCAACTACTTCACCATTAGCTAATTTATTTCCAAAAACAAAAATTACAATTCCTGCTTTTGAAATCATGTCATTTCTATAATCAGTCCGGATTTCAGAGATACTTTTAATTCCTGATTGACTCTGTGGAAAAGGTCTCAAGATTAGTAAATCATCCAAATTTCTATAATTTGAATTCATTTTGAAATCCAATGCACCATTAACAACGATACTGCCGATTCCCAAGCCGTACCCAGAAACAATTTTGTATTCTTTTTCAGCTAATTTATAACTTAAAGTGTGAATAAGGTTTTTAGCGTCATCTTCCGTATAAGGAGAGTAATCAGCAGCTGCCCCCGAAATAAAAATGTTTTTTCTTTTTATTCGCATTTCTATTTCAGAAAGAATTGATGTTATTACAGGGTAATCTTTAATCATTATTGCATTTATGCCATAACGATTTAAGTCTGCTATTTTAAGTTTTTGCTTAACTTCATCGTAGTTGAAATTTTTTTGATTTTGCTCCTCAGATAAACTGATATCTTGGTAATTAGATCTAGAAATTTCTTTGAAAAAGCAATAATGATTTGGAGTGTGTTCTTCAAGAAGAATCTTGATTCTACTGAGTATAAAATCTAAATTTGGATCATCAAAGCTGAAGCCTAAGAATAGGAATTTTCGCGACAGTAGATCACCTCTTAATGCGGTTGAAAATAGTTCTCGTTTCGTATTATAGTAATCATAGTCGTCTTTTGTTATTACGGCGTCATGAGGAGAATCCTTATCCCCATGCATTTTATAAACCACAGCATTTTTCTTTTTGATGTATCTTGCAAAGTGTTCTTTTACAATTTTAACATCAACTATTTTTCCATCATCTTCAAGTGTTCTTTCTATTAATTTATCATAATTTGTAGTCCAATAAGTGTCAATTCCTAGTCTGGATAATATTTTATGGTTTTCTTCACCATTTTTTAAGGTTGTAAACTCATTGATGATCTTATCGTTTATTTTAGACCTATTAAAACTATTGCAGTAGTACTGAGCTATCGAAGTCAGGTCACTTTCTCTATTTACGTCTAATTCTATTTCATGTGCTAGATTTCTTATCAATCCTTTCCAATCGACAAATCCTGCTGGTGCAGAAAGTCCTGCACCAGCAAATATTGCCGCATCTCCATTAATTATTTCAGTTACAAATTCATTTATAAATGAATTTTGTTGTGAAGTGAATTTCATTATATTATTGATTTTTTTAATAACGATTCTTATGATCTAAGATGTTTTTTTTGCAATGGGACTAATTTATATAAGTAATCTAGAGCTGCTGAAGCATCTAAAAAGGTAGATTTATTTTCCCATAACTCTAAGGTCTCAACATCTATTTCATGTAAATGAGATAGATCAAGTTGATATTCAACCATCAGTTTTTCAATTAAAGGTTCTTCAGAGAAATATTCTGTTTTCTCAATAAGTCTATCTGGAGTCTTTTTTCTAATAATTTGTGTCATTGCTAATTCCGAATAAATCCATGGCGATTCTGTTTTTAAAATCACGTCACTAGTTGTAATAGAATTTGGAGTGTTCAAGAAAAAAACACATTCAACTTTATCAATCATCATTGACAAAGCAGTTGATAGCATCATATGTACATGGCTAGTTGAATTATTACGTTTAGTATAATTATACGTATTTCTATTTGGGTCGAAGTCAGAGAACTCTTTATCAATTTCTAGTAAAAGTTCTGTTGAATTTCCCCAGATACAGGAATCAACGAATGTAATTAGTCCAAATTCTTCAAATAGCCACTCAGCGAATGCTATTGCCAAGTTTTTATCCTTGTGGGAATGTGAAATGAAAATATCTGCATGAATTTTCGGGAACCAGTTATTTATAAGGCTACTACCATCGATTTTTCCATTTGATAGAATAAAATTTTCTAGGACTAATTTGATATCTTTTTTCTGTTTTGAATACCTTTCTTTTCCTTTTGTTAATAAAGTTTTACACTCACTATACTTATCACTATCGTCGTCTAATTTTATCTGGAAACCTCTGTACATTGTATATTAATTATTTATTTTAACGAATTTTTGATTCAAGTAATAAAACTTGAACAGTTAATAATTGCTTTACCTAAGATATATAGATCTTTAATGTAAAGCAAGGCTTGTGTTGATTTTATGTTTTTATTTTTTAATTTTCTATTAATACACGAAAATATTAGAAAATAAAAGGAAATATTTACGGGAAACCGTATTTATAGCAGATAAGTTATATCAAATATAAAAACCATAAAGCTAAAATTTATAGCAAATAAAAACTAATATATTTAGTTTTATTATTTATCTTTGAATATTGAATAAGGATGGACACGATATTAAGATAACCGGTTGCTCAACATTCTTACGTGTTCATCCTGTTCAATATTGAATTAAAGCAGGGAAGGGTTCTGTAAGTTCACTGTCCAGTAAAGGGGCTTACGATCGAAATGTCAACCCTGTTGGAAGAAGGTAAAAACGATAAATACTAATTGCGATGAATGTACCATTGACAATCGAGATCTTGAAGGACTTAAAGCATAAGGGATATAATATC
>Ga0160467_100957_pt1 | contig 16459 bp, 14 predicted proteins | sample HID1972I_E11MG_FD_108221 | JGI IMG/M metagenome (GOLD analysis project Ga0160467, IMG submission 108221) | Enriched pill bug-associated microbial communities from UW Madison campus, WI, USA - HID1972I_E11 MG | ecosystem: Host-associated > Arthropoda: Insects > Digestive system > Unclassified ...
TATTCAAATCCCAGCTTTCATACTCCGGTAGTCCCTTTTTAAGACAACCGTTCAGTAGCACCAGGATTATAGCTGCGAAGCCTATTATCTGTATTTTTTTCATTTTCATTATCTTTAAACATTAAAACTTACCAACCTGGATTCTGTAGACCAAAATTTGGATTACGATCCAGAAAAGATTGTGCTATAGGAAACAGGTATCTTCTCGAAGCATCAAACTCACGGACGTTATTCGACGAAAAGAAAGCTCCCGATACAATTGAAAAATGTTTTCTATCCTTACTCATATCCATCACCTGTGGAAGGGCCGTCAATTCAGGAATTGTAGCACCCGAAGCTAAACCATGATTGGCATAACCACCATATCTCCCCCATCGCAACAAACTCCAGTAGTAGTCGTTCTCCAGAACAAGATCCACTCTTCGCTCTCTTTTATAATCTGTCCAAGCTGTAGCCAAATCCAACACTTTCGCAGGTGGGAGTTGACCATGAGTAACCCGTGTCTGATTCAACAACTCAACCGCTTTCGGTAAATTTTGCTGTAACAGGTAAGCTTCGGCCATATTAAGATATACCCGTCCCAAACGCGTAGACACATAATGATAATCCGTTGGCACACCTACATAGATGCGTGGATTAACATTATTGTACACCCCTTTTCGCCAATACATATTCGTCAACGAAGTGTAATAGGCTTGACCGTTCAACTTCATCCATCGCCCCGCATTTCCTTTCACATCCGTTGTTAATGTTTCGCCATATAAAAGCGCTGAAGAATCACTCAATACACTGGCATTCCAACGAGCATCCCTACTTGTATTTGTTATTTTCCAGATGGTCTCTGTTTTACCGACCTTGATCGATCCACGTTTCACTTCCGATTCACCCGCTGCTTTCGGGATCAGCGATGTAGCGATTAGTGCCTGTTCATCCACCGCATTTTTATACTGCGAAGTTTCAAACCAGCGAACAGCTTTCTGCTTATCTTCATCGTCTATTACTAAATAATCATCGGTCAGATTCATAGAAGGTCCATGATCACCCCAAGCTTCAAAAATACGGATCGAAGATTTCAATAATGGAGTAGCCCCCGCCAACTTGATATTATCATTATTCAGATTTGGAATCATCACCTGCATCGGTGTTGCATCGCAGGTTGTATTGATTGCTTTACGGTAAACCCCAAAAATAATTTCATTTGAATTCGGCTTGACTTCGTTGAACATCGAACCGTATTCGGCCTCCAATTGATACCCTCCCGATTTGACAATCTCACCATATTGAATCACTTTAGCCAATAAAGGATTGTTTGGCGCTACAGTATTAGCCTGTGGATAACCTTCATAAGCAAGCGCCTGTAAACAGACCTCCGTTAACATTGCTGCCGCTACATATTTATTGGCACGTCCATTTATTTTTGCAGTTGCAAGTCCATCAACCGCATCCTCCAGATCTTTGATGATATACGCATAAGACTCCGTCGGATTTTTTGTCGCCGGCAGCATAAGCTCATCATTTGGTGTCAGTACCTTATCGATCCAAACAATCCGGCCAATTCTTCTTGCTACATGGTAATAAGACATCGCTCTTAAAAACTTTGCTTCCGCGATCAATTCTTTCTTATCTGCCTCGCTAATCCCTGCAGACGCACCGACATTCTGAATAATCAAGTTACAGCGACGTACATTTGCCCAGTTATTAAACCCCATATCTGACGTTCGGTCCAACCGTTCTGTAAATACATTTGCCGCACCATTATAGGTGCCATCCATGCTGATCAGATTCATGGTCCAGGCATCCGTTGCAGGACCGCCGTTAAAATTATTCATGATACCGTAAGTGCCGAAAATAAACGTCTCGGCATTGGCACGATTTGTCCAAATAACTTCCTCTCCCACTTTATCAAAAGGCTGTGTATCCAGCACATCCTTACATGAGTTTAAGGATAAAGTCAAAATGAATAAAGCAGCCGATATATAGGTAATCTTTTTATTATTTTTCATATACATTAAACTTAAAATCCAACATTTACACCAATAGAAATTGTACGCTGAATCGGGTAATTTTCATTATTTTGATCCGATTCCGGATCCACAAAATATTTCTTCGTATTCGAAATGGTCAGCAGATTGGTACCACTCGCAAAAACCCGGAATTGTTTAAATTTTGTATTCTTCAGCAACTGTGATTTTAGGTCATAGCCCAATTGAAAATATTTTAAGCGTACAAAACGAGACGGTAATATCCAAAAATCACTACTCACAAAGTTATTACCGCCATTGACGCCAGAGGTAGATACCTGCCTTGGGAACAGCGCATCGGTATTGTCTGTACGCCAGTAGTCCTGTTGAAATCCGTAAATAAGCATATTATCAGGATTACTGCCCTGCATTATTCCACCTAAATAGCGATCCCTGTTACCAGAACCCATTATTACTGCAGACAGTGACCAAGCTTTATATCCAAGATCGATTGTTGTACCATAATTGATTCTAGGGAATGAGGCATTACCGATACGGGTCTGATCATTGCCATCAATTTTACCATCGCCGTTAAAATCTTGGTAGCGCAAATCACCGGCAATCACATTGATCGAACTGATCCGTCGGGCACCATACAATAAATCTGCATTATCCTGATAAAACCCTTGACTGGTATATCCCGTTGCAACCCCCAGATTAAGCGTTCCGGATTCCCTTGTATATGGATTTTTAAGCGCTGCATCATCCTCTCCGGGATTACGTTCCCACAGTTGGTTGAAATAAGTAAAGTTAACACCTAGTTTATATGAAAAATCACCTTTCTTGTCATTCCAGGTCAGATTAAACTCCGCTCCATGTCTACGCATCGCTCCCGGATCAAAGTTTATTGGAGGAAGCCCAATACCTAAGGTGGCAGCATAACGTGTATCTGCTACCACATACCCAGTGGTACGTTTATAAAAATAATCAAATGAACCACTTAAACGACTATTAAGTGAACTGAAATCCATTCCGATATTTCGTTCGCGGATACTATACCAAGAAAACATCGTACTTGGAAGGCTCCCCGGCTCCGAAGTTCCCTGCACCGGTCGGTCATTGACCACCCATGTATTTGCATTGATGGAGTACCCTGGTACATATGAAAACGGCGTAATTCCTTCTGCACTACCTACCAGACCATAAGAACCTCTTATTTTCAAATAATTTAAGATATTACGCTCTTTCAGCTCTTTAAAATAGTTTTCTTCAGACAAGGCATAACCACCTGAAAAGGCATAAAATGTACCCCATTGTTTTTGTTTTGGAAAAAGATCCAGCCCGTCATAACGCAAGGATGCATCTACGAAATACTTAGCATCATAATTGTAAGATAGACGCCCCACATAACCCGCACGTCCACTTTCAGATTCCGAACCACTGGCCAGTTGGTTTACTGTAGGTCCTGCCACAAATTGATCAAACAATATTTGATATTGCTGACGAGTTGCCGATACCGAGCTGCCTAAATTTTTAGCCTGTTCATATACTCCAGTAAAATCCACATTATGCTTACCAAACTGTCGGTTATAAAGCAAATAACCCTGTAATAATAGCGTACTTCCATCACCACGCGTTGCGGTTAGATTCGGTGGATTTCCCAATATGGGTGTTTTACTGCCATTGGCATAAGAGGGAGCAGTCAAGTTCCAGGATTTATTTTTTGAATTCCACATGTTATAGTTTCCATTGGCCTTCAAGGTCAACCCTTCTAAAAAAGGAGCTGTATATTCTAAGGAAAGAATACCATTAAAAATCCTCGAATTGGACTTATAATATCCCGACTGGTCGGATAGTTCTACCGCAGGATTGTCCGTTGTATTTGCCGAAGGAAGACCAAATTCATTATAGGCAAGCTGAGAAGATTTTCTTTGCTGAATATGCTGAAAGAATGCGCCATAAGAAGAAGCCGTAGACGAACTCGGAAGTATATTGTCTTCGACGTAACCATCCAATCCCGTAGTCACTTTCAAGTTCACCTCCTTAAAGTTACTCACCGTATTCAAACGATAGGTAATACGCTTATTATGGTTATTATCTGTCCGTAGGTTACTGTTTTGATTATAGTAAGATCCCGAAGCAAAATAAGTCAATTTTTCAGTTCCAGAAGTTACAGACAAATCGTGTCGCTGTTCAGAAGCAAAATCCTTCATTCCAACTTTTCTCCAGTCGGTATTAGGATACTCAAATGGCTTTTCCTGTGTTCTGTAAAATTCCAGGATATTTTCCGGAGTAGGTATCTGTAAACCCTCAAATTTGTATACATCATTGATTGTTTTCAAATTCTCATAAGAACTCAATTTTTTGGGAAAAATAGTCGGTTGAGAAATCGTTTCATTAAATGTATAGTTGATATCCATCTGCCCATCCCTACCCTTTTTGGTGGTTACCAAAATAACACCATTTCCACCTTGTGCACCGTAAAGCGCTGTAGCGGCAGCATCTTTTAATACCGAATAGCTCTGAATATCACCAGGGTTGATATTCACAAAGTCATTAGCAGAACGAATCACATTATCGATTACATACAGCGGTGTACCGGCACCACGAATAGAGACCGAACTTTTAGCTCCCGGAGCCCCCGAACTACTGGTCACTATAACACCCTGTATACGACCTGCAATACCATCATTGATAGACTGAACCGGTAATTTAGCGACATTGTCGATATCTAGGGTACTGATAGAACTGTTGATATTCTTACGGTTACTATTACCATAACCAACCACGATAACTTCATCCAAAGCTGCTACATCGCGAACCATTTTAATCAATAATTCATTTTGACCAGCTTTCACCTCCTGGGTGAAAAAACCTATATATTTAAGTACAATGGTCGCATTTGGTTTACAGTCCGTCAATGTAAAAAAGCCATTTTCGTCTGTCGTCGTACCATTTAAGGTTCCCTTTTCAAGTACCGTAGCACCGGCTATCGGCTCTCCTTCTTCATTGACGATTTTACCTTTTACGGTCAGTTTCTGTACAGATAAATCTTTCTGCGGTAACAAATAGATCATACCGTTCTTGATTTTATAAGAAATGGCATATCTATTTTTTAACACATTAAGAGCTTCCTCTAAGTTTACATTTCTAAAATCAGCATCAACAGTACCAACAGATTCTATAAAATCAACATTATAAAAGATATCATGATTTGACTGCTGTTTAATTTGTTCCAGAACTTCTGCTAATGGCGCATTTTTCAGATGTAGATTTATTTTTTGGGAATACGCAGCTCCATAAGAGGTTAAAGTTCCCAAAAGTGTTAACATGGCGATTAATTTCATAATCAGTAAGTCATACATAATTGGTCTATGCTTAAATTTTAGGCAATAGACCGCATAATACAATTTCTTGTATAGAATTTTTAAATTCATACTTTTGTAAGGTTAGGTTATAAGATTCGTTTTTTAATTTCCTGGCATTATCGGATGTGCTGGTACCACATCCGATTCCTTTCTTTAATCGTGTTTGTTTTTTATCATAATCATATTTTAAAAGTTAATTGGTTATTTATTAATTTTATTTTGAGGCCACCTACTTCATTTAGAACTTCCACAACCTCTTCAATCGTAAGTTCTTGGGGAATTGTCCCTTGAAAGCGTAGGTCGGGCACAGTATCCCACTCCACCTCCACGTTATACCAACGCGTCAGATCTTTCAGCATAATTTTTAACGGCGTATTGTTATAAATAAACTTGCCTGTCGTCCAGCCCAATATTTCATCATGATCAACAATTGCTTGCTGCTTTATTTGCATGTGATTTTTCTCGATATCCAGCTGCTCCCCAGGTCTAAGCATACGTTCTGATCCAATATGATCGCCTTCTAGCACTTTTACAGATACTTTACCTTCAAATAACGCTGTAGAAGCCGCTTCTTCATCCAAATAATTGCGCACATTAAATTTCGTCCCGAAAACCTGGATTAATTGATTCGGAGTTTTCACTAGAAATCGCTGTTCTTTATTATGAGCCACTTCAAAATATCCTTCCCCAACGAGTTCAGTCCCTCTATGCTCATTATGAAAAATCATTGGAAATTTAAACTGCGACATCGAATTGATCAGCGCTACACTGCCATCTGCCAGTAATACTTCCATGTGCTTACCCTTAGGAACATCAAGACTTACCCATTCTATACCCTTTTCTTCAGTTCCTTTTTTAGTGAAAACTTGGATTTTATCGACTGATAATTGCTCGATCCGAGCTTCTTGATTTTCATACAGGAGTTTTGGACCATGGGCTATTGAATCTAAATAGACCACATCACCATTGGCAAACAAAAGCTTCGATTGAATCGATTTTTCTTCTAATGAGCTTGAAGCGACAGAAGAGATTCCATCTGCCTTTAAGAAAAATTTATACATAGTGACTGAACTTGCAAGTAACAGGCAAGCTGCAGCATAAGAAATCCATCTGATATTTTTTTTGAAGAATCCTTTTTCTTCGGCACCGTTTATCCGTTTGTTTAAATAGGCATCTGTTTTCAAAAATGACTGGCGCATTTTAAATTGAAAATCAAGATCATCACTTAAGTCATGCGACCAGTTCGATTCGATGAGTTTCTTTACCTCTCCTTCATATTGGTCGTCAGCAAAATACCGAAACAAAAGATCCAACTCTTGCTCAGTACATTCTTTCCGCAAAAATTTTGCGAATAATTGGTTTAGTTCTTTTTCAGACAATGGTTTATTGTTATTGATTGTACCTAATACGAATCGTAACGAAAAACCAATTACTTAAAAATGTAAAAAAATAAAATTAATGTGTAATAATCTGATTTCCAATTCTTTTTTATTATACGAGATGCCTTAACAATATGACTATTTACTGTAGCAATCGAAATATTGAGCAGTTTGGAGACATCTTCATAGCTTCTTCCTTCCAATTTACAGAGAATATATACTTGACGGCATTTTTCAGGCACCTGCTCTAATATTTTATCTAAATAAGCTTGAGTTTCTTTTAGATCAAGAGCATTCTCCGTATCATTCCCAGAGGTTTTTAGGTAGTAGGTCTTAAACGTATCTAATTTCTTTCTATTGGCAGTTAACTGCCGTAAATGATCATAAACCAAATTTTGAGCAATCATATAGAGATAAGATTTAAAAGATTTATCAGGATCCAGTCTGTCTCTTTGATTCCAGATTCGAACAAATACATCCTGAAAGATTTCCTGACTCAATTCGTGCGATTTTATCAACTTAAAAATAGCGGTATAGATTAAGGGTCTATAACGATGATATAAGTCTTCAAAAGCTTCAGTACTCCCTTCAATAAGTTCCTTAACCCTTTTCCTTTCCTCTACTGGTTGCATTTTATTGATTAATAATTAGGTATGTATAATAATTAAGGTCAAAATTATCATAAAATTTAGAAAAACAAAATTACTTAAGAAATCCCGCCCTAGAAAGTAATTATGAATTTTAAGTAGAAAAAATTTAGTATTATCTATATATTATATTTCCGGAATCAACTGTTAATATCTTTATATGATCGAACATATGACCTGATGACAGATAAATAAAGGAGCATGAATCGCCTGCCATTTCAAATTGAATATGGATAGATTTTTTTATAAAAAAGGCTCAAAAATTATTTTTTCATGAACCTTTTTAAGGGATAGTTGTTTTATTATTGAAAACTATAGCAAACCTGCTTTTATAAAGGAGAAAATAAATCGACGTAGTACAGTAGAAAATCCAAATGCACCCAAAACTTTTGGATGACGAAACAAAAAAGAGGAAACGATAAGAAACATAAAAAAATTACTGTACATCGAAACGTCAAGATAAAGGGTCTAATGAAAATTAGGCCCTTTTGACTTTAAAGATCACTCCAATGGGCATGGAACCAAGAGCATAGTTGTAGATTGCGATTAAAAGATTTCTTCTTTACTTTTCATTTGTCGTCTCCGGAGAGGACGGAATCTCTTTTTTTATAACATAGGCCTTTAGATTCGCCATTTTCCCATCCTCAAATTCCCAGTTATCGCAATAGTAATATTCATCATAGCCCCCATTCTTATTCTTTAAGCTGATTTCACCTGTAACTGTGAGGAACACTCCACTTACATTCAACCTTTCGATATTGAAAATAGGCGGTTCTAAATAAGTTTCTTCCATGTATTGCAATATCGCAGACTTTCCTTCCAATATTCTGTCTCCAACAAAATCCCATTTTATATGATCTGTGCAATAAAGTAAAAAATCAGCATATTTTCCCTCCGTAATCGCTTTATTAGCGGTTAGTAATACCGTTTTAATATCCATTTTTAACTGTTTTTTTGTTTAAAAATTAATCGTCTAAGCTTGTATCGTTTCCATCATAAACGATAGATGAAGTAAAAGCTTAAGTTTCATCGTTTTGATTTTGGACAATTTCACAAAAGAAATCCAGGCTCCCCTTATTTATCTCTTAATACCGCTTGATAAGGCCAACACACAAATTTTAACGTTTAAAAGCAAAACATGCTCTCATTCAATCTTCAGCTTCTTTAAATCAAAATCATCATATCCTGACCTTTCAAATCAATCTAATTCGAACCAGTCTCCCGGCTGTTTTATTGAAAGTAATGTGTTTGTTTCTTTAGACTTGCTTTCAAGACGCGCCAGAATATTTTCTGTTTCCACATAATCCGGTGGCCTATGTAGCGAGCCATAATGAATAGGAACAAATAATCTAGCTTGAAGAATTTTAGCAGCTTCTACTGCTTGCTCGGGTGTCATAACAGCCTCCAAAGAGCTGGAAGGTTGTAATAAATGGAAGTCAATGATGGGTCCGTTAACAGGAAGAAATGCGACATCAATTGGTCCGAAATGATTGGCAATGCGCCACCAAGAACCATGAAAAATACTATCACCTGAATGAAATATTTTCTTTCCGCCGCATTCGATCACCCAGCTCACTTGAGGATCTCCAAAGCCGCAAACTGCAGGAGTTGACCATATCTTAAAAGATCCGATAACGCGTTCCTCCCAAGGCTTAACAAATTCTATATCCAGATCATATTGGGAAAATTTATTTTCAACGTAATTTGTTAATGCAAGATCTGCTTCTGTTCCTTTTGCTGGTTCAGGCCTCAAAACAGGAGCATTTTTCTTAACCGCAAGAGCGATTGCCTCCGGATCTGCATGATCCGGGTGTAAGTGCGTAACTAATGCTGCACTTGCTTTTCCCGGTTGTGAGGAAGCTAGGAAAACCTCATGCTCACTTCTAAGCTGTACCAATGGTTTTGTATCCTGAATGTAGTCTATCAATAGTGTCTCGTTTCCAAACGCTATTTCTACACCTGCCCATCCCAGCCGACGTAATTTTAATGTTGACTTCATCATAGTATTATATTTATTTAAATTTTCTGTTTTCATGACCACTAAAAACTATCCTTTAATTTCAGTTTTAGTAAACAAAACATGCTTGAAACGGTTATTCAAATTGTTTTATGAAAGCTTCCAAATTCGTTTCACCGAGAGCTTTTATTAGTTTATTTTCTGCAAAATTGTACAAATTTGTGATATGCAGATTTATTTGTCGTCCTGTAAAACAATTTGGATCAGGATGGTTTAGTCTACCTAATAATGATGTTGAGTTATCTGTAATTGCCAAATAAACATCAGAGAGCATAATGTCTTTCGCAGGTTTTGCTAATAGCGTCCCTCCTCCTTTCCCTTCTTTAGTAACAACCAAACCTTTAGCGCCTAATAATCGTAGAGACTTTCGGACTATAGCCGAATCTACTTGAATACTCTCAGCTATCTTTGCTGAAGACAAACTACTTTTCTGAATAGCCAACATTGCTAATATATGGATGGCTGTTGCAAACTGAACATTATTCATACTGTGATAATTTTAATTACAGTACAAGTTTAATACATTTGCTCCATAGATGCAAAATTTTTAAAGTATTATTTTGCTCTTTTAATGTTAATATTCATTGCCCTTCCAATGCTACTATCTTTGTAAGTCCTCTTAAACGCCTTATTCCTATATTATTTTAAATTTTAATGTTCACGAGTAAATTTAAAGGATCAACATAATGGATGTAAAAATGTATCAGGTATTGGCGGTGCACAGTACACAGTAGAGTTCCTTCAAAAAATTCATTGCAAATCTTATCATTTAAAATGATACGTCATTCTCAATTTGATTACAACAATTCTCGTTTTGGACACAAACGACAACTTAGGGATGAGGAACTTTGAGGTATTAAATTTTAAAAATAAAATGATGCAGACAAATAAAAAAAGAGTAGCACTCGTTACAGGTGCCAATACAGGTGTAGGATTCCAAATAGCTAAAGCTTTAATCGAAAACAATTACACCGTTTTTGTAGGAGCTAGAAACCTAGAGAATGGAATAAATGCAGCATCACAGCTCGGCAACAATGCTATAGCAGTCGAATTGGATGTTACCAAACAAAAGACCATATCTGCTGCTTTCGAAAAAATCCAAAAACAATTTGGAAAACTCGACTTATTGGTTAATAATGCGGGAATTTCACATGCAGGTAAACCAGGTAGAACAGTTGAGGAAGTAGTGGCGAGTAACAGACCAAGTATTGCTTCTCTAGATGAGACACGTACTGTCTGGGAGACCAATGTATTTGGAGTTGTCGCAGTAATTCAGGCCTTTATTCCATTATTAAAAAATGCTGAACAAGCCCGCATTGTAAATGTTTCCAGCGGAATGGGATCGCTTACCTTAAACTTGAATCCTGAATTTCCTTACAGATTTGGTTTTGATGTCGTATATGGAGCATCAAAAACTGCATTAAATGCAGTAACGGTTGCTTTTGCAATTGAACTTGAGAATTACAATATTAAAGTTAATGCGGTCAGTCCAAGTTACACAGCTACGGCACTGAATAATTTCCAGGGAACAGATACGGTGGAAGAAGGAGCAAAAGAACCTATTCGAGTTGCACTTGATGAAAGTGGAGTTACCGGACAGTTTACGGGACCAAATCAAGAAGTTTATCCTTGGTAACCTTCAATTTTGACCAAAAAAAGACTGGGTGAAAAATATCTCCTGGTCTTTTTATTTGTAAATTCATAAAATGAAAAACGGGAAAAATATAAATCGATTACAGTCCATAAATGAAATTCATGATGCCTGTGGTTTGCCCAAACCCAAACATCCTTTGATAAGCCTCACCCACATAGAAAAAGAAAGTAATGCGGATGAAAATCAGTTGACATCTTTAGGTATATTGGATTTTTACAAGATTACGTTTGTCTTAAATAATAAAGGGAGGCTCAGATACGGACAAGATTATTACGATTTCAACGAAGGTAGTATGATGTTTCTGGCACCCAATCAAGTCGTAGGATCAACGGAATACAATGGGAGTGCCGAGTGGTTCGTATTGTTCATTCATCCAGACTATTTCCTGGGTCATCCTCTAGCAAAAAAAATAAAGCAGTATGGCTTCTTTTCCTATACGAATAATGAAGCCTTACACCTCTCAGAAAAAGAAAAGGACATTCTTCTTTCGGTATTTTACATTATACAGGAGGAATTGAACGAAAGGATTGATGAATTCAGTCAAGAAGTAATACTATCACAAATAGACTTGTTAATGAATTACGCTAATCGTTTCTATAAAAGGCAGTTCATTACCCGAAAAACAACCAACAAGGATATTCTCCATAAAACAGAAGCGATATTAGATGATTATTTTAATAATGAAAGAGCTATTGAGCTGGGTATCCCTTCTGTACAGTACATTTCAGAGAAGCTCAATATTTCCCCAGGTTATTTAAGTGATCTATTACGTTCGCTCATTGGTCAAAATGCGAAACAATACATCCATTATAAACTTATCGAAAAGGCAAAAGAAAAGCTTTCCACAACCGATTCATCGGTAAGCGAAATAGCCTTTGAACTTGGTTTCGAGCATTCTCAATCGTTCAATAAACTATTCAAACAAAAAACCAATGTTTCTCCATTAGAATTTAGAGCTTTATTTAATTAAGCATCTAAAGATTTGTATAAAAGGTACTTTCCATAATGAGATAATTTTGCAGTTCAGAAATATTGAAACTGAGGTAAAGGGAAAAACCGAACGGCCATTTGAGCTTTATTAAATGACTACGTTCGGTCAGATTTGGAATATTAATTGTCTCCTTGTCTCCTCTCCTATTTAATGTGGAAGTGTTTCCATGAAATTCAAAATGTCATTCCCAATTTCCCTAACGTGTGTTTCCAACGCAAAGTGTCCTGTATCATAGAACTTGACAGTAGCATCTGGAATATCTTTCTTATACGCTTCAGCACCTGCAGGTAAAAAGTATGGATCTTTATTTCCCCAGACAATAAGAGCTTTAGGCAAGTATTTTCTAAAATACTCGTGAAACTTCGGATACAGGTCTACGTTATTTTTATAATCCCCGATTAAATCGAGTTGCTTTTCATCCGATTCTGGACGGTCTAGGAAATATTGGTCAAGTGTAAACGTTTCCGGAGCAATGAGTTCAGGGTCTATAACACCCGTAAAATATTGAAACCTTAATTCCTGCTCTTTAACAAACCCACGTAACGCATTTCTATCTTCCACAGCATTACTTGCCCAATACTTCTTAACAGCATCCCAAGCTGAGCCAAGTCCCTCCGCATAGGCATTACCATTCTGTGAGATAAATCCTGTAATCTTCTCAGGATTTGCCAACATAAGACGGTATCCTGTAGGTGCACCGTAATCAAATACATAAATAGCAAACCTTTTTAGTTTCAGTTCATCAATAAACCCCTGCATCACATTAGCAAGGTTATCAAACGTATACTTGAATTCGCATCTATCAGGTGACTCTGAAAATCCAAATCCGGTAAGATCTGGCGCAATCACGTGATACTTTTCATTTAATATCGGAATCAGATTCCGAAACATATGGGATGAGGTAGGATATCCGTGAAGAAGAAGGATAACAGGAGCTTCCAACGGACCAGATTCACGATAAAAGATCTCGCGCCCTCCCGCATTCACTTTACGGTAATAAATTTGACGCTCCACATTTTCTGTGTGGTTTACTAAGCTGTTGTTTGACTGTGCCATCATATAAGAATTTGGTATTAAAGCCGATAAAATTGTGACGGCCCATATAATCGTATTGATATTATTTTTCATAGGACAAATTTATATCCTATATTTGATTGTTAAAAACGATTTATTGTTATAACAACTATCATAATTTATGATTTATGAATATTAATGATCTGAATTTATTTGCAGCGGTAGCTTTTCATGGTAATTTTACCAAAGCAGCGGAAGCGATGTGTACCGTTCAATCGAATGTAACAGCAAGAATCAAAAATCTGGAAGAGGAATTCGGCGCAACGTTATTTTTGAGAACTTCCAGAAAGGTTGAACTAACATCCGCAGGAAAAACGTTGCTACATTATTCCAAGCAGATCACTAATTTAATTGAGGAGGCCAAATTATCCATTGGAAAAAGTGACCTGATCAAGGGGCAGCTCAAAGTAGGGTTTACAGAAACGACGATGGCCCTTAAAGGCCCCGGGATTGTCACTGAAATGGCCGAAAAATTTCCGCTGGTTGATCTTGATCTAACTTCAGCTATGCGTGATAAGCTGATTAATGATGTACTGAATTACAGATTGGATGCGGCATTTATCCCCGCACCTGTTTATAACGAAGAACTGGAACATATCCATATCATGGATGAACGTATTGTCGCTGTAACACCTTTAAAGTTTAAGAGTTTGGATGAATTACTGGAACAACCGCAGCTTAAGGCAATTGTTTTTGATGAGGGGTGTTTCTTCAGAGCACGCTTAGAAAACTGGTTGATAACGCATGATATTACTAATTATCATAAAACAGTAATGCATTCCATAGAAGGAGTTGTCAATTTCATAGAATCCGGAATAGGCTTTAGTTTTTTGCCCCAAGATATCATATCGACATTTTATCATAAACGAAAAATTAAAACTTTTTCTCTACCTCCAGAGGTCAGTGCTGTAAAAACCGTATTGATCTATCGGAAGGATAATTTATCATCACCCATGCTTAAAGCATTTATCAGCTTGTTTTCATCATTAAAGTTGCAATAAAATATGTAGTGATAAAAATCATTACTATTGTGAAAATGATGATAAACAAGTCTGTAGATTTATTGGATATTGGTTTATCGAGCAATTTATTGGTCGGTTCCGATGTTGGTGATTCAGCAAATCTATGATTTAACTAATTAACCCAAGATTTTTCATTTTTCTGCTTCGCAGCATCTCCAGAGGAAGCTCTGATTAAATTTGAATCGGAACTCTACCCTTATATGAAAAAACACAATATCAATTTTCCATTCGCCGAACTAAAAATAAATCAAGGCAAGGATTATTATTAATATTTATCAAAATACTTGAGAACAGGATCTATTAATCATAACGCACAGAGCTAAGGGTATTTCAGTTTAATTCAAAGAAATAAAATTTAAAAATTTGTTTTTCAACAATTTAAAAAAAATAAACAAGATTAAATAGATTAATTATAGTAATTTTAAAGAAAAATTGACGGAAATTATTTTGAAATGTATATTCTTTAACATATATTTATTGTATAAACTTATAATCGAAAGGAAATTTAGCCAATAACCAATTAAAACCCCTGCGAAAGTTTAAATTAAAATTATTAAAGAAATTTATGAAAAAGATTTTAACAGTGATTACCATTATTTTCGCTTTGATTGGTTGTACAAAAGAAGATTACACAAGCAATGAAGAAGTTGAATCCAATGAAATAAATCTGATGCGTGCTGATTTTGAAAAACAAACAGGTTACAATTACTCAAAAGAACATCTATTGATACCTGCTTTCAGAACGAAAATAAATTGGGGAAAATCTGTTCTTAAAAGTAAGGATACGATATTAGTCGCAGTGACAGTTTTGGATACGTTTTTTTATCCAATAAATGATTCGGAAGTAGATCTGAAGAAAAACGTTATACTGAAAGCTGTTAGAAATAAAAATTCAAAATGGGAATATGGCATAGTGACTTTTATTCCAACAAGCGATTCCAAAGATTATTCAGGTATAATAATATCCAAATCATTATTAGATAATAAAAATATAATTCGCTATTTTACTGATGGTAATATTGTTAATAACAATACTGTAATACAAAAAAACTTTGTGAATACAACAATTTGAAATAAAGCAGATGCTAATTCGAAAAAACGAGCAGGATGTACATATGGATATGTCAATGGATATGTAAATACTATAGTTTGTGATAACGCAGGCGGAGGTGCAGGTGGCGGTGGCGATAATGCCCCATGGGCAGGAAACCCGAGCGACAGAGAAGAAATGATGATGGTTCCAGATGAAGGTATGCACAGTGGTGGTGGCAGTGGCGGTTCAGGTAGTGGTCAATCTATTCCTCACGATAAAGAACCAAGCACTTACATATGGAGAAATAAATTAAAAACTCCAGATGATTTTGCTTTATATCTGCCAAAAACAGAAGGTATGTATAAAGCTGACGTAAATGACGAACTACTAAGGGATGCAAATGGAGATCCTATTCCGGTATTAGATGCTTACAACTGTCATTATGATGCATACGGAGCGAATAGCAACCCAGCATCCTATAAAGCACCTTTTACTAAAATCGTATTTTTTCCTGATCTTTCTAATTATCGGGAGCTTGCCACCAATGAGGCTGTCCAAGTAGGTGATAAAATTACTTATTATAAATGGACTTACTCTGGTCAAGATCGTCAATCTGCGATTAGTCATTCTGCAACTGTTACTAAAGTTGATGCTAATGGGTATGCAACAGAAGTTCGCAGTAAAATGGGTGAATCATATGGTATAATATTTCATCATCCAAGAGATATACCAGAATCTTATGGGCTCCCCAACCCTGGCACGATAATGCATAATGGCGAAATTAATCCCAATAGAATTTATTACCGTAAAGTAAGATAAATTAATATATTTATAATATGAAAAAGCAATTTATATACACTTCAATCCTAAGTAGCATTTTGTTAGGTTTAATGGTCTTCAGCACACCGCTAATTGCGCAAACAGCTTTGAGAGATATTTTACATGAATTTGATAAGTTAAGAACATATAGTATCAAATATGACGCATACAGAGAATTGAATGAACCTGAATATGCTGAGAGAAAGAAAGCACATAAGAAAAAGTATATGGATCAAATCAATTACATTAAAAAAGGTCCAAATAGGGCGATATATATACAGTTTTTAAATGATGCAACGGGTAAAGATTCGCTCCGGTATCAAAAACAGATTGGCATGCATTACACCTATCTCGTGCCAATCCGTACCCACAATATTGGAAATATGCCAAATATGTTTGAATATTTAAAAGCTGTTAAGTATTCATTATTTACATTGAATAAGGAAGAACTTATATTGCCCAAAGATATTCCCTTTTTAAAGGGTAAATTGTAA
>Ga0160467_100958_pt1 | contig 16430 bp, 14 predicted proteins | sample HID1972I_E11MG_FD_108221 | JGI IMG/M metagenome (GOLD analysis project Ga0160467, IMG submission 108221) | Enriched pill bug-associated microbial communities from UW Madison campus, WI, USA - HID1972I_E11 MG | ecosystem: Host-associated > Arthropoda: Insects > Digestive system > Unclassified ...
CCGCGTCCGCATCGGCCTCGGCATCGGCATCGGAATCGGCATCCGCATCGGCCTCGGCGTCCGCATCCGCATCAGCGTCCGCATCCGCATCCGCATCCGCATCAGCGTCCGCATCGGCATCGGCATCGGCGTCCGCATCCGCATCAGCGTCCGCATCCGCATCCGCATCCGCATCAGCGTCCGCATCGGCATCGGCGTCCGCATCCGCGTCGCCCTCCTCACCACCTCCCGGCGGCGGAACGGGAAAGAAGAACGGCACCCCGCCGTCATCACCACCGCTGCTCAGTGCAGCCCCTAGGGCCACAGCACCCAGGGCGCCGAGGGCGAACTCGCCCAACCCGATGCCGCCACCGGCCGCGACCGACTTCTTCACCGCCAGCGCTGCAGCCTCCGCATTGCTGTCGGGCGGCGTCACGACGAGATCGCCGGCAGCAAGACTCACATCGACCTGTTCAAGGCCGCCGGGCAGCTTGGTCGTGGCGAGGGTGGCATCGGTGCCGCCGGTGAACGTGCCGGTCAGCGGCGCCTGGTTGGCCGACGAACCTGGAAAGACCACACCTGCCTGACCGCCCTCGGGCACGATCACGCGGTCGCCGGCCAGCAGGGTCTGGGTGCCTTCCGCCGGGATGCGCACGCCGTCGCGCACGATGGCCACGCCGGGTGTGGCATTGGACAAGGTTCCGATGCCCGGGGCCCCGGCCGGCGCCGCAGGGGCGACGCCGGCAGGCGCGCCGAGCGGCACGCCCGTGGCCTGCGCCACAACCACCGGAGCAACTCCACTGGCGGCAGGTCCTTCGGACGAAATGTTCGATGATTGCTGAATGGTCATGACACCCTCTTTGACGAAAAGATGCCATCCAGGGGCAACTTGCATGCCGCCTTCGCGCGTGCTACCCCGCCGCGGCGACCGCGAAGGCGCAAGTGCTTGATTTGAGGGAGGATTTTTTCGGAAGGCCGATTTCGCGTTACCGCGGGCCACACTCCGAATCAGGCCCATCGGGCCGTTTCGTTACGTAACGACGTAACGCTCTTGCCAGGAACATCGCGCCCGCCGGATGGGGCAGCGGGCCGGGGCGCCGGGCGCACCCGTCAGGGGGACAAGAAAACCCCGTGCAAAAGCCCGACAGTGTGATGTAGCGCTTGCCGATCCGCAAAGCAATTCACATGTTGTTGCGGCCGGAACGAGTCCGCATGAGGCCAATGGTTCGAACGATCCCGCGCCGGCGAGGCGCACATAGATCGAATGTGTTCCATCCGCGCCGGGCGCGCCGTCAGCGCCCGGGCGCGTAGGCCCATGCCATCGCGTTGCCGATGATGATCGCGCCGATCTGCAGGAGCACGATCGCCGCCAGCGGCGACAGATCGATGCCGCCGACCAGCGGAATGAAGCGGCGCAGCGGCCGCAGCAGCGGCTCGGCCAGGCGCGCAATCAGGTCATGCAGGATCGGCGAGGCGCCCGGCATCCAGGACAGGACCACATGGACGATCAGCAGCGCGGTGAGCCCCGACACGGTGAGCTGCAGCAGCCCGAAGAGCGACAGCAGGGGCAGTGCGGCGAAGCGCACCACGCCACCGGCCAGCAGCAGGAGCAGCAGGTACTTGACCATCACGATCAGCCAGGCGGCGATCGCGCTGGCCAGGTCCCAGCGCCGCAGCGGCGGCACGATGCGGCGCAGCGGCATCACGATCCAGTCGGTCAGCGCGAACACGAAACGCCCGAGCGGGTTGCCGAAAGGCACGCGGTGGTACTGCATGTACAGGCGCAGCAGGCACGCGCCGCCGAGCAGGCCCGCGATCACGTCGAGCAGGAACGAGGGGATCTGATAGAACATGGCAACGAAGTGGAGGCGGGAGTGCGATGATAGCGACGCCGCATGACCTCTTCGCACTTGCCCTCCACTCTGCCGCTGTTCCCGCTGGGCACGGTCCTCTTTCCCGGCGGCTGGCTGCCGCTGCGCGTGTTCGAGGTCCGCTATCTCGACATGGTCGGCCGGTGCCACAGGCACGGCGTGCCCTTCGGCGTGGTCGCGCTCACGCAGGGCGCCGAGGTGCGCGTGGCCGGCGCGCCGGCCGAGCGCTTCGCGGGCATGGGCACACTGGCGGCGATCCGCATCCTGGATACGCCGCAGCCCGGCCTGATGCAGATCGAGTGCATCGGCACGCAGCGCTTTCGCGTGCGCACGAGCGAGCAGCACAAGCACGGCCTGTGGACGGCCGAGGTGGACGCGGTGCCCGACGACATCGCGCTGCCGGTGCCCGCCGACCTGCAGCACACCGCCGACGCCCTGCGCCGCCTGGTGGACACGCTCGAAGCGCGGCGCCGCGCCCAGGCCGACAGCGCCGTGCGCCTGCCGCTGGTCGAACCCTTTCGCTTCGACGATTGCGGATGGGTCGCCAACCGCTGGTGCGAGCTGCTGCCGCTGCAGGCCGAGCTCAAGCAGCGGCTGATGGAACTCGACAGCCCGCTGATGCGCCTGGAGCTGGTGAGCGACCTGCTCGCACGCACCGGCATCGCGAAATAGCACGCGTCCTTTTTGCTTCGTTTTCGATAGCAAAGCGCAGCCGCCCGGCGCGACCCGCCCGGCTAAAATGCGCGGTTGCGCTCTCGCACCCCTCGCCTCTTCCTTCATGTCCGATCGCCCCACCCCTTCCGCCGCCGCTCCCGATGACAACCAGCTGATCGCCGAGCGGCGCGAGAAGCTCAAGGGCCTTCGCGCCGCGCAGGCCGAAGGCCGGGGCGTTGCGTTTCCCAACGACTTCAAGCCCGCCGACCGCGCCGCCGACCTGCTCGCTGCGCACGAGACGGCGGAAGCCGAAGCGCTGGAGGCCCAGGCCCTGCCCGCCAGCGTGGCCGGCCGCATGATGCTCAAGCGCGTGATGGGCAAGGCCAGCTTCGCGACGCTGCAGGACGCCACCGGCCGCATCCAGCTGTACGTCACGCGCGACGCGGTCGGCGAGGAGGCCTACGCCGAATTCAAGCGCTGGGACCTGGGCGACATCGTGGGCGCCGAGGGCACGGTGTTCAAGACCAAGACCGGCGAGCTGTCGGTCAAGGTGACGCGCCTGCGCCTGCTCACCAAGAGCCTGCGCCCGCTGCCCGACAAGTTCCACGGCATGGCCGACCAGGAACAGAAGTACCGCCAGCGCTACGTGGACCTGATCACCGACGAAGCGGCGCGCACGCGCTTCGTCGCGCGCAGCCGGGCCGTCGCCGCGCTGCGCGAGTTCATGGTGGGCCACGGCTTCCTCGAGGTCGAGACGCCGATGCTGCACCCCATCCCGGGCGGCGCCAACGCCAAGCCCTTCAGGACGCACCACAACGCGCTCGACCAGGAGATGTTCCTGCGCATCGCGCCCGAGCTGTACCTCAAGCGGCTGATCGTCGGCGGCTTCGAGCGCGTGTTCGAGATCAACCGGAGCTACCGCAACGAGGGCATCTCGGTGCGGCACAACCCCGAGTTCACGATGATGGAGTTCTACGCGGCCTACTGGAACTACCGCGACCTGATGGACTTCACCGAAACCCTGGTGCGCACCATCGCCGAGAAGACCCTGGGCCGCCTGCAGCTCGACTACCAGGGCCGCGCGGTCGACCTGGGCCGGCCCTTCGAGCGCCTGACGATCCGCGAGGCCATCCTGAAGCACACCGAGGCCGGCGACAAGGTCGACGATGCCGCCTGGCTGGCCGGCGAACTGCGCAGGCTGGGCCTGAGCGAGGACAAGGACCGCCTGTCCGGCCGCAGCCTGGCCAGCCTGCAGGTGATGTACTTCGAGGAGACGGTGGAAGAAAAGCTCTGGCAGCCGACCTTCATCATGGAGCACCCCACCGAGATCTCGCCGCTGGCGCGCGCCAACGACGAGCGCCCGGAGGTCACCGAGCGCTTCGAGCTGTACATCACCGGCCGCGAGTTCGGCAACGGCTTCTCGGAGCTCAACGACGCCGAGGACCAGGCCGCGCGCTTCAACGCCCAGGTGGCGGCCAAGGACAGCGGCGACGACGAGGCGATGTTCTTCGACCACGACTTCGTGCGCGCGCTCGAATACGGCATGCCGCCCACCGGCGGCTGCGGCATCGGCATCGACCGGCTGATGATGCTGCTGACGGATTCGCCGAGCATCCGCGACGTGATTCTCTTCCCGGCGCTGCGCCGCGAAGGCTGAGAAGCGCCCTCGCGCTACGGCAAGCGCTCCAGCGCGCGCACGTACGCGGGATGCCGCATCAGCTCGTCCCAGGGCTGCGGCATCGTCTCGGGCAGCAGCGCCAGGCGCCTTGCCTCGCTGTCGGCGCTGGGCTGCCACAGGCCGCGCCGGCCGGCGTCCTCCAGCCCCTGCAGCAGGCCTTCGAGCACGGCGGCGTCGCCCAGGCTCTGGTTGCACAGCAACGCCAGGTCGCAGCCGGCGCCCAGGGCGGCGATGGCCGCCTCGGTGGGGGTGACGGTGCGGCCTTCGAGGTGGCGCGCGCCTTCCATGTTCAGGTCGTCGCTGAAGATGGCGCCCAGGAAGCCCAGGCGCTCGCGCAGCACCTCCTGCAACCAGCGGCGCGAAAAGCCCGCCGGCCGCGCGTCGACCTTGGCATAGATCACGTGCGCGGGCATCACGGCCGCCAGGGTGTCGCCCAGCCACTCGAAGGGCTTCGCATCCTCCGCCAGGATCGCCTTCAGGCTGCGCCGGTCCACCGGAATGGCCACGTGCGAATCGGCCTTGACGAAGCCGTGCCCCGGAAAATGCTTGCCGCAATTCGCCATGCCCGCCTGCAGCATGCCGTGCATCACGCTCCTGGCCAGCACGGCCACGACGCGCGGATCGCGGTGGAAGCTGCGCTCGCCGATGACGCCACTCTCGCCATGGTCCAGGTCGAGCACGGGCGCGAAGCTGAAGTCCACGCCCACCGCGCGCAGTTCGCTCGCCAGCACATAGCCGGCGCCGCCGGCGGCTTGCAGGGCGTGCATGGGGTCGCGCATCCAGGCTTCGCCCAGCGCGCGCATGGACGGCAGCCGCGTGAAGCCGTCGCTGCGGAAGCGCTGCACGCGGCCGCCCTCGTGGTCCACGGCGATCAGCAGGTCGGGCCGGATGGCCTTGATCTCGGCATTGAGCGCGATCATCTGCGCGCGGCTCTCCCAGTTGCGCGCGAAGTGGACCACGCCGCCGACCAGGGGGTGGGCGATGCGGCGCCGGTCGTCGGCACCGAGCGCCGTGCCCGCCACGTCGATCATCAGCGGGCGATGGATGAAATCGGTCATTCTCTTTCCACGACCACGAAGCTGGCCGCATAGTCGGTTTCGTCGGTCACGGTGACGTGCGCCCGCAGGCCCTGCGCCTCGAACCAGTCCTTGAGCGCGCCGTGCAGCACGATCTGCGGCTTGCCGCCGGGCACGTTGAGGATCTCGCACAGCCGCCAGGCCATCGGCGAATGCATGCCGGTGCCGATCGCCTTGCTGAAGGCCTCCTTGGCGGAAAAGCGCGTCGCCAGGTAGCGCAGGCCGCGCTGGGGCCAGCGCGCGCCGCGCGTGCGCCAGACCGCGAGCTCCGCATCGCCCAGCACCCGCAGCGCGAAGCGCTCGCCCTGCCGCTCGAAGGTGGCGGCGATGCGACGGATGTCGCAGATGTCGGTGCCGATGCCGTAGATCACCGGGCGTCTTCGATGCAGCGCAGGTAGTCGCGCGTGGTGGCGGCGTAACCGAGCTCCAGCGCGTCGGCGATGAAGGCGTGGCCGATCGAGACTTCGCGCACCCCGGGGACCGCGCGCAGGAAGTCCGTGAGGTTCTCGCGGCTCAGGTCGTGCCCGGCATTGACCTCCAGGCCCGCCGCCTGCGCAGCCTGCGCGGCCGCCGCGTAGCGCGCCAGCACCTCGGCCGCACCGGGCGTGCCGCGCGACGCCGCATAGCCCTCGGTGTAGAGCTCGACGCGGTCCGCCCCTGCGGCGCGCGCGGCCGCCATCATGCCGGGCTCCGGGTCCATGAACAGGCTCACGCGCACGCCCAGCGCGCGGGTTTCTCCGATCAGCGGGCGCAGGCGCTCGGCGTCTTCGGGAAAGCGCCAGCCATGGTCGCTGGTGAACTGGTCCTCGCTGTCGGGCACGAAGGTGGCCTGGTGCGGGCGCAGCTCGCGCACGAAGTCCATCAGGTTGTGGAAGGGGTTCCCCTCGATGTTGAACTCGGCGCGCGGCCAGTGGGCGCGCAGCAGGCCGTGCAGGTCGTGCACGTCCTGCGCCCGGATGTGGCGGGCGTCGGGCCGCGGATGCACCGTGATGCCGTGCGCGCCGGCCGCCAGGCACAGCTGCGCGGCGCGCGTGACCGACGGGATGCCGAGGTGGCGCGTGTTGCGCACCAGCGCGACTTTGTTCAGGTTGACCGACAGCGCGGTCGGGAAGGACGGATTCATAGGTTTTGCAGTTCCCGCATCATCTGCCGGGTGCGCAGCGTGCCGACGCCGCAATGGTAGTTGAGCAGCACGCGCAACTGGGTGCGCAGGGCCGCGTTGCTGCCGGCCGCGAATTCCGCGATGCGCCGCAGGGTGGCGGTGAAGGGTGCCGGATCGTCGAGCGCGGCCTGCAGCGCCTGCCAGTCGCCGCCCGCCAGCGCGGCCTGCGCCTCGTCGGCTTCGCGCACGCCGGCTTCGGGCATCAGGGCATAGCGCCGGCGCGCCTCCAGCGGCGCGAAGGTGAGGGTCTGCGCATCCAGCGCCGGCAGCAGCCCCGCTTCGCGCAGCAGCAGCAGCTCGAAGGCGCGCAGGGCCGCCGCCTGGGTCGCCGACTGGGCCTCGCCGTGGGGCGTTGCCAGCACCTGGACCACCGCGGCATAGGCGTCGAACAGGGCCGCGTGCGCATCGTCGCGCGCCAGCAGCCGCAGCAGCAGCTCGTTGAGGTAGTAGCCCGACAGCAGCGCCTCGCCGGTGGGCATCACGTGCCCGCCCATCCACTCGGCCGCTTTGAGCGTTCGGATCTCCGCGTCGCCGCCGTAGCTCAGCTGCAGCGGCTGCAGCGGCAGCAGCACCGGCCGGAAGTTGGAGCTGGGCCGCTTCGCGCCCTTGGCCACCAGCGCCACCCGCCCGTGGTGGCGGGTGAACACCTCCAGGATCAGGCTCGACTCGCTCCAGTCGTAACGGTGCAGCACATAGGCCGGCTCGTGGGCAATGCGCTTGCCACTGGCCATGTCAGTGATCCATTGCGCTGTGCGCCACCCGCGACGCATGAAACAGGCGCGGCCGAGTACCAGGCAGGTGTCGGGACGCGTGCCGAGGGCACCGGGTAGCCCCCTCCGCGAATGTCCCCCGGCCTGCGGCCTCCTCCTTTATTTCGCTGCGGGGGCTACCCAGCGCCCTCGGCACGGGACACGCCGCGTGGTGCCGGCCGATCGAGCGCAGCGCCGATGGATCACGTCGATGGCGTGCCCTGCGCAGCGAAATAAAGGAGGAGGCCGCAGGCCGGGGGACATTCGCGGAGCAGGGCACGCCGTCGGCGTGAGCCCGCCCACACTGACCCGCAGTCGTCAAATCACCCAGGTCTCGTCGATTCGAAAAGTTCGGTTTCATCCTAGCCGTTCACCACGCCTGGCAAGCGGTAGGCCTACTCATAGCCGAAGGAGCGGACGCGCGCCTCGTCGTCGGCCCAACCCGAGCGCACCTTGACCCACAGCTCGATGAACACCTTGGCATCCATCAGCGCCTCCAGCGCCTGCCGGGTCTCGGTGCCGATGCGCTTGATGCGCTCGCCCTTGTCGCCGATCACCATCGCCTTGTGGCCGTCGCGCTCGACGACGATGGTGGCGGCGATCTTCACCAAGCGCTTCTGGCCCTTCTTCTGCGGCGGCGTTTCCTCGAAGCTGTCGATCACGACGGTGGAGGTGTAGGGCAGTTCGTCGCCGGTCAGGCGGAACAGCTTCTCGCGCACCGTCTCGCTGGCCAGGAAGCGCTCGCTGCGGTCGGTGAGCTCGTCCTCGGCGTACCACCAGGGCTGCGCGGGCAGGTACTTCGCGCAGATGCCGAACAGGCGATCGATGTCCTTGGCATTCTTGGCCGACATCGGCACGAATTCCGTGAAGGCGTGCTCCTTGTGCATTTGCGCCAGCCAGGGCGCGATGTCGGCGCGGCGGTGCACGGTGTCCAGCTTGTTGGCGATCAGCAGCACGGGGATGTTCTTGCCCAGCAGCGAGAGCACCTTGGCATCGGCCGGCGTGAAGCGTCCGGCCTCGACCACGAACAGGATCAGGTCGACGTCGGCCACTGCGCCCAGCACGGTCTTGTTGAGCGAGCGGTTCAGCGCGTTGGCGTGGCGCGTCTGGAAGCCCGGCGTGTCGACGAAGACGAACTGCGTCGCCTCCCGCGTGCGGATGCCGGTGATGCGGTGGCGCGTGGTCTGTGCCTTGCGCGAGGTGATGCTGATCTTCTGGCCCACCAGCGCGTTGAGCAGTGTGGACTTGCCCACGTTCGGCTTGCCGACGATCGCCACCAGGCCGCAGCGCTGCCCGTTCTCCGGCGCCGCCTCGGACTGCGCCGCACTGTTCATCGCATCGCTCATTTATGCCTGGCTTTCAGTTGGATCAGCATCGCCGCCGCCGCCGCCTGCTCGCCGGCCCGGCGCGAGCCGCCGATGCCGCGCTCGACCAGGCCCAGTTCGGGCACTTCGCATTCGACATCGAAGGTCTGCTTGTGCGCCGCGCCGAGCGTGCCGACCACGCGGTAGGCCGGCAGCTTCATTTTGTGGCCCTGCAGCCATTCCTGCAATTCGGTCTTCGGGTCCTTGGCGACCGCGTCCATGCGCGGATTGATCTCCACCGACTCGTACAGCCGGTGCACCAGCGCCTGCGCGGCGGCGTAGCCGGCGTCCAGGTAGACGGCGCCGATCACCGCCTCCAGCGCATCGGCCAGGATCGACGGGCGCGCCGAGCCGCCCGAGCGCGTCTCGCCCTCGCCCAGGCGCAGCAGGGGCGACAGCTGCAGGCGCAGGGCGATGTGGTGCAGGGTGTCCTGCTTGACCAGGTTGGCCCGCACGCGCGAGAGATCGCCCTCGGGCAGCTGCGCCAGGCGGGTGTACAGCAGGTGCGAGACGGCCAGGTTGAGCACCGAGTCGCCGAGAAACTCGAGCCGCTCGTTGTGGTCGGCCGAGAAACTGCGGTGCGTCAGCGCGACGCGCAGCAGCCGCGCGTCGGCGAAGCGGTGCTGAAGGCGCGTCTGGAGCGCGACAAGCCCGTCCCCGGTCATGTCTCGGCCGTGCAGCGCGCCGTGGCCGACGCCGGCAGCACGCGCAGCGATGCCCCTCCGGGAAACGCCGCGGAGCCGGCTTGGCCGGGCCGCCGGTGTTGCCCCCTCGAAGGGGGGTGGCGCAGCGACACGCAGTGCGCGAAGCCTGGGGGTGAGCTCATTTCAGCGCGATTGGCCCTGGTATTTGAGCGTGAGATAGGCCGGCCCGAACAGGTGGATCTCCCGCTCGTAGGCGTACGACACCACCACCTTCTCGCCCACCTTCTGGACGTCCAGGTCCTTGCCGCTGACCGACTTGAAGTCGTCGATGGCCTGCTGGCGGTCGAAGATCGCCCGCACTTCCGGCACCGTGGACCCTTCCTTGGCCTTGTTGGCGGCCTTGTCGATCGCCTGGTATTCGATCAGCGTCGGAACCACCTGGGCCGCCACCACGCCCACGCAGGCCAGGACGGCGGCCACGAACAGCAGCCCGATGAACGAGATGCCGCGCTGCTTGCTCAGTCGAGATGCCCTCATACCCTCTTCCCCCGAAATGAAAAACCTGATTATTGGAACGGCCCGATGCGCCCGAGGTCGCCGAAATTCATCCAGACGAAGAACGCCCGGCCCACGACGTTCTGATCCGGCACGAAGCCCCAGTAGCGCGAATCGAGCGAGTTGTCGCGGTTGTCGCCCATCATGAAATAGTGGCCTTCGGGCACCTTGCAGACCACGCCCTCGACACTGTAGCGGCAATTCTCCCGGCCCGGAAAGCTCATGATCTCGGCCTCCGAGAGGCCGGCGCGGCGCCCCTCGTCGTTGAGCAGCCTGTGCCGCGTGCCACCGACGTCCTCGCTGTACTGCTTGAGGTAGCGCATCGCCTCCTCGTCGAAGTAGTCGGGCACCGCGTCCTTGGGCACCGGCTGGCCGTTGATGGTGAGCTTCTTGTCCAGGTAGGCCACCTCGTCGCCGGGGATGCCGACCACGCGCTTGATGTAGTCCATGCTCGGCTTGGGCGGGTAGCGGAACACCACCACGTCGCCGCGCGCCAGCGGCTTGCCGTCGGTGATCTTGGTGTTGAGCACCGGCAGGCGCAGGCCGTAGGTGAACTTGTTCACCAGGATCAGGTCGCCCGTGAGCAGCGTGGGCATCATCGAGCCCGACGGGATCTTGAAGGGCTCGACCAGGAAGGAACGCAGCAGGAACACGACCAGGATCACCGGGAACAGGCCGGCGGTCCAGTCCAGCCACCAGGGCTGCATCAGCAGCTTCTCGCGCGCCGTGCCGTCCACGGTGTCGACCTTGGTGATCCCCTGGCGGGCCAGCTCCTCGCGGCGCTGCACCAGCGAGGCGTCCAGCGCCTCGGCAGCGCGCCGGCGCGCCGGCAGGAAGTAGAAGCGCTCGGCCAGCCAGTACAGGCCGGTGACCGCGGTGGCCAGGAACAGCAGCAGCGCGAAGTTGCCTTCGACCGCGCCGACGTACCAGGCGCCGATGTAGCCGGCGAACGCTGCCAGGATCAGGGAAGTGAGAAGGGCCATTGCTTGAGGATTCGTTCTTCGTTTTTCACCGTGTCACACCACCCGCGACGCCAGGCCCATTCGCAGGCACCCGCGGAACGGCTCCGCCGGGCCGCCGGGTGCGCCCCCTCGCAGGGGGTGCAGAGCCACACGAAGTGGGCGAGGCTGGGGGTGGGCTCATTGCTTAGTCTTCGACTTGCAAGATGGCGAGGAAGGCCTCTTGCGGCACCTCGACCGAGCCGATCTGCTTCATCCGCTTCTTGCCCGCCTTCTGCTTTTCCAGCAGCTTGCGCTTGCGGGTGATGTCGCCGACGTAGCATTTTGCTAGCACGTTCTTGCGCAGCGCCTTGATGGTTTCGCGCGCGATGATGTTGGCCCCGATGGCCGCCTGGATGGCGACGTCGAACATCTGGCGGCTGATGATCTCGCGCATCTTGCTCACCACCGCCCGGCCGCGGTACTGCGCCTGCGTGCGATGCACGATGATCGACAGCGCATCCACCTTCTCGCCGTTGAGCAGGATGTCGACCTTGACCACGTCCGAGGCCCGGTACTCCTTGAACTCGTAGTCCATGCTCGCGTAGCCGCGGCTCACGGACTTCAGCTTGTCGAAGAAGTCCAGCACGATCTCGCCCAGCGGCATCTCGTAGGTCAGCATCACCTGCCGGCCGTGGTAGGCCATGTTGATCTGCACCCCGCGCTTCTGGTTGGCCAGCGTCATCACCGGCCCGACGTAGTCCTGCGGCATGTACAGGTGCACGGTGACCACCGGCTCGCGGATCTCGGCCATCTTGCCCACGTCGGGCATCTTGGACGGGTTCTCGACCATGATCACCTCGCCATCGCTCTTGAGCACCTCGTAGACCACGCTCGGCGCGGTCGTGATCAGGTCCTGGTCGAACTCGCGCTCCAGCCGCTCCTGCACGATCTCCATGTGCAACAGGCCCAGGAAGCCGCAGCGAAAGCCGAAGCCCAGCGCCTGGCTGACCTCCGGCTCGTAGTGCAGCGAGGCGTCGTTGAGCTTGAGCTTTTCCAGCGCGTCGCGCAGCGCGTCGTACTCGCTGGCCTCGGTCGGGTACAGGCCCGCGAACACCTGCGGCTGGATTTCCTTGAAGCCCGGCAGCGCCTCGGTGGCGGTGAAGGCCGCGCCGCCGCTGCCGCCCTTGACCAGCGTCACCGTGTCGCCGACCTTGGCCGCCTGCAGCTCCTTGATGCCGGCGATGATGTAGCCCACCTCGCCCGCCTCCAGCGAATCGCGCGGCTGGTTGGCCGGCGTGAACACGCCCAGGTTGTCGGCGTTGTAGGTCGCGCCGGTGGCCATCATCCTGATGCGCTCGCCCTTGGCCAGGCGGCCGTCGACCACGCGCACCAGCATCACGACGCCCACGTAGGGATCGAACCAGCTGTCGATGATCATCGCGCGCAGCGCGCCCTCGGCCTTGCCGCGCGGCGGCGGAACCTTGGCGACGATGGCCTCCAGGATCTCGTCGATACCCAGCCCGGTCTTGGCCGAGCACGGGATGGCATCGCTCGCATCGATGCCGATCACGTCCTCGATCTCCGCCTTCGCGTTGTCGGGGTCGGCCTGCGGCAGGTCCATCTTGTTGAGCACCGGCAGCACCTCGACGCCGAGGTCCAGTGCGGTGTAGCAGTTGGCCACGGTCTGCGCCTCGACGCCCTGCGATGCATCGACCACGAGCAGCGCGCCTTCGCACGCGGACAGCGAACGCGAAACCTCGTAGGAGAAGTCGACGTGCCCCGGCGTGTCGATGAGATTGAGGTTGTAGACCTTGCCGTCGAGCGCCTTGTACTCCAGCGCGGCGGTCTGGGCCTTGATGGTTATCCCACGCTCTTTCTCGATGTCCATCGAGTCGAGCACCTGCGCTTCCATTTGGCGCTCCGCCAGGCCGCCACAGCGCTGGATGAGGCGGTCCGCGAGCGTCGACTTGCCGTGATCGATGTGCGCAATGATCGAAAAATTTCTGATGTGGTTCATCAACGGGAACGCTTAAGTACTTGAATTCACTCGGACGCGGGGGCGCACAGGCAAGAAAAAAGGGCGCGTCCGGATAAGACGCGCCCTGAACCAACAAGCAATGGCAACTGCAGTAGTTGGGACTTCATTGTAGGCAAAAAGGGGAGCGCGTACAGGGCGGAAACCGGCCGGGAAGGGTCGTTGCAGGTCAGCAACATGATTTTTATACACAGCTTATGCACAGAGTCGGTGGAGCATTTGCTGAACAACTTGTGGGCGATCTGTGGAACAGCGGTGGACGGTAACAGCCCATCTCGCATCGTGAAGAACGTCACGAGGCTTATGCAGCAGCCTGCCGCAATGGGAGCCCGATTCTACCGAAATCTGTTGTTAGTCGAAAAATAAGTTAGCGCTTGCAAACATAATTGGTGCCTGGGCGGGGCTCGAAATTTTTTTGTCAGGCCTGCACAGCCCTCCGGATCGTGGCCAAAAAAAGACCCCAAACCCGACTGGCGGGTGGGGCCACTTGACGCGCGCGCAGTTCAGCGCGCAGGCCGGATCAGAGCGTACTGCGCCCACTCCCCGCGGCGGAACAGGACGTTCACCGGCTTGGAACGGTCGACCTTGGCGACCGCGCTCTCGAACTCCTTGACGCTGGAGATCTCCAGGTTGCCGATGGCCAGGATCACGTCGCCTTCGCGCAGGCCGGCACGGGCCGCCGCCTCGCTGGCGGCATTCACGCGCACCCCGCCACGCAGCTTGAGTTCGCGCTTTTGCGACTCGGTGAGATCGCTCACCACCAGGCCCATGGAGCGGGCCGCGGCGGAGGCGGACGACGCGCCGCTGTCGGCCTCCCCGCCCGGCGACGCCACGCGGGCCGGCTTGTCGGGTTCGATCTCGGCGATCGTGACCGTCAGGTCGCGCGAGCTGCCGCGGCGAAAGACGGTGACCTTGCTCCTGGTCCCCGGCTTGGTGTTGCCCACCAGGCGCGGCAGGTCGCTGGGCTTCTCGATCGCCGTGTCGTCGAAGCGGGTGATGATGTCACCGGCCTCGATGCCCGCCTTTTCGCCCGGCGAGCCGCTTTCCACGCTGCGCACCAGCGCGCCCTGCGCCTTGCCCAGTCCGATGGACTCGGCCACGTCCTTGGTCACCTGGTCGATCTGCACGCCGATGCGTCCGCGCGAGACGCGGCCGGCGGTGCGCAGTTGGTCGCTCACGCGGATCGCCTCGTCGATCGGGATCGAGAACGAGATGCCCATGAAGCCGCCGGAGCGCGAATAGATCTGGCTGTTGATGCCCACCACCTCGCCGCGCATGTTGATCAGCGGGCCGCCCGAGTTGCCGGGGTTGATCGCCACGTCGGTCTGGATGAAGGGCAGGTAGTCGCCCGTGTCGCGCTGCTTGGCGCTCACGATGCCGGCCGTCACGGTGTTCTCCAGCCCGAAAGGCGAGCCGATGGCCATCACCCATTCGCCCACGCGCAGCCTGGAGATGTCGCCGATCTTCACCGCCGGCAGGCCCGTCGCGTCGATCTTGACCACGGCCACGTCGGTGCGCTTGTCGGTGCCGACGATCTTGGCCTTGAACTCGCGCTTGTCGGGCAGCGTGACCAGCACTTCGGAGGCGTCCTCGACCACGTGCGCGTTGGTCATCACATAGCCGTCCGCGGTCAGGATGAAGCCGGAGCCCACGCCGCGCGGGCGCTCGCGCTCCTCTTCCTGCGGCCGGTTCGGGCGCGGCATGCCCGGAAAGGGCTGGCCGAAGAAGCGCCGGAAGAACTCCTGCATCTCCTGGTCCATCTCCGGGCTGCCGCCGCGCTGCGCGACGCGCTCGACGGTGCGGATGTTGACCACCGACGGGCCGACCTGGTCGACCAGGTCGGTGAAGTCGGGCAACGCGCGCACTGCCTGCGCCGTCGCCGGCGAAGCGGGCAGGAAACCGGCGGTCGCCGTGATCGCCAGCCCGCAGGCCAGCAGGTACGAACGGATTTTCTTTCCCTCGATCTGGAGCATCATCGCCTTTTCTCTCTCAACGGAAGAACTCGAAAAAAACAGCACCTGCTATGAGCCCTGCGCGCCGAATTGGTTCAGCCGGCGCAGCGCCCCGGGGCCGCCGCCCGGGCATCACCTTCGCGCCAGGCTCTGTGCGAACACGTCCAGCGTCTGTACCGGCACCTCGCCCACCGCGGTGAGCCACCACTGGCCGTCCTTGAGCGTCAGGCGGCGGGTGACCGTGTGGGTCGCGCCCAGCGCGAACACGCCCTCCTGGAGCGTGCGCTCCGCGTCGTAGGGCTCGATGAACAGCGACACCGAGGCCAGCCCGTCCGAGAAAATCCATTGCATGACATGCGTACGCCCCGGCCCGGCCTGACTGCTGGCCAGCAGGCGCCGATAGGCGTTCACGTGGCGAAAGCCCGCCACCGGCGCGCTCATCGTCCAGCCCTCGGCTTCCGGCGTGGTGCGCTTGAGTTCGGTCTTCTCGACCCGATAGCCGGCGGTGCTGCTCATCATCTGCTCCAGCGACTTGGCGCTGATCGGGGCATCGAGCTGCAGTTCCGAGAAAGCCGACTGTTCCACCACGCGACCATCGCCGTCGAGCGTCTGCAGCTTGATGACCAGCCCCGAGCGGCGCTCGCTCCAGACGCGGTAGCCGAAGCGCAGCGCGTCGCGCGGCACGAGATGCACCAGGTCGGCATCGAAGCCCGCCACGCGCCCCTTGCCGAGCAGTCGCGCATCGTAGAAATCGGCGAGCGCCGGCCCCGACACGCCCAGCAGGTTGGGAAAGAGCTCGAGGTTCTCGCGCTTCTCGCTCTTGACCACGCGCGCTTCGGGCAGGAAGGTCAGCACGCGGTCGTTGCGCCGGAAGGTCGAGCGCGGCGGGCCGGTGAGCGCCTCCACGCGCTCGACCTGCAGGTCATCCTCGCAAGCGTGCCAGATGCGCGCGCTCGACATGCTCCCGACGGCGGCCGAGACGACGAAGGTGCCGACATAGTTGCTCTGCCGGGCGGCGTTGTGCATGCGCTGCAGCCATTGGCTCACGTCCAGCTCGGGAAGCGGGCCGGGCGCCGCCTGCTCGGCGGCTTTCTCGGCGGGCGGCGCATGGCGCGTCTGGGCACTGGCGATCTGTGCCATGCAAAGCATGGCGAATGCCAGCAGGACGAAGCGTGCGGAAACCGGCATCGGCACAGTCATGGCCAGACAAGCCCCCCGCGCCGTCAGCGCGACGCCCCTTCGAAGGTCGCGTTGCGCAGGAAACCCGCGCCCATCTGGGAGACGCCGCCGGCTTCCTGGTGGGCCTGCAGCAATTCGTCGAGCCGGGGATCGCGCAGCATCACCTGTGGGCCGTTGCCGACCAGGACGCGGCTCTGCGTGACCGGCGCGAGCGCCTGGCCGGCGGCCGGCGCGGGCGCCGACTGCTGGGCCACCTGCGCGCCGGCGGGTGCGCCGGAGGGGCTGCCGATCCAGTTCCAGCCGATCGCCGCCGCGGCCGCGATGGACGCGACGCCGGCGACCATCTTCCAGCGGAACACCGGCTCGTTGGCGGCTTCGGCCCGCACCGGCAACGCCACCGCGGTCGCCTGCGGCACCCGGGCAGGCACCGGTGCGGCTTCGGCCGCCAGCCGCTGCTGCAGGCGCGACAGGAAGGCGCTGCTGTCGGTGCACGGCGCATGGACGCCCGAACGCAGCACGTCGCCTACCAGGTGGTAGGCCCGCCAGCTCGCCTGCAACTCGTCATGCTCGCACAACGCATCCACGGTCCGG
>Ga0160467_100959_pt1 | contig 16428 bp, 14 predicted proteins | sample HID1972I_E11MG_FD_108221 | JGI IMG/M metagenome (GOLD analysis project Ga0160467, IMG submission 108221) | Enriched pill bug-associated microbial communities from UW Madison campus, WI, USA - HID1972I_E11 MG | ecosystem: Host-associated > Arthropoda: Insects > Digestive system > Unclassified ...
CGACTCACTGCTGAATGATATGAACCCAATGAATATCGCCGCTGTCGATCTCAACCTGCTCAAAGTCTTCGAAGCATTGCATGAAGAATCCAGTGCCAGCCGCGCGGCACTGCGCCTGGGCGTGACGCAATCGGCCGTCAGCGCCGCGTTGCGTCGGCTGCGCGACGTGTATGGCGACCCCTTGTTCGTCCGCACCGGTCGAGGCTTGGCGCCGACGCTCAGGGCCAACCAGTTGAAGCCCGTCATTAGTGATGCGTTGAACAAATGCCGGCAGAGCCTGGCGATGCTCGACCCTGCGGCCCATGAGTACGAAGGTCGTTCCGTTGCCATCGGCTTGTCCGATGATTTTGAGATCGCCTACGGTCGACGCCTGATCTCGGACATTGCCCGGTGTGCACCGAAGCTGCGGCTGATTTTCCGTCAGACTCATAGCCAGATCGTCGCGCAGGCCTTGATGGACCGCAGCATCGACCTGGCTATTACCGCCGGCGGATTTGCCGAGCGACTGCTCAGTCGCCAGGTGTTGGGCGAAGGGGATTATGCGTGCCTGGTCGACCCCGCCAGTCTTGCCGAGGGACAGCACAACCTCAGCCTTGAGGCGTTCGTCGCCCGTGAGCACATTCTGGTGTCGTCGGGTGGCTTTATCGGGATCACGGATGAGGGATTGGCAGCGCTGGGGCTGACTCGCCGGGTGTGCGCTTCCACCACGCACTTTGCGGCACTCCCCTTTTTGCTTAAAGGCAGTCAGGCGGTGGCGACCATTCCGACCCACGCCGCGCGGAGCATCGCAGCGCTCAGTGGCCTGGCGCTGTTGCCCTGCCCTCTGGCATTGCCGCGTTACCCGATCGAACTGGGCTGGCGCACCAGCACGCAGCTCGATCCGGTTGTCTTGAAAGTGCGCGAGGCGATTGTCGCGAGCTTTGCCAGCGATCAATGACAATCTTGCGAGTGTAAAAGTACCCCGCAGGAGCTGCCGCAGGCTGCGATCTTTTGATCTTGATGAAATCGCCGAGAAACAAGATCAAAAGATCGCAGCCTGCGGCAGCTCCTACAGGGACAGCGTCAGGCGGGGGTTGTACAGGCGCAGGATTACTTGGCAGCCATCAGCCGGTTGACTTCGCTGCGCACCATGTTCGCGAATTCCGGAGGCGACATGGCGTCCAGTTCGGAGCGGACCCACTCCGACCACTTGCCCTTGCGCTTGGCGCGCTCCCCGAACAACCGTGCTGCTTCGCCCTTGGCCTTGCCCAGGTTGCTTTGCCAAAGATCGAACAGACGGGATTTTTCATCTTCAAGCGCGGCGCGCTCGGCAAGGGGTTTGTCGGCCAGATTGAAGCTCATGGGATTTACCTGCTGCGTAAAATAGGCGACATCTTACACTGTAGTCAGAAATCTCCTGCGCTGGATTTTCCGAAGGATCACGGGTTAACGCAAAATCCCTGCAACTTTTTCCATCGCAGCAGACTCCATTGTTCACTGCCCATTAATCAGTAAGGAGTACCTCAATGGCTCGGAAAACCGCCGCACAAAACGCCGCAGACCAAATCAAGGATCAAGCCTTCAGCGAGCTGCAGGCGCTGATCGAGGAATCTGACAAACTGCTCAAAAGCAGCGCATCACTGGTCGGTGAAGAAGCCGAGACTCTGCGCGGGCAAATTGCCCAGAAGCTCCAGCAGGCGATGGATTCGGTGACCAACGTTCGTGACCGGACCAAACCCGCCGTCGACGCCACCGAATCCTATATCGGCGGTCACCCATGGCAAACCGTGGCGATCTCCGCCGGTTTCGGTCTGGTAGTGGGCTTGCTGTTAGGCCGTCGTTAAGAGCATTCAGCTTTAGTGACACCTCCCCGTAGGAGCTGTCGAGTGAAACGAGGCTGCGATCTTTTGATCTTTAAAGACAAGGTCAAAAGATCGCAGCCTCGTTTCACTCGACAGCTCCTACGGGGACGCAGGCTGCGCCAGCTGCTACAGGAGACCGGCGTGGGATCCGGACTCCTGCACCAAGCCCTTCACCCCCCCGCCAACACTCGCAATTCCTTCAACGTCTGAGCATCCAGTTCGATGCCGTTGGCCGCCGATTTCGCCCTCTGATGGTGACGACGATCTCCCGGTAACCGCTTGAGCCCCACACCGTGCATCTGCCGTACCAGCTCCTGGCTACGCTCGGCGAAATTCTGCCCGGCAGCCTTGCTCGGGTCGATCACAATCAGCAATTGTCCGGTCCAGGGCGTCTTGGCCCCCGGATGATTCGACCAATCGAATTCGAACGAAAAATTCCCGCCGGTCAGCGCCGCCGCCAACAACTCCACCATCATCGACAACGCCGACCCTTTGTGCCCGCCGAACGGGAGCAGTGCACCGCCCTCCAGAATGGCTTTCGGGTCCTGGGTCGGCTGACCGAGGCTGTCGACCCCCATGCCCGCCGGCAATCGCTCACCTTTGCGCGCGGCAATCTGCACGTCGCCATGGGCAATGGCGCTGGTTGCCAGGTCGAAAACAATCGGATCACCGTCGGCCCGAGGTGCGGCAAAGGCTATCGGGTTAGTACCAAACAAGGGTCGATCCGCACCGTGGGGCACCACGCAGGTCATGCTGTTGACCACGCTCAGCGCCACCAGGCCTTCATAGGCGAAAGGCTCCACGTCAGGCCACAACGCGGCGAAATGATGGGAGTTACGAATGGCCAGCACCGCAATACCCGCGCTACGGGCCTTCTCTACCAACAAGGCTCGCGCCGCCGCAAGCGCCGGTTGGGCGAAACCGTTGTCGGCATCGACCCGGACAAAACCCGACGCCACATCTTCCACCACCGGCACCGCCTGACCATTGACCCAGCCGCTTTGCAGCGTCGACACATAACCTGGAATACGGAACACGCCATGGCTGTGGGCGCCGTCCCGTTCGGCACCGGCGCAGTTTTGCGCCAGGGTCCGGGCGACGTCCATGGAGGTGCCATGACGGACGAAAATCTGTTCGAGCAACACAACAAGAGAATCGAAATCGAGCGTTTGTCTGCCCGTACTAACGGCCAACTCTGGCGATGCGGTCATCTGAAGCTCCGGTTTTATTTTTAGAAATGGGCAACTCGCCGATTAAGCGCTTTCTTACGGCCCTGCTGTCAAGTTTTGCTGCAAACGAAAGAGCAATATCTACCGCACTCAGCATCGTTTCTCGCCCTACCGTTTTCCCTCGACCCAATGCCCTGCGATGAATCAGCACTCGCAGCACTTCGAGGAAACACGATGACGACATCAGCACTGCCGTATTTTTTCAAGGAGGCAGAACTTGCCTCCACTGCCACGCAAACCGGCGCACGAGAACAAGCCCTGAACTTTTCCCTCGCCGATCTCAAATGGCTTTCGACGGTTTACCTGGCGACCCATTCAGCGCGAAAAGACCATAGCTCGCCGATGCTCGTTCATCGCTTGCTTCTGACCCAAGCCGGTGCAATTGACACGCCGCTGGCCGGGGCCTTTGCCATGAGTCGTCCAGACGACGGAGAAGTCGTGCTCTATACCCCGTGGCAAGGCTTGACCAAATTCAAGAAGATGGACGATGCCAAAAGCAAACTGCTGGAGTGGCTGGGGCAGGAAACCGGCAGGCAGGCGCTGATGCGTTTTCTCTCCCTCGAACAACGCAGCGTTCTACCCGCTACGATGACGACCAGTATTACCACGCAGGAAATTGATGGCGCGGTGTTTGAGGACCAAGAGGCGATCATCGAACGCAATCAGACGCAGAACCTCAAGACCCTGATGGGCGAACTGCTGAAAATGCCGACGTTGCAGTCGATGCTGGACGAAGCAATCAAGACCAACAACATTTTGCTCAAGTCATTTCCCACGCTGGATCAACACCTGACCCGCCTGAACACCTCCGTTCGTAACCGTACAGCCGTGGCCGAAAGCGCCAAGCTGCGGGAAATATCGTCACTGTCCCTGAGCCAGGCGCTCTTGCATTACCACCTCAAAAACAATTGGCCTATAGGCGATTCCCAGGCGTTTTCAAACCCCGCACTCAGCGTCAGCACGTCCGGCGATAACCTGGCGTGGGAAACGGCGATAGAAGAGATTGCGAATAGCTTTACGTCGCAACTGGACAACCTGCTGGAGACGTACTGGAACACCACTACGAGCCATGGGTTATCTCGTTCGGCATTGTTTGCCGAGGGCTTGCGCGACACCTTTTACACGCGCCTCCTGCTCCAGCGTCAACAAGGTGTTCTGTCAACGCAGGAATATCAGGACCTGATAAGCGCAAGCCACATGAGTACCGAGTCCACCTTTCTCGCGAAAAAAGTACGCGTGACGACACCGTCCAATCGCTACGTCGACCTGGCGTCGACCTTGATACTCGGCAGCAGCGAATCGCGCGGTTTTCTGTACACGCAGCACGATGGCATCGAACCTGCGAAGGACTTGTCCACGGTTACAAACATCCTTTTGGCGAAACTGGACAGCAAGACGCATGAAGACGCGCTGCTCAATTTAATGTCGCTGGAAGAACGCGGCCGGTTTATGACTATGGCTGCGGATGATCGGGACATTGTCGGACAACCGATTACCGGTTCGGTGTTTGAACAGTTGATGAACGACGTCCTCGGCAAGCAGCGGGAGAACCTGTCCCATGCATTGGGCCTGTACCGTGACAGCGAAGGCACTCAAGACCCCCACGTCCTGATCAATCATGCGTTGGATGTCCGTGGATTGATCGATGATCGACTGCTGGCCGTGGAAACTGACTTACACGTGGGTCGGCACACGAATCCACGCTGGTACAACCGCCCCGCGACCGTTGGCAGCGAGTCAGCCAAAGCGCAACTGAAAAAGATCAAACTTGCCAGGGAAGCACTTGATCAGCACCTGGAAGCGCACCCGTCCATCGCATCAACCATCAGCACCGTTGCCGAAGCAGAAGCCGTCGTCGCGACGTCGATCGCAACGCTGAAATCGAGCTTCGCCCAAACGCTGTCGACGGCATTGCACAGTGAACTGGATCTGCGTACCGCCACGCGCACCCTGAATGCAACTGAACAGGCGATCATCAAAGCGGTGCTTGATCAGCCGGTGCGCTCGCAACGTGCCAAGCTGAATGGTTTTGTGCCAGATGTCCTGTCCCTGGCGTTGAACGTCAGCGACGCGACAACCCCGTTGAATCTGGCCAGTTGTTTTGCCTTAACGGAAAAAGGAGGCCTTGATCCGACAAAATCGGGCAAAACGGTACTGTGGACACCCGCCTCAGGATTTGAAGGATTCAGTGGCCTGACGCCGTTGCTGACAGAACTCAAAAAACGCCTCGGCGACAAGGATCTTCGCAACACCCTCCTGGAAAACCTTGGTCCTGGCGAACGACTGCCAGGCAAGACCTATACCTTGGCGCCGATGAAACTGATCGATACGCACTTTGTTGATCACGTTCAACAAACGTTTGTGCATCTGGACAAAACCCGCGTCGCTGACGGTCTGGCCTCACAGCTCCCCGCCGCTGAACGCGACCATCTCATGGATCGAGTGGCGTTACGGGCTCCGCTGTCTGGATTGCATCGCGTAACGGCACTGGCCGAAGGCTTGAACACCCTGCAAAAACTACCGGCGTGGCTGGGCAAAGCGACCCGCGCGGAACAACAGCAGCATTGTGAATTGCTTCAGCAGTACCTCAACAACGTCACGGATGACCAGGATTACCTCACTGGAATCAGTTCGCTACAACACACCGCTCGGCAACACTTGCAAAAACAACTCAAGGCGGACACTTACGACTTCGATCCGGACGATATAGAGGTCCGAATCAACGACACCAAGACTGACCAGGTCATCTACCAAACCCTCACCGAGTTTGCATTGATGCACTTTACTGACCTGGACAAAACCCGTTTCAAACTGGTGTCGCTGACCTCATCCGCGATTCCCGCAGGCATGAACGAGCCGTACATAAAGAATCTGATAAAAAACCTGAAACTGGGCCAGTACCAGCAAAAAATACTCAAAGAGGCCTTTGCCCTCACCCAAGCCGACTCAGCGGCGCGCCGCAAGCGTTTCTACATGCAAGTGCCTTGGCAGCTGATGCACCACGCTCACGTCGAGAAACTGCAAGGAAAACTCAGTCAAACCGGTTTTGAACTGATTCAGCAGATTGCCAACATGCCCGATCCTATCGCCCGCAGGGCAGTCGAGGGTGCCCATGCAATCATCCGCCCACTCGAACTTGTCGGGATTAAAAACGCACCGGCGATGACCGTACCGGGTGTCTATTTGATCGGGTCTTCGGTCAATAAAACAGGAACGCAAATCCTCATTGCGCCTCACAGCGCCGGGCACGGTATAAAGGAATACCGGAATGAAGCGCAGCTACTCGCCGAATTGAAATCTGGCGGTGGCCTTCTCTCCTGGGTACTGATGAACCTGGCGCCGTCTGATCGAGCGCTACTGGAAAAAGAAATGGCGCCCTCCGGCAAGCGACTTGCCGGTGTCACGCTGGCGTTCAATCCGGTCAAGGGGCATTTGTTCAAACAGCTGTTGAGCGACACGCTGGATCTGTTGAACCGATCGCTCGAGTTCCAGGCAGATAACAAAAAACAAAGTGAGTGGGAAAACGTCAAGCACCTGCTCGGCAAGGGTTTGAATGCCACGTTCAGCTTCTTTGCCGGAAAACTGGCCTACCCGCTCGCCGTGTGGCGCAGCTATCAGCAGATCAAGCAATCCGCGGAGGATCTGCAAACGCATAAATGGGGGGCGGCATTAAAAGAGTTCATCAGTGGCATGGCCCAACTCGTCATGTTGCGCAATGCACTGGACGCTCTATCAACGCCGACGCCGGCGCCCGTCGTACCTACGTCAACGTCATCAACATCTGGGTTCAAATGGCACGACATCGATATCACTGCGCGCGAACGTACGAACTTGAGCATTCATGAAAGCACCGACATCGACCTGGGTTCACTGACACACGACGTCAAGCTGGGGCTCTATGCGCACCCTGCAACAAAAAAACAGTACTGCCCAGTTGAAGGAAAGGTGTACCCCGTCGCGGCGCATGGCACGCGCTGGAAAATCGGCGGCGATAAAAAGCGAGGTCCGTACTTAAAACAGAATGCGTCCAGACAATGGGTCGTGGACAGGGAAACAGCCCACCCGCGCTTCAGCATCTTCAATCGGTTGAAAACCACATTTGCCGTCTGGGACGGCATGAATGTCGAGGCTTGCGGAATGTCCGAGATCCGTATGCTTTTTCCGGAAAAAGCGCGGCTGATCAGCGAGGCGCTGGACCTGGCCACGACGTACGCCTGGAACAGCTTTCGCAACCTGCAAATGCTCAAGCAGGGTGGCGACACCGTCACCCCGGTGCATCAACTGATCATGGATTTCATAGGCGTCACTGCCGTGCTGCCCAGGCACGTCGAGCTGCTTGAGAAAGCGGTGAGCAGCATCTTCGCAGGCCTGTTGCAGCCCACGCTCACGAAAGCAACCTCCAGCCGATTTGTCATAGGCAGGGCCGTCGCGGGCGAGGCAAACACATTTGCATTCACTATCCCGACCGACAGAAAGCACAAAATTTACCTGGTAGAAAAATTCTTCAATCCAGCGTACGAGATTTACCAGGCCTATTTGAGTGACCCGAATTTCCCGATCAACACCCATGCCCGAGCGGCAACACTTCTGCATGAGCTCGCGCACATTACGCTGAACGCGGAGGACATTACCTATCTCGATTCCGGTAGACCCTTTGTCGAGCTCATCGACAAATCCACTGCAACAGGCTTTGCGATGAATGAAGAATTACGCAAACTTCAAGAACGTGCCCTCTCGATCAAGACGCCTTACACCGAACTGTTCACGATTCTCGATCCTGACACCGGTGAGCGGGAAGACCTGGGCAATACGTTTGAAGAAGATACTGGGGATGTAAAGCAACTTGTAATGGCCTTGACCAAAGCAGACAACCTGAGCGGCGCCCGCACCATTTTCAAGAAAGATCCACTGATCAGGCTGAAGGTATTACTGGCAAACGCTGACAGCGTTGCCTGGTTAATCACCCGATTGGGGCGCCAATTGCATGTCAGTACTCCATGAATCCCAAAATTCTTGCCACTTTGATGGGTAATTGCCATGACGGTTGTTCTCGCAAGGTGACCTCAAAGGTTAGAATGTGGGAAATCAGGATGAGTCAATGACCGACAGACCCCTCTGCGAAGCCGAATACGACGCCATTACCGATGCCGCTGCGCATTGGTGCATGCGTCTGCACGCCAGTGACTGCACGGCGCAGGAGCGCCTGGCGTTCGAACAATGGCGGGATGCGCACCCGCTTCATGCGTTCGAGTACGAAGCGATGCTGGAGATCTGGGATGTTGCCGCAGATTTGCCTCGTCCGCAGACCGTCGCGACGCCGGTGGTGCGCCTCAGGCCCGCAACGCCGTGGCGCACCTTCGGCATCGCAGCCGCCGTTTGTGCGGTCGCGTTGCCGTTGGCAGCATTTGGCGGCTGGAACCTGGGCTGGCTGCCAAACGCCTACCAGCACGTCGAAGCCAGCGACACGGTTCGTCATGTCACCCTGAGCGATGGCAGCCAGGTGGAACTCAACCTGGGCACCGAGCTGACATTCAGTAATTACAAGGACCAGCGCCGGGTGACACTGAAAAAAGGCGAGGCGTTTTTCAGTGTCAGTCACGACACCGCGCACCCGTTTGTCGTGAAAGCGGCGGACGGCAAGATTCGGGTGACTGGCACGAAATTCAACGTCTGGATGTACGAAGATCAGGTACGCGTGAACCTGATTGAAGGGTCGGTGCTGGTCAGCAGCAACGATGACCTTCCAGGCGATGGTCTGCGGCTCGGGCCTGCGATGCAGGCAAGCTACGGTCACGCCGATTACATACCGCGGATCAGCCAGACTTATGACAATGACAACTCATTGGCCTGGCGCAGCGGCAAGCTGGTGCTGGATGACCTGACGCTGTCCGACGCCCTGCCCCTGATCAACCGTTACCTGGCCAAACCGCTGACCGTGGCTGACCACAGTACCGGTTCGATCCGCATCGGCGGCATCTACAACATCAAGGAACTCAATAGCCTGGTGGCGTCCCTGCCCAAGGTGTTGCCGGTGTATGTGACGCGCAACAAGGAAGGTAATCCGGTAGTGAACGCCCTTCCGCAGCAAACCCCTAAAAGCTGAAAAATCGCAACCTCGCTTCACTCGATCCCTTGTAGGAGCTGCCGAGTGAAATGAGGCTGCGATCTTTTGATCCTGTCTTTTGATCTTACTGGTGTGCGACCTTACCTGCCGCCTCATCCCGCTCACTGATCGTGCGCACCTGATACTGAGGATCGGCCTTGATTTGCTGCTCGGTAAACGGCATCACGCTCAACTGTTTCTTCGAAAACGCCAGCGTCTGGTCCCGTGAATACTTCGAGGCAGGATCACTGGACAGCGAAAACGCCAACAAGCCTTGGGCATGCGGCCCGTTGTCGTCAAAGGTCACCACTTGCAGGTAACTGGTCCCACTGACGACCTCACGCTTGCCGTCGGTTCTGGGCACGCTCTGAATGGCGTTGTAAACACCCAAAGTGCCCGGTCCACCATGGATGGGCGTCTGCTGTCCCCCGCTGCTCACCACCTGAATGTCCCCCCAACGGCTGTCTTTGTTGAGTCCTTGTTTGTCGACGTTTTCAACAGAGGCCAACATCGCCTGCCGAACGGCCTCCACCACTTCAGGCCGATCAATCGCCAGACCACGGGGTGTGTGCTGCGGGTCTTGCGGATCGAACGCCACTCGCCATACATCAGGCATTTCCTGTAACGCTTCCATCACATTCTGGAAGTGGACAAACCCCAGGCCACTGTTCAGGTTCGCGTTGCCGTCCCAGGTTTTCAGGCTGGCGCACAACGGTGTGAGCGTCGGCGCATCGGTTCCCGGATCCGCCGTACAGAACTGCAACAAGTCCGGCATCACTTGCGCGGCCAGAAACACCTGATCGTCCATCACCATGTGTAGCAGGTCCGCTGCCACAATAGGGCCCGCCTTGTGCAGTGAACCCAGGCGATCAAGCGCAAACCGTGAGCGCAGCCCCAACGGCTGGCTGTCCTGGCTGATCAGGGGCGAAAAACCGGTCAGTGGTTGCGCCGGGTTAGCCATCCATGCCGAATCGTTGGAATGCTGCACGAAGTCCTTGCGCAGCAGCTGTGGCAACTGGTCAGCGGCATATATACCTTTTTGCGCCGCCTGAGGATCGATGTCCCAGGCACATTCGCTCCTGGACCCGTCGAGCACAATCATCTGCAAGCCGGCACGTGGATCGCTGCATTTGGCCAGTTTTTCTGCATTCACATTGGGCACGACCGACAGGTTCATGTAGAGCGTCTGGCCCTTGTCGTCGGCCGCCAGGGTGTTGACCCACGGGATGCCCTGAATCTTGTGCACCGACGCTTGCAACGCCTCAAGGCTGTCCGCCCGGTTCATCTCATACCACTGCTGCAATACACGGTCGTTTTCCAGGTTGGCGTCGCGCAGGCTATAGGCAAACCGAGTGTCCCAGTCGAGCTTGCCGGGCCACTGCACAATCGGGCCGAACTGCGAGCTGTAAACCACATGGGAGATCGGCTGGACCTGACCATTGGCTTGTTTCACGTTCACCGTCACGGTTTGCTTGGTCATCGGCAATGACTGGCCGTCGAGCAGGTAACGGGTCGGGTCCTTGGGGTCCAGTTGCAGGCGGTACAGGGTGAAATGTTTGGATGAATCCACTGTGTGGGTCCAGGCCAGGTGCTGGTTGAAACCGATATTGATCATCGGCAGACCGGGCAGCGCGGCGCCCATCACGTCGAGCTTGCCGGGAATGGTCAGGTGCATCTGATAGAAGCGCATCCCGCCCACCCAGGGAAAATGCGGGTTGGCCAGCAACATGCCGCGACCGTTGAAGGAACGCTCGCTGCCGATGGCGACGGCGTTGCTGCCTCGGTCCAGGGCGAAGCGCTGCACACGCGAGTCGGCTAGCTGGAATGATCCTGAATGGACGGTGGTCGCGACGGCCTGGGGTGGCGTGGCGCCGGCCAGCGCTTCTGCGAACTGCCCGACGCCGCCTTCGACCAACAGGCGTCGGGTCAGTTTGACCAGGTCCTGGGCAGTGATGTCGCGCACCCACTCGCCCTGGCACTGCGCTGGCAAACCTTGCGCGCGGGTTTCTTTAAGGGAGCGGTTGTAGCCCGCGACATAACCTTCAATGAGGTCGCGCACCGCCGGGGTTTGCGCCTGCCAGAAAACGTCAACGGCCTGGGGGGTGTTCAGCCAGGTGAAAAACAGGTCGCTGACCTGGTTTTCACGTTCTTCGACCGTGAACTGCTCAGGCCCGAAATAGCGCGAACGCTCGCCATTGACGGTGGTGATTTCGTTGGAGAGCAAACACAGGTTGTCCTGCGCGTAGGCGTACCCGATGCCGTAGCCAAGACCGCGTTCGTTGTCGGCGCGAATGTGCGGCACGCCAAACGTGGTGCGACGGATGTCTGCGCTGGTCTGCTCTGACTGGCTGCGGGCGTTCGCTGCAAGACTCAAACCCACCAATACGGCGGCAAGGCTCAACCGGGTTAACTGCCTGGAAATAATCACGCTCGCTCCTGATCGAAAAAGGTAGGACATGCAGGACTCGTGGGGCTTGTATGGCTTGTACGGCTTGAATGACTTGTAGGAGCTGTCGAGTGAAACGAGGCTGCGATCTTTTGATTTTGCTTTTCAAGAGCAAGATCAAAAGATCGCAGCCTCGTTTCACTCGACAGCTCCTACAGTTCCAAGAACGAAACAAATGACAAAAAATTTAGCGCGTGAAACCCCGCACCAAAGGCATCTCACGACTTGTCGACGTGGCATCGACAAAATTTCTACATTCGAGCCTTCATGATTTGCCAGGCTCATCCGTCTTATTGATTGAGAGCACCAATAATTTCCCGGATCAGGCTCTGAAAAGGAGTTTTTGCATGTACAACTCGCAACTGCCAACGGACGGTAGCACTGCGCCAATGAGTACCAACATTGGCACCGGCGTTTTCGATCAACGTACCGATCGCCATGGCAACGAACGCATCAGGATGCTGCTCAAGAGCTTCGGCCTGCGCACCAGCCTGATTCGCCTGAAAGTCATCGACGCCTTACTCAACGCCGCCGAACACGACCGCACCCTGGGTGTGCGCGGGGTGCACAGCCAGCTGCTGGACCTGGACATCCCCCTGTCGTTTCTCAGCGTGCGCGAAGTGTTGAAACGCTTGTGCAGCGAAGGCGTGATCGAACTGAACAGCGACAAAAGCTACCGCCTGAACCCCCAGGCATTCGCCGCATTGCACGGCGAATAACCGGCTTTCAAGGTGCGTCGCTCAAGGCTTGACCTTGCGACGCATCACGCCGTTGACCACCACCACGATCACCGCCACAGCAATGGCAATGTACTGGAACATTTTTTCAGTGATAACGCCTGTGTTCTGCAAATAGGACAGGCCAAACATGAGCGCCAGCACCACCAGCGAAATCAGAATCGAATATTTCAAACGTTGCGACTGTGTCATTGCGAGTTCCTGAACCTGATGAAAATGTATCCGGTTTGTATCCGGTCGCATGCCAAGCCCCTACCGTATTCCGGGGATGGCACGCTGCAAACGGGGTCTCATGTTACAGCCGATGAAGAGTTTTAGCTTTATCACGGCGCTAACCATGAGGATTTTCACATGTTCCGTCGAATCACACGGCTGCTTCCCCTGCTGGCCATTCTGACCCTGAGCGGTTGCATCGTTTTCCCCCACGGCGGCGGGCACCACGACCACTATGACCGCGGCGGACCGGGTTATTACCAGCACCGTTAAGCGTTCACCGCTTCTCACCCTGAGCACCCTTGCCGGTGCTCAGCGGCCTACCTGACAGTATTGTCATCTTCGCTTCATCTGCCTGACAGGCTTGATCTACGATCATCAGGTCGTTGAGCCTTGTATTAATTCGAAACACTCCTTGAATGCCTGACGGCTTAAAATGGTCAGAATGCATTTTTTTGGCCGCAATTCGAAACGAGATGCCCATGCGAACCCACCTGCGACTGGCTGCCCTGAGCGCCCTGTTCATTTCTTCCCTGGCCCAGGCCGCCGACTTGATCCCGATTGAAGTTCACCGCGATGCCAACTGCGGTTGCTGCAAAAAGTGGATCAGCCATCTGGAAGCCAATGGTTTCAAGGTCGAGGATCACGTCGAATCCGACATGAGCCAATTCAAGCAACAGCACGGCGTGCCCCCGCGCCTGGCGTCCTGCCATACCGGGCTGATCAACGGCAAATTCGTCGAAGGTCATGTGCCGGCCGATCAGGTGCTGGCCTTGAGCAAGCGCGATGATCTGCTGGGGGTTGCCGCCCCCGGCATGCCCATGGGTTCGCCCGGCATGGAAATGGACGGCATGAGCGATGCGTATCAGGTGATCGGCCTTAAAAAGGACGGTACGGATGTCGTGGTGGCGGACTACCCCGCCCAGTGATGTTCGGCGCTTACATCGGGCTGTTTTTTGCGGCATTCGGCGCGGCGACCCTGCTGCCCCTGCAATCGGAAGCGGTTCTGGTGGGGTTGTTGCTCAGCGGCAAGTATTGGCTATGGTCACTACTGGCGGTTGCGACCCTGGGCAATGTCCTGGGCTCGTTGGTGAACTGGTGGCTGGGGCGCGGCATTGAACGCTTTCGCGATCGGCGCTGGTTCCCGGTCAGCCCTCGTCATCTGGAAAAAGCCCGCGTTCACTATCAACGTTATGGCCACTGGTCACTGCTGCTCAGTTGGCTGCCGGTCATTGGCGATCCACTCACCTTGGTGGCCGGTGTCATGCGCGAGCCCCTGGGTCGATTCCTGCTGATCGTGACCCTCGCCAAAGGCGCTCGTTACGGGGTGTTGGCCCTGGCGACCCTCGGCTGGATGGGTTGAACGATCCGGCGCGGTCATTGCCTGTGTTTAATGTCGCCCTAATCAAGCCGTTCCAGCATCGGCCGATTTCCACTGGAGTTTACTCATGCCACTCACCCTCTCGCGCTGGCTGCCCGGCCTTCTGTTGACCGCTGCGTTGCCCTCCCTCGCCCACGCCGAAGGCCCGGAATACGGGCCCGAGCTGCAAGGGTTCGAGTACCCCTACACGGTCAAGCATTTCGCTTTTGAGTCTCAAGGCCAATCCCTGCAAATGGGTTACATGGACGTTGCTGCCGAAGGCAAAACCAACGGCCGCACCGTAGTGCTGATGCACGGCAAAAACTTCTGCGGTGCCACGTGGGACACGTCGATCAAGGCGCTCAGCGAAGCCGGGTATCGGGTTATCGCACCGGATCAGATCGGTTTCTGCACGTCCAGCAAGCCAGAACATTATCAATACACGTTCCAGCAACTGGCGACCAACACGCAACAATTGCTCAAGGCCCTGGGCATCCAGAAAGCCACCTTGCTGGGCCACTCCACCGGCGGCATGCTCGCGACTCGCTACGCCCTGCAATACCCTGAGCAGGTTGAACAGCTGGCGATGGTCAATCCCATTGGCCTGGAAGACTGGAAAGCCCTCGGCGTCCCTTATCGCACCGTCGACCAGTGGAATGAGCGCGAGCTCAAGGTGACAGCGCAAGGCATCCGCGATTACGAGCGCAGCACCTATTACGATGGCCGCTGGAAGCCTGAGTACGACCGCTGGGTAGACATGTACGCGGGTCTGGCCAAAGGTCCGGGCAAAACCCTGGTGGCGTGGAATTCGGCGCTGATCTACGACATGATCTTTACGCAGCCGGTGTATTACGAATTCAAGAACCTGAAGATGCCGACACTGTTGTTGATTGGCACCTCGGACACCACCGCGATTGGCAAGGACATTGCCCCGCCGGAAGTCAAAGCGAAAATCGGCCATTACGATGTGCTTGGCAAGCAAGTGGCGAAACTGATTCCGCAGTCGACGCTGGTGGAATTCCCCGGGATGGGCCACGCACCGCAAATGGAAGAACCGGCAAAGTTCCACCAGGCCCTGCTCGCCTGGTTAAACAAAACCAACCCTGTTCGTTGATGAGGTAAGGCTGATGGCTGTGCAGATTGCGGTGATCGATGATTGGCAGGGTGTCGCGAGCGGTGTGGTGGATTGGTCAGCGCTGGAGGGCATTGGCGAAGTGCATTTTGTCCATGACTACCCCGCCGACAATGACACCCTGACCAAACGCCTGGAAACGTTCCAGGTGATCTGTGTGATGCGCGAACGCACCCGCTTCGATGAAGACCTGATGCGCCGCTTGCCCAATCTCAAGCTGTTGGTGACCGGTGGAATGCGCAATGCCGCGCTGGACATCAAAGCCGCTGCCGCACGGGGTATTCAGGTGTGCGGCACTGACAGCTACAAGCACGCGGCGCCGGAGCTGACCTGGGCGTTGATCATGGCTGCGACACGCAATCTGGTGAACGAAGCCAACGCCCTGCGCGAAGGCAAATGGCAACAGGGTCTGGGCGGTGATCTGCACGGCAAAACCCTGGGCATTCTGGGTCTGGGGAGTATCGGTCAGCGGGTCGCCCGGTTCGGTCAAGTATTCGGCATGCGGGTGATTGCCTGGAGCGAAAACCTGACCGCCGAACGTGCGGCCGAGGTGGATGTCACCTGTGTCAGCAAACAAGAGCTGTTCGAACAGGCCGACGTGTTATCGGTGCATCTGGTACTCAGCGATCGCAGCCGGGGCATCGTCGACGCCCAGGCACTGGACTGGATGAAACCGACCGCGCTGCTGGTCAACACTGCTCGCGGGCCGATTGTCGATGAGACAGCGCTGATCAAGGCGCTGCAAAAGAACCGACTGGCCGGCGCGGCTCTTGACGTCTTCGAGCAGGAGCCCCTGCCCGCTCATCATCCGTTCAGGACCCTGGACAATGTACTGGCGACGCCGCATGTCGGGTACGTCAGCCAGCAGAACTATCACCTGTTTTTCTCGCAGATGATCGAAGACATTCAAGCCTGGGCTGCGGGGGCGCCGATTCGGTTGCTGAGCTGAAACCGAGTCATCGTTCATCGCGAGTAAGCTCAGCTCCTACAGGAGATGTGTGTTTGGCACGGATTTTGTGTTCAGCGCTGATCAAAGGTAGGAGTGAGCCTGCTCGCGATGACGGTGGGTCAGGCAACAATGATGTCGACTGATACTCCGCCATCGCGAGCAGGCTCACTCCTACAAGGGATGTGTGTTTGGCGCGGATATTGTGTTCAGCGCTGATCAAAGGTAGGAGTGAGCCTGCTCGCGATAACGGTGGGTCAGGCAACAATGATGTCGACTGATACTCCGCCATCGCGAGAAGGCTCGCTCCTACAGGGGATGTGTGTTTGGCGCGGATTTTGTGTTCAGCGCTGATCAAAGGTAGGAGTGAGCCTGCTCGCGATAACGGTGGGTCAGGCAACAATGATGTCGACTGATACTC
>Ga0160467_100961_pt1 | contig 16384 bp, 11 predicted proteins | sample HID1972I_E11MG_FD_108221 | JGI IMG/M metagenome (GOLD analysis project Ga0160467, IMG submission 108221) | Enriched pill bug-associated microbial communities from UW Madison campus, WI, USA - HID1972I_E11 MG | ecosystem: Host-associated > Arthropoda: Insects > Digestive system > Unclassified ...
ACGACGCGCGCTCCACCAACCAGGACCTGAACAACTACTTCGACAAGAAGTCGATCTGGCTGGACCAGGGTTACGTCGACTACCACCCTGACGCGATCAAGAACCTGCACCTCGTTGCCGGCAAGATGCCGCAACAGTGGGTGAGCATGGGCGACATCATCTGGGATAGCGACATCAGCCCGGAAGGGCTGGCAGTGACCTACAAGTACCCACTGGGGGGCAGCACCGAACTGTTCGGTAGCGCCGGTCACTACACCCTCAAGGACAACGTCGACGGCGAAGGCGTGCAGTTCAAACACGACCTGCGTTTGTACGCTGGCCAATTGGGCGCGCGTTTCGCGATCACCGACAACCTCAAAATGACCTTGGGCGGCAGCCTTTACGCCTACGACAACGATGACAGCAGTGCTTGCCCGACGACTGGCGCCGTTACCGCTCCGTGCGCACTGGCCGTCAACGGCAACAGTCCGGGCGAGCAATTCAAACTGTACGAAGGCTTTGGTCAGCTGGATATCGGCGGGCTGCCAATGCCGCTGTCGTTGTATGGCCAGATCGTCAACAACGACGACGCCAGCAACGATCAGGACATGGGCTGGCTGGCAGGTGTGAAGACCAAGCTCTACGGCTTCGCAGTGGACTACAACTACCGCGATGTGCAGCGCAACGCCGTAGTTGGCGCCTTCACCGACTCCGACTTCGCCAACGGCTTCACCGGTTCCCGGGGCAGCAAGTTGAAAGTGAGCTACGAAATCGACAAGAACTTTGCCCTGGGTGCGACGTACTTCATGGCCAACTCCGACTACACCAACGCCAGCGCTGGCTTGAGAGATTCGGACATCAACACCCTGCAGCTGGATGCTGAAGCCAAGTTCTGATAGTTCCGCTACAGCACTCGGGCAAGGAAGCCCGAGGTGTTTTTCCAAACTCGCGTTGTCGTATCGGTCCCCATCATCCGGCCGATACGGCAGCGCGAGTTTTTTTGCTTACGACCGATACCCTGTGGGAGCAAAGCTTGCTCGCGATGGCGGTGTCACATTCCGCATCATCGCCGACTGACGCGACCCCATCGCGAGCAAGCTCAGCTCCCTCATGTTTTCGGCGGTGCACACTGATTGCGTGCCTGACAAAAATCCATTGTGGGAGTGAGCCTGCTCGCGATGGCGGCGGCACATTCGGCATCATCGTCGACTGACGCGACCCCATCGCGAGCAAGCTTTGCTCCTACAGGCGATGGTGCTCGCGGATCAGCGCTTACGCAAAATCACACTACCAATCGAATAGCCCGCACCGAACGAACTGAGTACGGCCAGTGAACCTGGCGCGAGGTCGTCCTGGTTTTTGTGAAACGCGATCACCGAGCCGGCGGAGCTGGTGTTGGCGTAGGTGTCGAGAATCACCGGCGCTTCTTCTTCGGTGGCTTCGCGACCCAGCAGTTTCTTCACAATCAGGTGGTTCATGCTGAGGTTGGCCTGGTGCAGCCAGAAGCGTTTCACGTCAGCAATGTTCAGCGTGTTCTCTTCCAGGTGCGTAGCGATCAGCTCCGCGACCATCGGACATACGTCGCGGAACACCTTGCGGCCTTCCTGCACGAACAGTTTGTCCTTGGCGCCGATGCCCTCTTCCGCCGCGCGGTTGAGGAAGCCAAAGTTATTGCGGATGTTATTGGAGAACTTGGTGAGCAATTTGGTGCTGACTACATCGAACTGATACTTGGACGTTGCCAGATCGGCGCGCTCGATGATCACGGCAGTTGCCGCATCACCAAAAATGAAGTGGCTGTCACGGTCACGGAAGTTCAAGTGACCGGTGCAGACTTCCGGGTTGACCATCAGGATCGCCCGGGCCTGGCCCAGTTGCACGCTGTTGGCGGCGGCCTGGATACCGAAGGTTGCCGAGGAGCACGCCACGTTCATGTCGAAACCGAAACCCTGGATGCCCAGCGCTTCCTGGACTTCGATGGCGATGGCCGGATAGGCGCGCTGCAGGTTGGAACAGGCGACGATCACGCCGTCGATGTCCGCGGCGGTTTTGCCGGCACGCTGCAAGGCTTGCTCGGCGGCGCCGATGGCCATCTGGCACAACACCGACCACTCGTCATTCGAGCGTTCCGGCAGGCGTGGCGCCATGCGTTGCGGGTCAAGGATGCCTTCTTTGTCCATGACAAAACGGCTTTTGATGCCAGAGGCTTTTTCGATAAACGCGGCACTGGATTCGGTCAAGGCTTCGACTTCACCACGGGCGATCGCTTCGGCGTTGTCGGCGTTGAATTGCGCAACGTAAGCGTTGAAAGACTGCACCAGCTCTTCATTGGAAATGCTGTTGGCCGGGGTGTACAGGCCGGTGCCGCTGATGACGACGTTATGCATGGTCGTTTCTCTAATCTGTTCAGGCAGAAAGCATTGGTACCGACGTACCAACGCACAAGGGGTCTATTCCCATCCGGGGGACGCAAACCTGGCATCGCTTTATTCCGATCCGCCCGCAGCCGTGAAGGCTCAAAACCGCGGGGCCGGCGTTTATAGGCGCGAAGTTTGCCATAAACGCGGGGTTTTGGCGCCATTTGCGAGATAAACCAGCGCCACGCAGTAACTGTAGGAGCTGCCGAAGGCTGCGATCTTTTGATCTTCCTGCATCGCGACAAACAAAGATCAAAAGATCGCAGCCTTCGGCAGCTCCTACAGTGGACCGCAGTGGGTCTTAGCGGACGCAGTTCGTGTTGATGATCGTTCCCGCTCTGCGTGGGAATGCAACCCGTGACGCTCTGCGTCACTGGACGCGGAGCGTCCCCTGAGGCGTACCCACGCAGAGCGTGGGTACGATCAGCCAAAGCCGGCGCCCACAGGGGTTAGGGTTCGACTTGCCCCCACTGCTTGTTCAGGCGCTTGTCCGAGATCGGCACCTTGGTCCCCAGTTGCTGTGCAAACAGGGAAACCCGGTATTCCTCCAGCCACCAGCGATACAGCTCAAGCTGCGGATCGCGCTTGCCCTCCTGGGCGTGTTTGCTGGCGCGGGCCTGGTATTGAGCCCACAGGCCCGACAACTCACCGCTCCAGACTCGATCCCGCTGCACTTGCGCGCCGATTTTCTCGAAACGTTGCTCGACCGCTTTCAGGTAACGCGGCAACTCCTTGAGCCACTGCATCGGCGTTTCGCGGACGAACCCCGGATACACCAGATGACTCAGTTGCTGCTTGATATCGTTGAGCGCCACAGCCTGCGCCAGATCAATCTTGCCCTTGAAGCGTTTCTGCAGCCCGTGCCAGAGCTTGAGAATCTCCAGCGTCAACTTCGCCAGGCGCTCGGCGTGCTCGGTCCAGCCGCCCCGTTTGCGCTCGGCCAGCGCGGCCAATCCAGCGCCGTCCCGGGGCAACGGGTCTTCACCCTCAAGAATGCAGCTGTCGAGGCTGGCCAACAGAATGTCTTCCACCAGGCTGTCGATGCGCCCCATGTCGCGGTACATCAGGCCCAGCTCGGTCAGCCCCGGCAGCTTGCCACGCAGAAACTTCGCCGGTTCCGCCAACTGCTGCATCAGCAACCGCTGCAACGCGCGGCGATGCTGGAACTCGGCTTCGGCTGGCGTGGAGAACCGCCCTTCCTTGACCGTTCCGTTCTCTTCCACCAGCGCGGGATAGACCGTCATCGAGAGCCCGGCGATCTTCTGCTGGGTTTTCTCCGCCACCGCGGCGAAGACTTTCGCCTCCACCGGCTGCTGGCTTTTCGCGGTTTGCGGTACGGCCAGTGCGGCCTGACTGGCTTCGGCGAAACGTGCCGTCAGCTCCGCCAGATCACGCCCCTCGCCGAGGAACTTGCCCTGGCCGTCGACGATTTCCAGGTTCATGCGCAAATGACTGTCGACCTGTTGCGCCGCTTCGGCCCAGGCTTCATCACTGACCCGCGCACCGGTCATGCGCAGCAGTTCACGTCCCAGCGCCTGGGGCAAAGAGCCTTCCGCAAAAGTCATGCGCTGCAACGCCGCTTTGACGAAATCCGGTACCGGGACGAAGTTTTTGCGCAGGGCCTTGGGCAGGTTGCGCACCAGCGCGATGCATTTGGCCTCGATCACACCCGGCACCAGCCATTCCAGCCGCTCCGGCGGCAGCATCGGCAACAGCGGCGCGGGCACGCGCAGGGTCACCCCGTCGCGTGGATGATTAGGTTCGAAGTGGTAACTCAGGGCCAGTTCCAGATCGCCAATATGCAAGGTGTCCGGGTAATGCTGCGCGGTGACTTCGCTGGCTTCGCGAGCCAGTACGTCTTCCTCGCGCATGATCAGCAGCTGCGGGTCTTTCTGGCTGTTGACGCGGTACCAGCTGTCGAACGTTGCGGTCTGGTGAATCTCCGCAGGCAGTCGCGCATCGTAGAACGCGAACAGGGTTTCTTCGTCGGCCAGAATGTCGCGACGACGGGCCTTGGCTTCCAGTTCGTCGAGCTGTTCCAGGAGTTTCTGGTTGGCGCTCAGGCATTTGGCCTTCGATTGAATCTCGCCTCGCACCAGCCCTTCGCGAATGAAAAACTCACGGGACACCACCGGATCAATCGGCCCGTAATGCACCGGCCGGCGACCGACCACGATCAGCCCGAACAAGGTGATCTGCTCGAACGCCACGACTTGTCCGCGCTTCTTCTCCCAATGGGGTTCGAAGTGGTTTTTCTTGATCAGGTGCCCGGCCAGCGGTTCAATCCAGTCGGCGTCGATCTTGGCGACCATGCGCGCATACAGCTTGGTCGTTTCCACCAGCTCAGCGGCCATCAACCATTGCGGACGCTTCTTGCCGAGGCCCGATGAGGGGTGAATCCAGAAGCGCCGCTGACGGGCACCGAGGTAATCACCGTCTTCGGTTTTCTGGCCGATCTGACTGAGCAACCCCGAGAGCACGGCTTTGTGCAGCTTCGGATAATCCGCCGGCTCCTTGTTGAGGCTTAGCTGCATGTCGCGGCAGATCAGGCTCAACTGGCGATGGGAGTCGCGCCATTCGCGCAGACGCAGGTAGTTGAGGAAATTCTTGCGACACCAGTTACGCAGCGGACTCGCTGTCAGCGCCTGGCGCTGTTCCTCGAAACCACGCCACAGATTGACCAGCCCGGCGAAGTCCGAGTCGACGTCTTTCCATTGCGCGTGGGCCTGGTCCGCAGCCTGTTGACGCTCCGGCGGACGCTCGCGCGGGTCCTGGATCGACATGGCGCTGGCAACGATCAGCACTTCCTGCAAGCTGCCGAGCTTGGCCGCCTCCAGCAACATGCGGCCCATGCGCGGGTCCACCGGCAGCCGTGCCAATTGACGACCGAGTGGGGTCAGCTGACTGTTGCGGTCCACCGCCGAGAGTTCTTGCAGCAGGTTGAAACCGTCGCTGATGGCCTTGCCATCCGGTGGTTCGATAAACGGGAAATCAGTGATCTCGCCAAGGCGCAGATGCAGCATCTGCAGGATCACGGCGGCGAGGTTGGTCCGCAGGATTTCCGGATCGGTAAATTCCGGACGGCCCAGGAAATCTTCTTCGCCATACAGGCGGATGCAAATGCCCGGTTCGACCCGTCCGCAACGACCTTTGCGCTGGTTGGCGCTGGCCTGGGAAATGGCTTCGATGGGCAGGCGCTGGACCTTGGCGCGGTAGCTGTAACGACTGATGCGCGCCGTACCGCTGTCGATCACGTAACGAATGCCCGGTACGGTCAACGACGTTTCCGCGACGTTGGTCGCCAGGACCACTCGACGACCGGGGTGCGACTGGAAAATCCGCTGCTGTTCCGCCGGGGACAATCGCGCGTACAAGGGCAGGATTTCGGTGTGCTTGAGCTGCGCCTTGCGCAACATGTCGGCGGCGTCGCGAATCTCGCGCTCGCCGGGCAAAAACACCAGCACATCACCTGGGCTCTTGCGTTCACTGCGTTCGAATGCGGCGATTTCGTCCAGCGTCGCGAGGATCGCCTGGTCCACGGTCAGGTCGTCCTCGACGCGGTTGCCCTCCTCGTCCTGCTCCAGGGTCAGCGGCCGATACCAGGTCTCCACCGGGAAGGTGCGGCCGGAAACTTCGACAATCGGCGCATCATCGAAATGCTTGGAAAAGCGCTCCAGATCGATGGTCGCCGACGTGATGATGACCTTCAGGTCCGGACGACGGGGCAACAGGGTTTTCAGGTAGCCGAGCAGGAAATCGATGTTCAGGCTGCGTTCGTGGGCTTCGTCGACGATGATCGTGTCGTAGCGTTCGAGGTAGCGGTCATTCTGGGTTTCCGCCAGCAGGATACCGTCGGTCATCAGCTTGATCAGGGTGTTGGAATCGCTTTGATCCTCAAACCGCACCTGATAACCGACCAGCGCACCCAACGGCGTACCAAGTTCTTCCGCAACCCGGCTCGCCACACTGCGTGCAGCGATTCGACGGGGCTGGGTGTGACCAATGAGGCCGTACTGGCCGCGACCGATTTCCAGGCAGATTTTCGGCAACTGAGTGGTTTTACCCGAACCGGTTTCGCCGGCAATGATCAGCACCTGATGCTTGAGCAAAGCCTCTTTGATTTCGTCGCGCTTGGCTGCGATTGGCAGGCTGTCGTCATAACGCACCACCGGCAGGCTGGCACGCCGCGCCAGCACCTGATCACAGGACGCCTGCATGCGCGCCACCCACTGAGCCAGCTTGGCTTCATCAGGTTTCTTGCGCAGCTCAAGCAACTGCCGCCGCAGCCGGTGGCGGTCGGCGAGCATGGCGTGATCGAGGTTTTTCAGCAGTTTGTCGATGGAGGGCGATTCGTCGGTCATCAGGTACGCAATTCAGTCGGCTAGTGGCGCAGTGGGCGGATTGTCGCAGATTTGCGCCACTTAACACGACTGCGAAGCGCTTTTGTGAAGGGGGATTTATCTGTGGCGAAGGATTTATCTGTGGCGAGGGGATTTATCCCCGTTGGACCGCGAAGCGGTCCCAAATACAAACAGCGGGAATTTTAAGATAATCCGCATCGAATGGTTTTGCGTCTGCTTCGCAGCCGAACGGGGATAAATCCCCTCGCCACAGATAAACCCTCTCAGCACAGATAAAGCCTTGCACCACAGATAACCCCCAAACCAAAGGATTCACTCTGGCGCGTTACTCGCTGTCCAAACCCTTGCGGCGATAGGGAAACACATCGATCACCTTGCCGGCGCGGATGGCTTCCTGAAGGCTTTTCCAGTAATCGGCGTTGTACAGCTCGCCATGCAACTGATCGAACAGCCTGCGCTGCCCCGAATCGGCAAACAGGAACGGTGGAAACTCCTCGGGAAACACGTCCAGCGGACCGATCGAGTACCACGGCTCGGACGCCATCTCATCCTCCGGCGTGCGCGGCTGAGGGATGTGGCGAAAGTTGGCTTCCGTCAGAAAGCAGATTTCGTCGTAGTCATAAAACACCACCCGTCCGTGACGCGTAACGCCGAAGTTCTTCAGCAGCATGTCGCCGGGAAAAATATTCGCCGCCGCCAGTTGCTTGATCGCCAGGCCGTAATCCTCCAGCGCCTCGCGGACCTGATCGTCGTTGGCGTTTTCCAGGTACAGGTTGAGCGGCGTCATCCGCCGTTCGGTCCAGCAGTGGCGAATCAGCACCGTGTCGTCTTCCACCGACACCGTGGACGCGGCCACTTCCAGCAATTCTTCCAGGCACGCCGGATCAAACTTGCTCAACGGAAAGCGGAAATCGGCGAATTCCTGGGTATCGGCCATGCGCCCGACCCGGTCGACACTTTTCACCAATCGATACTTCTCGATCACCGTCGCACGGTCGACGTTTTTCGACGGCGAGAACCGGTCCTTGATGATTTTGAATACGGTATTGAAACCCGGCAGGGTGAACACGCTCATCACCATGCCGCGCACGCCGGGGGCCATGATGAATTGATCGTCGGTGCTCGCCAGGTGGTTGATCAGCGCGCGGTAGAACTCGGACTTGCCGTGTTTGTAGAAACCGATCGAGGTGTACAGCTCGGCGATGTGCTTGCCCGGCAGGATGCGCTTGAGGAACCCGATAAACTCCGCTGGCACCGGTACATCCACCATGAAATACGACCGGGTGAACGAGAAGATGATAGACACATCGGCTTCATCGGTGATCAGCGCATCGATCTGGATGCCGCGACCCTCGCGGTGCAGCAATGGAATCACCAACGGCCATTGCTCGTCCCGGGTGTAGATCCGCCCCACCAGGTAGGCGCCTTTGTTGCGATAAAGCACCGAAGAGAACAGTTCGACGCTCAGGTCCGGGTCCTTGCACACCCAGTCCGGCAGGTTCTCACGCAATTGCGCTTCGAGGCGGCGCAGGTCGCCGGGCAGATCAGCGTAATTCTCGCTGAAACGGTAGTCGGCAAAGATGCTCTCCAGCATTCCGGAGAGCTGCCCTTGGGGTTTGTAGGTGCGGGTTTGTGCGGCCCGGGCCCGACGCAGGCTTGGCCGCGTGGTGTGGATGAACATGCAGCCGTCACTGATCAGGTCATGGCTGAACAGCCCGCAGAAGATCGAGTTGTACCAGGTCTCGGACAGTTCATCGTCGAAGCGCAGGTCGATCAGCTTGATATAGGCACTCTTGACCAGTGGCCAGCAGCTGACGTCCAGCGTGTCGCTGTCGAAGGCGATACGCAGGCGCTCTACGGTTTCGCTGACTTTTTCTTCGTACAAATTGATCCGCGCGGCCGAGGCCGATTGCGTCTCCTGCCACTGGGCCTGCTCGAATCGAGCCCGGGCGCCGTCGGTGATCTGGCGGAAATGCTCGCGGTAATCGTCAAAGCCCTCGAGGATCATTCGGGCGATGTCGGCGGCTGGCCATTGCTGCGCCATGGTGAGACCTCTGCGGGAATTCGGAGCCCTGAGCTTAGCCAGTTAACCGGGTGCAGGAGAAGCGCAATTTTGCGGTGATACGGTTAAAGGCCGCTTCGTCTTGCGACGCGGGTCAGAGGCGGGTCTGGCGATCAGTGATCGGCTCACACCCCCCCGCTTTAATTAAATGCCCGTTTTTCGGTTGCGACAGACCACTCACTCAGCAACACTCCCGTCCCCATCAAGCAAAGAGTGCCCCATGAGCCCCGTCGATATTTTCCGTTTGCTGTCGCTGGCCGCCATCTGGGGAGCGAGCTTTCTGTTCATGCGCATCATCGCCCCGGTGATTGGCACGGTTCCGACCGCATTTTTTCGTGTATCGATCGCGGCCGTCGGCCTGCTGGTGATCCTGGGGCTGATGCGTATCAGCTGGGATTTCAAGGGCAAACTCAAGACCGTGATGTTGCTCGGGGTGATCAATTCCGGAATTCCCGCGACGCTGTACTCCGTGGCGGCGCAAGTGTTGCCTGCTGGGTACTCGGCGATTTTCAATGCCACGACACCGTCAAGAGCGGCAATGTGGGCATGACGGCTCGGCCTTCCTCTGTATAGCAACTGGGTTATGCCGCCACAGCATTACACCCACCAGCCTAAGATCATCGATGCATAAGCGCCACCCTTCGTCACGTCAGCCTTGAACCTGTCGCACTGGAAACGATACTGTATATGCATACAGCAACTAGTGTGGCGACGATGCAAAACGACCTTATAGACGACAGCGGATTTGAGCTTGGAATGCCGAGCCTGACAGACATGCTTCGGCATGAATGCGACCTGCTGCATTCGGAACTTGAAGTGACGCGGCGTGACCTTCGACAAACGCACAAGAACCTTGCCGGGATGATCTGCATGTGGCGTGACAGCAACAAGGAGCTGGCAGCGTTGAAGCTTGAGCACGAGCGGCTAAGGTGGACGCTGAGCGACATGTACCAGCGTGAAAGGGAGCTTGAGACGGCGAAGATGGGGTATGCCTACGGTGATCACTGCCAGCACAAACAGAAGGACACGTGAGCAGTGCACCCACGTGTTTGCTGGTTATTTAATCCAGAGCAGGCGGCTCGGAATCATTCCCAAGCATTGGAGGCTCGGAACCTGACGGCAAGTTCTCGGCACGCGTCTGGGTATTCCAAGAAATACTGGTTAGCTCCTTGATGCGGTCAACGATGGGCTTGGCGTTCTCTCCCACCTTCTTGAGCACCACACTTGCTTCCACCAACAGGCCGTAGAAGTTGTCGAGGTCAGACACCTTCTTGTGAATTTCCGCCTGCATCTTCTCCAACCGTTTCAGCAGACGGCGCTTGTGGTCGTCGTCGAGTTCACCGTTCGCAATTATCAGCTCACGCAGCTCATTTATCAGGGTGCGGATACGCTGCAAATCGCCATCTGTGAATTCGTAGCTGAATCCGTTTGCCAGAGTGATGGAAAACCTACTCTTCATACTCTCCAGCTTCTGAGCTGAGGACTGGCCTACCAATTCCTCTTGTACGTCATTGAGGAAAGCACGTAACTGATTGCACACGTAGCCCATGCTCCCGTCTAAGCCGGGGGCGTCCTTCATGTGAGGAATCAATGACTGCTCTTGCAGACTGAGAATCAGAGCAGTCGCCTCAAGCAGCATCGAGTGAGTTTCCTGCGTCCAATCAGACTGAATCTCGGCTTCATCAAGGGCGTAACGGCAGACGGAGGTTGCACCCTCTATAGGGTTATCCCGAACAGCTTGAACCAAATGATTAGGGATGCTCATACACAGTCCATGTTGGGAGAATGGGGAGGTGTCACTCTGCCACATCCTGCATCATGTGAGGTACGGTGTGGAGGTACTTTATCGAGAACCTGGCCCGCTTCGCCGAGACAAGTGCAACTCTCGCGGCGACTGGAATCCATGGCTGGAAAATAAGACTGGCGAGATTTGTCAGTCTTGCCCGTGCTGCTTAACAGTGTGCGATGGGGGCTTGTCTAGTCGCTAGCTTTTCCAAAATAACCCAGCACCCTAGGCCGCTCTCTGAGCCTGATTCAGCCCAGCAAACGACTCACCCTCACCAGTATGCAAAGACGACGAAACCCACGCTGGGTGGGCTCTTGAGGCGTTATGAATGGTAGTTACGCAGGAAGAGACAAGCCTAGACGGGACATCAAACGGGATACTGTCATTGGTGCGAAGGCGCTACCCCTTTCGGTCAATACACCTTTCGCATTCAGGCACTTGGCGATTGCTGCATATGAAGGCTTACCATCGTAGAGGCAGGCTTTCAACTCAGCTTCCAGAGACTTGGCACGGTTGTCAGCGTTGAGAGCTTTAGCCTCGATGGCCTTACCATTACCCACCGCCCACGCCCTTACACGACCAGCATCACGGCGGGCAATCTTGGCCTGAGCCTCAGCGTCACCATTGGCAGCCAGTACCTTGAGTTGGGCCAGACCATCCTTTGTCCGCTTGCGGATCTTGAATAGTTCTTCCTCAGCGAGAAGACTCTTGATGTTGCGAACAAGGCCAGAGCCATGCACGTCCTCGGCTTCGATGAATGTGTATTTCTTCTGCAAGGTGACGAAGTGGGCGTGATCACGGGTGAGACGGTCAACACGATGCACGACAACAGGACAGCCCAGCGACTTTGCCATGTTGAGGGCCAACCGGCACTGTTGACGCTCAAGAGGATCAACACTACCCGACACACCATCGTCGGTGAACTGGGCAACGATCTCCCAGCCATTTGCCTCAGCAGCGATCTTGATAGCGGCGAACTGTCCAGCGACCGACAGACACTGATCGTCGGTGCTCATCCGTGCGTATGCGATTACCTGTCTCATCGTCTGAGCCCTCAACCAACCTAGTGAGAGCACACCTTAACATATCGTTGCCGTTCGACTGCAATACGTTAAGACGGATGGACTTACCGTCTGTCGGTGCCGGTACATCTGGCTGACCCCGGTCTTTCAGGGAGGAATTCAGGCGTTTTCGTTCAAAAACTCACATTTGGCACTGTTTGACGGAAATGAACGGGGAATCGCTGGCGCCAGCTAGGCCCGACTCAGCTACACCCCGCGTAAATGCTGGCTCTCAGAACACAGTGATCTAACTAAACGGGTTTATATAACCCACCTTGGAAGCATCGACACGATGGATTACGGAGGTTTCCGGGTAGTTTCCAGAGGTTATGGGTAAGGTTACGCCATAGGAGCCTTTGCCTGCTTCTGGACTATCGGAACACAGATGGCCGTACCGTGCTTCTGGCCCCGAACACGTGACATCAAACTAGGGTCGCTCTTCTTGAATTCTTCAATACCGAGTTTGCCCATTGCATCGCAGTGCTTGAGCATTTGGTTGACGAAGATCTCAGGCTTGTCACTTGAGGCGTAAACCAGTGTCATGTTCGCTGGCAGCATGTGTTCACCGTAGTAAGGCTTTTTGCGAGCGTTGATATCAATGTGCTGCCCAAGCTCACTGTCTACGATTATACCTACACGCTTTGAACTCAAGGCTGGAACACGGGAGAGCTGGCTTATGATCAGATGCCAGCCCAGAGGCTCAGGATTTACTACAGGGCCAGGATCGAGAATCAAGTAGGCTGCCACTGGCTGTAACATGACATCAGAGGACACAGACGCTAGAGGCTCTGCAATCGCACTACTTGCACACACACTGACACGGCATCCTTGAGTGCGTTCCGGCTTCTTGATTGTATTGGTATCAACTGCAATCAGGTAATCGAATTGTTCTTTCAACTGATTAAGGTGAGTTTGATTCAGCGCCCTAAAATCTTCGACTGGTGTTGAGTAGATCACTTTGTCTTTACCATTCTGTCTCTCGTAGGAAATCTGGCTACGCAAAGACTCTGGATCTAGTTCTTGGATACTGGGTACGCCGGTGGCAGGATCGTAACTAATGGTGAAATTCTCTACTACCTCAGCAGTGTGACCGATTACAAAATGATCGCGCGGGATCTTATCGTCATCGTTGCCGTTCTTGTTGTCAGTCATCCGTGTCACCTCAGCGTGAGAGTTTGTACGCTGGCTTCGCCTACCCCAGCAGACCAAGCACTATAGCTCACGCTATACAGATGCATGCGGGACGGTCGGATTACTGTCCACGCAAATCATGCTGTAGGCCAGCGCCTACAAGGGTTTCAGCCTGATGCTACCTCGCGACTCACGTCCCTACTGAGTGCGGTGTTTCTACTGGTAGCGGACAAAGAAAAGCCCCACCTCGAAAGGTAGGGCTCGGCGTTACAGCGACCAGCTTGGAACATCATCTGCATGGTGATCTTGTCCTGTGAGTTTAGGAACGTAGTCGATCAACTCACCATCTAGCTCCCGTGAGAAACTACCAATGACTCGCGGCGCCACTACAACAGCCAAAGCCTTCAACTCTGGTGTTGGTCTATACATCGCGTCATTTGACAGTGCTTTGTCTAACACTGCGTCAATCAACGGTTGTACCGTGGAGACAGGTTTACCATGGAGCATGTCGAACACCATCTGAACTCCAGCATCATCAATCTCAAACTCAAGACGCAAGCGTCTACTCGTATTGGCTTCAATGAATCTCAGGCGTTCAATTGCAGGAAGGATCTCGGGGCGGTAAGTCTTGCCAATACGCTCCCACTCTGCTGCTAGCACAGTTACTTCATCAGACATGCGAGGAGACCAACTGCCACTACCATCTAGTGCCTCTTTCCCTTGCACCTCTCGCTTGATGGCACCTAATACCTTCGCACTTGCACTATCCAAAACGGCGAAGTGCTTATCGTGGTCTGGGTTATCATGATCTAGATGCTCTCTTAGCCAACAAACCAAAGCGTTACGCTTAAAGGGTTGAATCTTCCGAGACTCCACAACCGCGAGTACAACGTCTTCACCGATGATCTTGATGATTCGTGCAATGACATCTTTCTCGCTTGAATCTCGGTCTAGAAAGTGGCGTGGAGTGAGCTTGTCACGAGAGATAGACGCACCACCTGAAAAGTGTCTAGTGGAATGCGAGCGGTTCAATCCTCTTGGAGCAATGACCAAGTTATCGGCACGGAACAAACCTACAGCCGATTCACCACGTACCGGGAAAATGTGCGACAACTCGAAAGGAGCTAGTCCCGCTTGCTTCCGTTCTCCATATCCATTGTACTTCTGAGCCAAAGCGTAAACATCGTACAGCGCACCCAAGTCTTCCTCGGTGAAACCGTCAAAGATCAAGTCTGTTCTGGCTCGGATTGCTTGACGGGCAAGCTCTTGGAAGAATGGCGAGTTTGTAGCGTTGTAGAGGTATTTAACTCGGCGTGATTCGTTTCGGGCGTTGTTTCGGCAAGTAGCGTTACAATACTTCGCCGTCTTCGATTTCATCCGTGGACGCTTTCCACAGTGAAGACATGTGATGCGGTGTTTCTTATTGGGTGTTGCGTTCGGTGCTGGCGCCGTCATTGGTCGCTCCATTTAGTTTAGTTGTGCCGTGTACGGCGATGTATTGGTGTCGGCAAGTTGAACCACAGTAGGCAGTGGCCTTGTATGTCAAAAAGCTGTTACCGCAATTACGGCAATGACAAGTTCGTTGGTTACGTAGTCCGCGACTCATATTTAAAGCTCCTGTAGTGCGTTGTGGGAGGCGTTATCTAAAGAGATAACCCATCTTGGCGCCCCATACTTGCTAACGGCCATATAGCGCGTTACAGGGCGTCGTAGAAGATGAGTAAAGTAGTGAGCGGCTTTCGCCGCCCCCATTGCTGTTGTGTGTAGTTGCATCAATGTTTATGCTCCTTGATTTGGGAGAGTTTGAGGTCAATACGACGATCAACCCAGTTATGCAAATCTTCCCGCTCTTGGCTGAGTTGAACTTGCACGGCGTTGTACTGATCGCGTACCGTTTCATCGGTGTAGTGAGCCGCATTGCGTTCTGCTATCGCCGAATACACTTGTGACATGTTGTCAGCATGAACAAATAAATACCCAATCAATAGCGCGAGAATAGCCACCTGAGCGATTGCAGCCAACACAATCGCCCTGATCACTGCAACCATCACAGATTTTCCTTTTGATTAGCACGAGTTGAGCGAAACTCCTCTTTCAGTGCTTCCTTCGCGGCATCGGCTGAAAACTTCTGTGCCTCTTCCTGTGACATTCCGCGAGCATCTACACTTACAGAAACGTTAATTTCCGTATGTGACTGATCAATATTGCTTTCAACAGGCTTGTTAACCGTCTGGCTGTTCGGATCATTCTCCAAAAGCCATGATGGTTGTACTGGTTCGCTCATACGCTGCTTCAATGTCGCCGCTGCCATAGTGTCCTCATATGTGAACTCACGAGGCATACGGAACTGTCTCAACTTCCCGTCTGCGAGATTTTCAGGATCAGCGCCCAACTGTGGAGCGCGGAGCTTGAAGATGTCGAAGTTACCGGTCTCGACAGGGTTGATCTTGAACTTACCCCCTCCCCATCGCTCACGGTTTGCATCTGCTGCTGTTTGATCATCTGTAATAGAACTTCCTGTAATGAAACGACGAAGGCCGTTCCACAATCCGGGTTTAGCACGATCATCCAAACTCGCTTGTTCATCTGGCGCGGCTGGTTTCAATCTTGGGCCAAGTGCTGCACCAACTGAACCGGGTGCTGGATTAGGATCGGGATTCAGCGCGTTATGAGACTTGGTGCCGTCTGCGTCACGACCAATCATCATTCGAATTAGCGAAGTGTTGAAGGATGTAAGCCCTTGGTCAAACTTCATCAGCGACTCTTTCAGAGGTTGTAGCGCGGCGTTCAACTCACCCTCCGCCTTGATTCGATCAAGGATAACTGCTTTCAACTCGCCGTTAGTGTTGACTGTGTTGTCATTCAGATACGCTTGGTTCTCTGCACGCTGTTGATTGGCCGCGATAGAATTCATCTGTCTATCCAGAAGATCCAAGTTGGCTTGCAGGAAGTTTGTCATACCCTGATCAAAGTCTTTCGCAAGAATCTTGCCGTCAGTTACAGACTTCTTGAACCATCCCGCCTGCTCTTCCACTTTGCCTTTGAAATTCAAACGTGTAGCAGCAGCTTGTCGAATAGAAGCGGCAACTACACCACCAACAGCATCGAACAAATCATTTACATCGCTGCCTTCCGGTTTGCCTTTGGCACGAATTTGTGACATTTGGTAATTGGCTCGCTTTTGACTTTCCTTATCAAGAGCTGCTGCTCTCCAAACAGCACTCTGATCTTCGAACATCTTGGTAGCTTGAGTTAGGGTTTTGCCCAATGCAAGTTGTCCTTGGATGAATAGAGCAAAGCTCTTTGCTGTCTCGACTGACACTTCCTGACCATACTTGTTGCTGATGTCTACAAACTGATCACGAGCAAACTTCTGGTTATCCAGATTCTCGCCACCAGCGCTGCTAAGGGCGGTATTGAAACTCTCCGCTGTGCTTGCACTCTCCTGACGCTGTTGGATACGTTCATTCAAGTAACTGACGCCCTTCACAAGCCCGTAAAGCGCTGCTGATGCACTGGAGAGGCCAACAGCCAGACCGCCGAAGTTCATTTCCCTAGGGGCGTTCTGGCGAGCCTGCCACGCTTGG